>OCTX012146781.1_pt1 | contig 11133 bp, 9 predicted proteins | sample 1539691 | NCBI WGS metagenome assembly OCTX01 (sample SAMN02144231, study PRJEB22623) | gut metagenome | biome: sheep rumen | host: Ovis aries | place: New Zealand | reverse complement strand
CAGGAAGCTCCAAAGCCGGCTGCTCCTAAGCCTTCCGACAAAAAGTCAAAGAAGCAGGAAAAGAAAAAGGAGCAGGCAAAGGCTCAGGACAGAGGCGAGCGTACAAAGTTCAACGCTTCATTCAGCTCTGAAACTGCTCAGACCTCTACTCAGCGTAGAACAGTAGATACAAGAGGAAGCTATGTCGATCTCGATAAGTACAACGAAAGGTACGATCAGATGGCTACTTCCAATAAGCATAAGAATGATAACTATTCTTCAAAGAAGCAGAAGATAAATCAGAAGTCAGCTCAGAGAAACCGTCAGCAGTTCTCCAAGAAAGAGAGCGAGGCTGAAAAGCTCAAGAGACTTGAGCTTGAGCGTGCAAGAAAACAGCAGCTCAAGGTCCTCATCCCTGACAGCATCACTGTAGGTGAGCTTGCTACTCGTCTTAAAGCAACTGCTACAGAGGTCATCAAGCAGCTCATGAAGCTCGGTGTAATGGCTTCTATCAATCAGGAAATAGACTTCGATACAGCTTCTCTCGTTGCTGACGAGATGGGTGCAAAGGTTGAAAAGGAAGTTATCGTAACTATCGAGGAGCGTCTTATCGATGATACTGATGACGACGATACAAACCTCCAGCCACGCTGCCCTGTAGTTGTTGTTATGGGACACGTTGACCACGGTAAGACTTCTATACTCGACCGTATCAGAGATGCTCACGTTGCCTCCGGAGAAGCAGGCGGTATCACACAGCATATCGGTGCTTATCAGGTAAATATCAACGGACAGGACATCACTTTCCTCGATACTCCGGGACACGAAGCTTTCACTTCCATGAGAGCAAGAGGTGCTAATATCACTGATATCGCTATCCTCGTAGTTGCCGCTGATGACGGTATCATGCCTCAGACTGTTGAGTCTATCAACCACGCTAAGGCTGCCGGAGTTTCCATAATCGTTGCTATCAACAAAATGGATAAGGAGGGTGCTAATCCTGACCGTATCAAGGAAGAACTCACAAAGTACGACCTCGTTTGCGAGGACTGGGGCGGTGACGTTATCTGTGTTCCTGTATCCGCTAAAACCGGCGAGGGTATTGATGAACTTCTCGAAAACGTTCTCCTCGTTGCAGAAGTCAAGGAGCTTAAAGCTAATCCTGACAGACTTGCAAAGGGTACTGTTATCGAGGCTCGTCTTGATAAGGGCAGAGGTCCTATCGCTACACTTCTCGTACAGAATGGTACTCTTAAACAGGGCGATGTACTCATTGCCGGAACAGCTGTCGGAAGAGTTCGTGTAATGACTAACGATAAGGGCAGAACTGTAAAATCCGCAGGTCCTTCTGTACCTGTCGAGATAACAGGTCTTGCAGAAGTTCCAAGTGCAGGCGATATCTTCAACGCTGTTGAGGATGAGAGACTTGCCCGTGAACTCGTTGACCAGAGAAAGCATGAGCAGAAACAGGAGCAGTTCAATGCTTACCGCAAGGTAACTCTCGATAATCTGTTCAGCCAGATCGCTGAGGGCGAGATCAAGGAGCTTCCTATTATAGTAAAGGCTGACGTACAGGGTTCTGTAGAAGCTGTAAAGCAGTCTCTTGAAAAGCTTTCAAATAACGAAGTAAGAGTAAGAGTTATCCACGGTGCTGTTGGTGCAGTAAAGGAGAGCGACGTTATGCTCGCAAGTGCATCAAATGCTATCATCGTAGGCTTCAACGTAAGACCAGACCCTGTTGCAGCTGAAAATGCTGCCCGTGACGGTGTTGATATTCGTCTGTATCGTATCATCTATGATGCTATCGAGGAAATATCTACTGCTATGAAGGGTATGCTCGCACCTAAGTTCAGAGATGTTGAGCTCGGAAGAGTTGAAGTGCGTCAGGTATATAAAATATCCAACGTTGGTATGGTTGCCGGAAGCTATGTTCTCAGCGGTAAGGTAACAAGAGGATGCCAGGTGCGTGTAGTTCGTGACGGTATCATCATCGCTGATGACAAGATCGCCGGTCTTAAACGTTTCAAGGACGATGTAAAGGATGTCGCAGAAGGATACGAGTGCGGTATCAGCCTTGAAAAGTTCAGCGATGTCAAGGAAGGCGATATTTTCGAGACATATACTGTAGAGGAATACAGGGAAGACTGATTGTCTTACCTGTAAAAGATAAACGGAAATAAAAATAAGGGGGTCAGATCACAATGGACAACAGCAGAATGAGTACAGCAGATATGCTGCAATATTGCAACGAAGCTCTGGCATGGGACGATTTCGGACCAATTGATATTTTCTTCTTTGAATCTGTCAAAAAGATACTTCTCGGTCAGTGCAGTGCGTTTGAAGAACCAGAAGAAGTTATAGATGACCTTATGGGTATCGAAAGACCGGTAAGAGACGTGGAACTTGAACCGGATTACGGTCTTTATGCCGATATTTATTACGGAGAAGAGGGCGATGACGATATACCGGATTACAGTCACAGTGCTGAAGACGAAGCTTTCAGTTCAGCCGTATTTTCCGGAGGCTTCTTTGATGAAAGCAGCGAAGACGGCGAAGAAGAGTCCGTAAGTGATGAAATGACTCCGGACACAGCTGAAGATACAACAGAGGAAAATGCTGAAGCAGATGAAGCGGAAAAACCTGAAGATGAAAATGACGGAAATGGAAATAGCTTCACTGTCAATCTTTGATAACTGACATTTAACCCACCGTTCATATAACGGATAGAAAGGAACAAAATGCCGAATTTTAAAAACAGCCGTATGGCTGAGGATATAAAAAGAGAAATGACTGCTATCCTCCGTGAACTCAAAGACCCGAGGATAGACAAGATGCTGACGATCGTAAGAGCCGATCTTTCAGGAGATATGTCAAACTGCAAGATATACGTTTCAAGCTTTGAGGGCATGGAGCGTACTGTAGAATCCGTTAAGGGGCTGAAAAATGCCTCCGGATTCGTACGCAGGGAGCTCTTTCACAGACTAAAAATGCGTAAATCTCCTGAGCTTACTTTCGTTGCTGATAATTCTATCGAAAGAAGTGCAGAGATAAGCCGTAAGCTCAATGACCTCAACAGCGGAGCAGTCAGCGAAGAAAATGAGGAGGAATAATTATGTTCGTCGATTTCAGCGAAACTGAGAAATTCCTCAGAAATTGCAAGGACGCTGTGATAATAACTCACCGCAGTCCGGACGGAGACTGCATAGGTGCAGGGTTCGGTCTTAAAGATATTCTTGAACAGCTCGGAGTACGCAGCAGAGTAGTGTGCCATGACGTTTTTCCGGCAAGATATTCTTTCCTTACTGAAAACGGTGCAGGAGAGGATTTCGAGCCGCAGTCCATTATCGCTGTCGATATTGCGGACGTAAAGCTCATGGGCAGATATGAGGAGATATACGGCGGAAAAGTACAGCTCTGTATAGACCACCACATCTCCAATAAAAATTACGCTGAAAAAACTCTGCTCAGAGCCGATGCAACTGCTGCCTGTGAGATAATCTACGACCTTGCAAAATATATGGGCGTAACAATTACAAAGCACTGTGCGACCTGCCTTTATACAGGTATTGCTACAGATTCAGGCTGCTTCAAGTATGACTGCACCACTCCGAGAGCTCATGAGATAGCTGCTGAGATGATGCGGAAATATGATATTAACTTCGCAAGGATAAACCGCTATATGTTCGATGTAAAGTCAGAGGGCAGAATGAGACTCGAAAGCAAGATAGCTGAACTTATGGAGCTCTATCTTGACGGAAAACTCGCTATCGTTGCCGTGACTCAGGACATGATGAAGGAAATGGGTGTCGAGATAGATGAGCTTGAAGGCTTTGCTCCGATAACCATTCAGCTTGAAACTACAGAAGTCGGTATCCTTATGAGACAGCGTGAGGACGGTGTGTTCAAATGCTCATTCCGCTCTGCAAACGATGTTAATGTATCTGAGATATGTCAGAGCATAGGCGGAGGCGGTCACGCTAAAGCTGCCGGATGCACTATTGATGCAGACCTTGACTCAGCTAAGAAAATGCTCATAGAAGCTGTTGAAAGGGCCTTGAACTGATGAACGGTATACTTTGTGTCAATAAACCGCAGTACTTTACCTCTTTTGACGTTGTTGCAAAGCTCCGGGGAATATTGCAGATGAAAAGGCTCGGACACGGCGGTACTCTCGACCCTATGGCAACAGGTGTGCTTCCGGTTTTTGTGGGAAATGCGACAAAAGCCTGCGATATTATGCCGGTCAACGCAAAAAGCTACCTTGCCGGATTCCGTCTTGGCTGTACTTCTGATACTCAGGATATATGGGGAGAGGTAAGGGCGGTTTCGGATAAAACCGTGAGCAGAGAAGAACTGCTTGCTGTGCTCCCCGAATTCACAGGTAAGATAATGCAGCTTCCGCCTATGTACTCAGCAGTTCAGGTCAACGGAAAGAGACTCTATGACCTCGCAAGACAGGGAATAGAGGTTGAGCGTACTCCCCGTGAAATAGAGGTAAACTCGCTCAATATATCTGAGTACGATCCGGTGACCCGTGAGGGAAAGATCGAAATAGACTGCGGAAAGGGTACTTATATCCGCACCATTATTCACGATATCGGTGAAAAGCTCGGCTGCGGAGGTATCATGACCTCTCTCGTCAGGACAAGCTCCGGAGGATTTACACTCAGCGATTGCCATACACTTGATGAGATACAGCAGGCACGGGATGAGAACAGGCTCGAAGAGCTGATACTCCCTATCGACCGTGTCTTTATAACTCTGCCTGAACTCAGATTGGGCGAGGCTCAGACAAGAATGTACCGCAATGGAGTTAAGCTCGATATGGCAAGAGTAAGAGGCATAAGCAGTGAATACGATACTTACAGGGTATACGGTTCAGACGGAAAATTTATCGGAACTGCCGAAACAGACCGTGAAAACGGTATACTTCGTGTCGGAAAGAATATGGGGTGAGACTGTGGAACAGAAACGGGCTGTAGCCCTCGGACTTTTTGACGGAGTTCATCTCGGACACAGGGCAGTCATAAAAAAGCCGGCAGAGCTTAAAGAAAATGGCTTCATACCAGCAGTATTCACTTTTGATAATACATCTCTTGTCCGCAAACAGGGCAGGAGCATAGAATATATATATACCGACAGCTATAAGCATCGTCTGATACGTTCGCTCGGTATAGAAGAGGTATTCAGCGAGGACTTTCAGTCACTTAAAAGCCTTTCCGGTGAAGAATTTGCTAAAAATATCCTTGCCGGTAAACTCAGAGCAGCTCATGTATTCTGCGGACGTGATTTCCGCTTTGGCAGAAACGCTTCATGTGGGATAGATGAACTGTCGGAGCTCGGTGAAAAGTACGGATTTACTGCTGTTCTGGCTGATGACGTAAAAGCTGACGGAGAAAATATCTCCTCATGCCGCATAAGAGAACTTCTCACTGAGGGCCGTCCGGATAAAGCAGAAGAGCTCCTCGGTGAGCCTTATACTGTCTCCGGCGAGGCTGTATACGGCAATCAGATAGGAAGAACTATCGACTTCCCTACTGTGAATCAGCTTTTCGCTGACGGACAGCTCGTGCCACGATTCGGAGTATACTCCGCTGAGCTGACTTTAGACGGTCAGCAGTACAGAGCGGTCACAAATATAGGTGTCAAACCTACCATAGCCGGAGAACGTTCACCGCTTGCTGAAACTCATATCCTCGGTTACAGCGGCGACCTTTACGGGGAATACCTCGAAATAAGAATAAGACGCTTTATAAGAAGCGAGCGGAAATTCAGCTCGCTTGATGAGCTTAAAGCTCAGATAACTGAGGATATACGGACAGCTGAAACTGACATATAATATTCAGTCCGCTTTCACTATGCTGTCACATACAGGAATTACTATAATATAGGTAATTTCTGAATATATTCATTTTAACTTCTAAAAGGAGGAACACCAATGATAGAGGTTAAACATCTGACTAAGAAATACGGCGATAAACTTGCTGTAAATGATATAAGCTTCAAGGTAGAGAAGGGCGAGATACTCGGCTTCCTCGGTCCTAACGGTGCGGGCAAGTCAACTACTATGAATATGCTCACCGGATATATCTCGTCAACTTCCGGACAAGTACTCATAAACGGTGCAGATATTCTTGAAGAGCCAAAAAAAGCAAAGGCAAATATCGGCTATCTCCCTGAGATACCGCCGCTTTATCTTGACATGACTGTTGACGCTTACCTGAGCTTCATGTTCGACCTTAAAAAGTGCAAGCTTCCAAGAAAAGCTCACCTTAAAGACGTTTGTGACCTTTGCAAGATAAGCGATGTAAGACACAGAATAATCAAGAACCTCTCAAAAGGTTATAAGCAGAGAGTAGGTCTTGCTCAGGCACTTATAAATAATCCGCCTGTGCTGATACTTGATGAGCCTACAGTTGGTCTTGACCCTAACCAGATAATCGAGATAAGATCACTTATCAAGAAGCTCGGTAAAAGACATACTGTTATCCTTTCTTCACATATTCTCCCGGAGATACAGGCTGTATGTGACAGGATAATAATTATCAACAAGGGCGTTGTTGCCGCTGACGGTACTGCTGACGATATCGCTAAGAATATCACAAATGAACATAAGATGACTCTTCGTATAGAAGGTCAGAACCACTCCAAAGACGATAAGGAAGAGATCGTTTCAGAGCTCAGAAAGATCGACGGCATCAAGTATGTCCGTGCTGATATGGAGCGTGAAAAAGGTATCTACGACTACGATGTAGAGACTGACGGCAAGACCGATGTCCGCAGAGCTATAAACAAACTCTGTGCTGAAAAAGGCTGGAACATTCTCATGCTTCAGCTCTCTGACCTCACTCTTGAGGACATCTTCCTCAAGATCACTATGGGCGACGGAATCGATGCTGATAGTGATAAAAAGGCTCAGGATAAAAAGCCTGTAAGGATAAACCTTATGACTGAGGCAGAGGAAAAAGCTGCTATGGAAGCTGCAAAAGAAGCTGCCGCAGATAAAGATAATGAAGGAGGCGAGGAATAATGGGTGCTATTTACAGACGTGAAATGAGCTCATTCTTCACATCCGGTCTGGGCTATGTTTTTCTGACTGTTTTTTATGCTGTTTCAGGCTACTATTTCTACGATAAGGTGATCGAATCCGGACTTTCCGATACATCGCCTATGTTTGAATCAATGCTTATCATGTTCGTTTTTCTTGTACCTATCCTCACTATGAGACTTATCAGTGAAGAAAAGAAAAACAGAACAGATCAGGGAATACTTACAGCTCCCATAAGTCTTTGGGAACTTGTTCTCGGTAAGTATTTTGCCGCAATGACACTTTTCGTTATTGCAGAGAGCATAATCTTTGTGTATGCAATTATAATACGCTATCTTGGAGATGTGGTATGGTCTACTCTCCTCGGAAACTATTTCGCAATGCTCATCCTCGGAGGAGCTTTCATTGCTATAGGTCTTTTCGTATCATCCCTTACAGAAAATCAGATGACATCAGCTGTTGTAAGCCTTGTTATCATGCTCATCCTCTATTACTATGATGAGACTCTTCTTGAAAAGATACAGAGCGATTCTATAGTCAAGGTAGCAGCAATGGCTGCGGCATTCTTTATAGTTTATCGTATCGTTTCGGTGGTTTCAGGAAATTATGCGATCTCTACCGCTTCAGGTGCCGGAGCTGCCGGAGTTGTTTTTGCTATATTCCATTTTGCAATAAAGGAAATAAGCGTAGATAAAATACAGCGTTTCCTTTCAGAATTTTCATTCCACACAAGATATGTTGAGTTCACAAAGGGCGTGTTCAGCGTTCCAAGCATACTCTTCTTCATCAGTACAGCCTTCCTCTTTAACTTCTTTACAATAAGAGTTTTAGAGAAGAGACGCTGGAGCTGATGACCATAACGGAAAGGAAGGTATGTAAGCAATGCAGAATAAAATTACGGAAGAAAATAAAGCTTCCGAACCAGTTAACAGTAAAAAGTCCGCAATGGCAAAACAATTGAAGTACGGTTCTATGTCTATGATAATACTGATACTTGTGGTAGCTATAGTAGTTGTCATAAATATCATGGTATCAGTTATGGATAAGCGTACTCCGATGAAAATAGATCTTACTCCCGATAAGAGATATGATCTCAGTGATGAGACTATAGATGTGCTCAAAGGTCTTGATAAGGATGTTGAGATACTGATAACTATGCCTCGTACAACATTTACTGATATGTCAGCTTATTATGAGTATCAGTTTAAGAGAATGTTTGCACAGGCTGGAAAAACAGCTCCGCCTATTGAGTTCCCATACGATATGATACCTGTAATACTTGATAAGTATGAAATGTATTCAAAGCAGGGAAGCGGTAAGGGCACTATATCAGTAAGATACGTCGATCTTAATACAGACCCCGATGCTATCTCAAAGTATAGCAAGAACTATAACGGAGAAATCTCCAAGGGCAGTATGGTATTCAGCTCAGGCGACAATGTAAGAGTTCTTAGTGAAGCTGATATACAGAATATGCTCATGCCGGATCAGAGCACTGTAAAGAGCGGTGTATACTCCCTTGTATTTGCCGGCGAGAGCACGATCACATCAAATATCATGAACGTTATCGATTCACATATCGTTAATGTCGCTTTCGTGCAGACTATGAACGGCGAGTCTATCTATAGAAATGACTACGCTGATTCGGTATCTACTCTCAAAAATGAGCTTCTTTCCAAGAACGGCTATGTTTGCACAGATGTCGATATAGCAACAGATGAGCTCGATACAGAAAAGTATGATATGATCGTTCTTCCTATGCCGATGAACGATTTCAGTGAAGAGATAATAAGCAAGCTCGGAGACTTCCTCTACAATGATGAAAAGTATGGCAAGAATATGCTGTATATCCCTGACCTTGCTGCAATAAACCTCACTAATATCGATGAATTCCTTGCTGACTGGAGTATAAAGGTAGAGCCTTGGGTACTTGCAGATCAGAAAAATATTATCGGAAACAGTCCTACAAATATTCTGCTCTCTATAGCTGATAAGGAGTCTGTAGGTGCACTTCCTAATGAGTCACTTCCTATAGTAGCTCCATATACAAGAGAAGTATCTGTTCTTACAAAGAACAACCAGAGCGTTGTAAAAGAGGTTCTGAAATCTTCTGATGAATCCGGTCCATACAGTATTCTTGATGAGGAGGCTGAACTGCCGGAGGCTAAGCTCGGAGCAAGAAACGTAGGTGTCAAGTCAAGTAAGGAACACGCAGTACAGCTCGATGTTTACAGAAGCAGTATCTTCGTGCTCGGAAGTTCATTCTTCACAAGCAGCGAATATATCGCACGTACAAGCACATATAATAACGCTAACGTGCTTCTCAATATCCTCAATACTATGACAGGCAAAGAGAACGGTGCTGTTATACCTGAGAAAGCTCTTCAGAGTGCTGTTATAGCACCTACAAAGGAGCAGGATAACGGAATAAAGGCAATAATCATTGCTATCCCTGCACTTGTAGCTGCTGTTGGCCTTGTTGTATTGATAAGGAGACGAAATCGATGAAAAAACAGCTCAAAGGTATAATTGGTCTGGGTGCTGTACTTGCAGTGCTCGGAGGCGGTCTTGGATACCTTAAATATACTGATAATACGGATGACACCAGCAGCGAAGAAGAGGTTGTTGTAAGTCCGGATGAGGCGGCAAGAGGTGCAGGTATAATACTTGTTGAAAACAGCAATAATTTACCTGTTCCGGCAGATCAGGCTCCTAAAGAGGGCGAGCATATGCATTACGCTGAGGGCACTGTAAAGTCCATCCACGTAAAGAACAGAGATGCCGAGTACGACGTTAAGATGTTCGCTAAACCGGAGGGAAATATCGGTGCAAGATATACGCTGGAAGGTTTTGAAGACCTTCCGGTGGATACCGGAATCGTGGCAACATTGGTAAATAATATCAACGGAGTTGCTTCGGCTTCAGTAATACAGGAAAACTGTACTGATTTTGCTAAGTATGGTCTTGAAGATCCGGATATAACTGCTGAGATGACATATGAGTCCGGCGTAGTAAAAAAATACTATGTTGGTATAAAGAATCCTGCTTCTCCGACAGAAAGCTATTTCAGACTTGAAGGCAGTGATACGGTATATACTATATCGAATTCAAAGGTAGCGAATTATTATAAAACTCCAAAGGAGTTTCTGAAAAAGACTATCCTTGAAAAACCTGCTGACGATAAAATGCCGGTAGTTAAAGAGCTTGATATCGAGCGTAAGGATATAGACTATAATTTCGTTATCAAGTATGGCGAGAACAGCGATGATAAGGGTTCGGGAGGAACTTCTGCAAATCATGTTCTTGTAGAGCCTGTAAGTGCATATCTTACAGTAGAGAAGTCATCGGATATAACAAATGGTATGTTCGGACTTTCCGGTGATGATATATACGCATACCACTGCACAGATGATGACATTAAAAAAGCAGGTCTTAACGACCCTTTCTGTAAAGTAACTATGCAGTGCGGTGACGGTAATACCTATAAGCTGCTGCTCAGCGAGGTGTTTACAGAAAACGAAAAAGACCGCAAGTGCTATGCAATGCTTGAAGGCAGCAATATGATATATATTCTCGCAGAGAGCAATGCAAAGTGGCTGAATGTCAAGCCTATTGATATCGCATCAAGACTTATGATCGCAAACTATGTATGGAATATCAGCGAGCTCAGCATAAAGACTTCTGACGGCAAGAGTGAGGAGTTCAAGATAGTTCCTAAGAATAAGTCTAAGGAGCTCTATGGCAGTACTGCTGAGGATTTTGATGTTACTAAAAACGGCAAGCCTTACAATGCAGAGCGTTACAGACAGTTCTATTCTTTCCTGCTGAAAGCCAATGCAGAGGACTTTGCTCTTGATGCTGAAAAGCCAGAAGGTGAGCCGGTCGCAGTTATCGAGTTCAAGGATATACACCTTGGAGAGGATTATAAATTTGAGATATATAATAATTCAGCTATGACAACACTTATCATGGTTGATGGTAAACCTAAATTCCTTGGAAGCCGTTCTTATGCAGATACGCTGCTGAAGAATATCGGACTTCTTGATGGTGATGATGAATTTATAACAACATGGAAATAATCAGGAGTGCATTGCCCAGCATTTGCA
>OCTX012258674.1_pt1 | contig 11134 bp, 11 predicted proteins | sample 1539691 | NCBI WGS metagenome assembly OCTX01 (sample SAMN02144231, study PRJEB22623) | gut metagenome | biome: sheep rumen | host: Ovis aries | place: New Zealand | reverse complement strand
GCCATTTTTCAATAAATTTGAGTGCGTATTGGTAAAACGCCACTTTTTGACAGTAGTATTCCAACCACCACCAACACCTACGAAATAACCAGCGGGCAAGAATACTGTTTTTCCATCGACATCAAGCGACTGTTGACCTCCCATCAAGAGTTCAACCCCTAAACGAACAGAAATTTGATCATCTCGTTTGCGATTTCTATTGTCTTGACGATGAAGTATGAATGCGTAAACAGGTTCCACAAAGAGACGCGTGTTGTGACTCAGTCGCAGCCAGGGCTGAATGCCAAGCCTATAGCCTATTGACAGACTTCGGCTATGTTCGCCTGCGTTTATGAACTTGAGCAGACCGAATTCGTAGCCTCCAATCAAATTAACGCCTGCTGGCGACTGCCAGTCATAGCGTCTGGAAAAGCCCAAAGGATTGATTAAGGCATCAATGGAAAAGGCTGCATACCCCATCATATTAATTTTATTATCTGCTTTTGACCAATCGCCATTAGAAGCATTCAATGCAGCCCGCAGACCTATTGACGATGAAAGCCAGCCACCAAAAGCCAAAGAGAAGGACGGACCTATAGTACTGCCCATCGACATCTGGTCGAAGGTTGTATAGCCAGCTATTCCCATTCCGTAATCAAAGAACAATGGGCGTCGCTGAGACAGGGCGTCAGCATCGCTCTGGAACCACCGTTCGCCGTCTTTGAACTTTTTTCTGAAATGACCTGCATATAATGGAGACGACAACTGATTGTCCAAATAGTAAAGATAAGAGAGGTTAAAACCGTAAGACACATGATACTTATGCCAATTAGCACCCAGGTCTGTCAAATCAGTCTTCTTATTACTTAGCATTGCATAGGGTTCGACCGTGATAGCTGCTTGAGGGCCGGCAAAGAGCTTCATCTGAAGGCCCGCATGGATATTGAATGAGGAGCTGTTTTCTTTTAAATCTAATGCCGTTTTGCGATTATCACCAGCACCTAATAACATGTTATTGTATCCAACACCAACAAGAGTAGAGAACTCTACTGGTCTTTCCGGACGATACCCCAAAAGGTAGGACGAAAGATTGAAAAGATAGTCTGCCTCCGCACCATACATTCCCATTAATGTCTGTGGGCCGTTACCAGTTTCACCACTTGGAATATATCCTACTCCTCCTGACAATCCAAGTCGGATAGAATGCAAAGGACTTAGTTGACGTCCCCAGCGCAGGTGTATACTTGTGACTGGTTCAAACTTACCGGTATTGACATGCTTCAACATGCTGATACCTGCACCAAAGTCGAAATAAGTATGGCCTTTCTTCATCAAATCACCCTTGTATCGGTGTTGTCGGTCCAAGGCGAAGCGAAGGGCATTAAAATTGCGAGGCGCAGGAAGTTCATATGACACAGTATCGGCTATTTGTGATACCGAAACAGAATCGCCATAACTATACTGAGTTCCCAAGCACAGAATGGAAAACAAGCTATATCGCAATATTCTAATTATCTTCATGTCCTTCCTGTTTTTCATCATTATTCCTTTGTCCCTTCTGCATCAGCGTTTCAAACTTCTCACGATATTCCTGAGCTTTCTCCGGCTTATAAGGATACTTCTTCTTTATTTCGTCGCTGATATTAGCGTCTGAGAGATAATATTTTTTATAATAGGTGGAGTCCAAGTCAAAACAATGTTGCATATAGGCTATAAACGAAGGAGTCTGATTCTCTTTCATAAGGATAGCCTTCTCTGCCCCATATTTTGCAACAAGTTCCATAAAATCGTCTTCACTGGTTTCTGAACTATTGGCTGCTATGACACCTTTCATGTACCATTTCTTAGGATTATCATCTGGGAGTGCATTGATTAAAGGTTCTACTTCCTCATAGGTTTTCCCTAATTCAGGAGCCAACTCAAAACTTAATACAGCACGATTAACATCGCTGGTCTGCATTGCATAACGTAGGGCTTGCATTGCACGCTGCTGCTCGGAAGCGGTTTTATTCTGCTTGAAAAACAATGTTTCCAAATCGGTAAACATTTTAATATCTCGGAAATCTTCCGTATCGGGCAACTTGTCTGCCAAATGTGAAGCAGCTCCGAGCTTCATAGCACGAAAATACATGACGGCCTGATTAGCCACCAGCTCACGACGGTTTATGGTGTATTTGTATTCATTATCAAACGAAATCTGTCTTTGTGCCTCCAAAGACGACTTCATGTCTATATAGGGGGCTAAGATGTCTGTATCGACCTCGTCATCTGCAATTGCATAACTGGCTACCCTGTTGGCAATATAGGCGGCAAAGGGACTATATTTTGAGGTCGTGCGATCTTTAAGTTCACGATAAGCCCTGTAAGTCAGTTTCCGCAATTCTGCACTATCGGTAATCTGGCGAAAGAGATGGTAATAGTCACCATTGGAGAATCTGTTTTCTCCTCCTTCCTCATATGATTTGTCATGATAGTAGGCCCATAATGCCTCTTCAGGATCCATTACCTTGTTCTGACGAATGGTATAGGAGCATTTCATAAGACGCAGATTCTGCAGAATCTGGTTGATTTCCGGTGTTTCAACCATAAGCTGACGAATACCTTTTACGGCATTGCGCTGTGCCAGCTCGCGGAGTTCAGTAGCCACTGAGTTAAGCCTACGACCATCCAGGGAGTCAGCAACATCCATCCATGAATAGACTTTAGGAGGAGCTACCTGCATACTTGCACTACTCACATACTGACTAATCATGGTCAAGGCGCGCTGGGCACGTTTGTTTGCAAGTTCGGTATTCCGGTCCAGATTACCGTCAGGCGAAGCAGTACCTTGAATCTTCACATTCATCAACTGTCGGCCATAAGAGCGCAACTCACGAACCAAATGATTAATGGTCTGCATATTCACAGAGTCATCCGTCAGTATGGCCTTTCCTATCTCAAAGGTTAACTGCAGATCACGGTCTGTCTCACGAAGTTGGGCTTTGGCCTGTTCATAATATCGCTCATCAAGGACAATGTCTTTACGTGCAAAGCCTATATCCAACATTTTCCATGGTTTACGGCTGTTACAGGTTCCTTCTTTGGTATCATCATCATAATAGACATGCGTATAGTCTTCCAGAATCATTTCTGAAACCCATTTATAACTGTGTTCCGGATTGGGCTTGGGATAGGTCGTTTCCCACTGAAAAGAAAACGGCTTTTCTGAAAGTGGCTGTGATTGGGTATACCTTGCCAAGGAATCGTTACGCTGAAAGTCAAAACTCTTACGACGTATCTGCGCCAGATGGTATTTTTTTCCATCGAACACCATTGGTTCCAAGTATTGTATGGTATCCTCCGTTTGGCAATCTATGACAGCCGGCTGGAAAATAAGCCTGGCACGACTGTTACCATAATAGGCAGGAATAGACACTGACACATTCCAATGAAGGTTCGGACCGTCATCTATTGGGGGCAACTCACGCATTTGCATTCCTCGGCGCTCACCATAAATATCGGTATTTTTAAGTAATATACCATCAGCAGAGTCGCTTTTCAACTGTATATCGTATTTCAGTGCCGAGGTAATCTTGATGACACGCGGAGAACCTTCATCAATGACGAGTAAAGCTCCTCCCGTGGCAATATCAGCCTCGAAGTGCCCTTCGTAATCCGGAGTGGCTATATCGTTACTCTTAATCGTTGCATAGCCTCCCTGCCGCATGGACTGTAAACGGTATTCCCGTGCTTGACGTTCTGCCTCTGTGTAATTATCAAAAATATATACCGGAATACTGACTGGGGTGTTCTGCTTCCCACCGTCCATGGTTTTCATAGCACGAGTAACACTACCCGTAATATGAACCACCTGTGCATGAGAACACAAAGCTATACACCATGTCAGAACAAATAGAACTAATATTTTTCTAATGTTATCCACGAGCCACTGCTATTTTAAAATATATGAAAGTGATATTCCAAATTTGGTGGGTAGTATTATATTACCCACACCTTGCTCTTTCTCATGATAGAAAATCAGCCCGACTCCGGTATGGAAATCCAGGTTCACACGTTCAGATAAAGGCAACACATAACCAAAGGACAAGCCAACACCAGCCGCATCGCCATGATGGTTCGTGCCCTTCCAGTCAATATCAAAGTTGCATAACACACCTGTCAAGCCGACAAAGTGATACATCATAGGGCGTCCGCTAAAATAATATCGCCACTCTGGCATAATAGCCAATGCTCGCATATCATGAAGCACCCAGGGATGATAGTTACCCATTACACTCAAGCCTAATGTACTTCGGTTTCCAACTGTCATTTCGGCTCCTACATTATAAGTCTGTAACGCCAGCATGGCCACGTCAGAAGACACAGCCAACAGCTGGGCTTTCGTCTTGGAAGGACAAGAAAGCACTAACAACAGAATCACAATCAACTTCCACCTACTCATTTCCTCTCCTCCCTTCTTTTTTCTCGGTAGCTTTTTGTTTCTTAATCTGTAAGATGGAATCATTCATGTATTTCCGTTCTAATTCCAACCGCTGCTTTTCAAAGCGACGCTCATAATCAAGTTTCTCCAATGAGTCACGGCGCATCTCCTTATTATGCTGACGTGCCAGACGTGTAGAGTCACGCTGCATCTTCAGCTCTCCCAAATGGTACCGGTACCGCTCGTCAATAGTGATACGTTTCTTATAGCGGTTTGCCACCGAAGGGCCAAAATGATACACCAGACTAATTTTCAAAACGTCATTAACCAGCAGATAGGGCAGCGGAGACCAGTCTAACTTATAATTGGATGCACTTTTTGTCACGACATAGGTATTGTCCGCCCTTTCATATTCATCGTGCTTGGCAAATACAGCCCCTGCATTAAGAGAAAACTCCAAATCCAGACTTCCCCCGTTTGCAAAACTATAAAGAGGTGCCAGCGTACCTACGGTTAGGCCTGCAGCAAGATGAGTGCCTTTGTACCCGGTTGCATTCCACTTGAGGTCATGGCTTCCATAAACGCCATAAATGCCCCCAAAAAACGAGCGGAGAACACCTTTTCCATGGTGATACCGACGGACTTCAAAACGAACATCACTCAGGTCATAGACATTATAAGATGTCCGTACGTTATGAGTGGCAGGCTTCAGACGTCCATATACACCTATTGTCCACCGACTCCAATTCATATTACCCAAAGTCAACTCTGCCCCTAAATTTGGAATGAGGACTATCCAATCTACGAAATTGGTCTTCAAACTTATTCGTTCACCTAACGACAAAGTGTCAAGTTTGTTGTCATACAATTGTCTCTTGGATTTATTCCCAAATGGAGTCTTTCCTTCTACCGATTGACAAAAAAACAACAAGCCTATAATACCTATTATAATATAAAACCTACTTCCTCTCAAGATTTCACCTCAAAATATTGTTATACCAAAACGGCTGCAAAGGTACGAAGATTTAGCGACATCTCCAAAACTTTAGTATGAAAAAAGCTGTGCAAATTTGGCGGTTCACATATTTCTTAGTACCTTTGCAAATTGAAACAAAACTTAACAAGCATATTATGCCGAAACAGAATCAATACATGGAAGTGGCCTATCAGCTGTTTGTTGATGGGGAGAACGGTTTGGAAATGATGGAAGAGGCTCCTCAGAATCGCCCCTTCAAGTATATTACGGGCTTCGGAGTGGCTCTTGACGCTTTCGAGCAACAGCTGGAAGGACTGGCCAAGGGTGCTGCCTTCGACATCACGATCCCCAAGGAGCAGGCTTATGGCGACTATCAGGACGAATACGTACTCGACCTGGAACGCGAGATGTTCTGCGTGGACGGCAAGTTCGACAGCGAACACATCTACGAAGACGCCATCATTCCCTTGCAGAACGAGGAGGGACGACGTTTCTATGGGCGCGTGGCCGAAATCGGGCAGGACAAGGTAAAGGTAGACCTGAACCACCCTCTGGCCGGCGAGACGCTACACTTCAAGGGTACCGTATTAGAAAACAGACCTGCCACGACCGACGAGATACAACAGCTTGTAAACCATATGAGCGGCGGCTGCAAGGGCAACTGCAGCGGCTGTGGTGGCGGCTGTGGCAGCTGCGGTGACGGACAGTGCGGCGGTTGTGAAGGCGGACAGTGTGAATAACATCTGACAGGAGGAATGCTTATGAACAGCTTTGGACAGCTATTCCGACTGACCACCTTTGGCGAGAGCCATGGTGAAGCCGTAGGAGGCGTCGTTGACGGTATGCCAGCCGGTATACCCATCGACCTGGATTTTATACAACAGGAACTGAACCGACGCCGCCCGGGACAGAGCAACATCACTACGAGCAGGAAGGAGCCTGACCAGGTAGAGCTGCTGAGCGGTGTCTTTGAAGGAAAATCGACAGGATGCCCCATCGGGTTTATCGTAAGGAACCAGAACCAGCACTCGCAGGACTATAACACGCTGCGCGACCTCTACAGACCTTCGCATGCTGACTATACCTACCAGCAGAAATACGGCATCCGCGACCATCGGGGCGGGGGCCGTTCGTCAGCCCGTATCACCATCAGCCGCTGTGTGGCAGGGGCACTGGCCAAGCTGGCGCTAAGACAGTTGGGCATCAGCATCACGGCATACACATCGCAGGTGGGCAACATTGCCCTTGACAAGGACTACAACCGCTACGACCTGTCACTGACTGAACAGAACGCCGTGCGGTGTCCTGACGCAGAGAAGGCCGGCGAGATGATACGGCTCATAGAGCAGGTGAAGGCCGAGGGCGACACCATTGGCGGTATTGTCACCTGCGTCGTCAAGGGGTGCCCCGCAGGACTGGGAGAGCCTGAGTTCGGCAAGCTTCATGCCCAGCTGGGGGCTGCCATGCTGAGCATTAATGCCGCCAAGGGGTTTGAGTATGGCGAAGGGTTCGACGGTGTGACACAACGTGGTTCTGAACAGAACGACGTCTTCTGCCTGAAAGACGGCAACACCCACACCCTGAGCAACCACAGCGGAGGTATACAGGGAGGTATCTCGAACGGCGAGGACATCTACTTCCGCGTAGCGTTCAAACCCGTGGCCACCCTGCTGCGCGAGCAAAATACCGTAACCGTTCAGGGAGAGACGACAACCTTCAAGGCTCAGGGACGCCACGACCCGTGTGTGGTGCCCAGAGCCGTACCTATTGTAGAAGCAATGGCGGCATGTGTGGTTTTTGACCACTTTTTGTGGGATAAATCTACGAAAATGTGACTTTTTTGGATGAAAAAGCAAAAAAAACCGAAAAAAGCATTGCCGTTTAAAACTTTTATACTATCTTTGCACTGCTTATTTGAGGGTTTGTGAAAATCCGAAATAAGATTTAGTTAAGTCTAGTTTAGTTTTTGTGTTGGTTGAGAGCGATCTTTTTTGATCGCTCTCATTTATTTATTCCAAACACTCTAACTACAGACAGCCTACTATCTCACCAACACTCTTGCAGCCATGACTGTCGAGCCACTGGCCGATGCCGTCGCGCACCTTGATGGTGACAGCTGGGTCGAGGAAGTTTGCCGTGCCTATCTCTATGGCCGATGCGCCTGCCATCAGGAACTCGATGGCATCGGTGGCACTGCTGATGCCACCCAGACCGACAACGGGAATGCCGACAGCCTTGGCCACCTGCCACACCATGCGCAGGGCAACGGGCTTCACGGCCGGTCCGCTGAGTCCGCCCGTCTTGATGCTGAGCACCGGACGGCGACGCTCTATGTCGATGGCCATACCCATCAGCGTATTGATGAGCGACACGCTGTCCGCTCCTTCGGCCTCGACGGCACGGGCTATCTCCGTGATGTCGGTGACGTTGGGCGACAGCTTTACAATCAGAGTCTTATGGTATCGCTGGCGTACGGCCCTGACCACGCTGGCAGCCCCCTGACAGGTGACTCCAAAGGCCATGCCGCCATCCTTGACGTTGGGACACGATATGTTGAGCTCTATGGCCGGAATACGCTCCAGGGCATCGATGCGGGCGGCGCACTCGGCATAGTCCTCAGGCGACGAGCCGCTGACATTGACAATCATATTGGTGTCGATGTCCTTAATCTGCGGGTAGATGTGCTCGCAGAAATAGTCGACACCCTTGTTCTGCAGTCCCACACAGTTCAGCATGCCCTGTGCCGTCTCGGCCATACGGGGATAGTCATTGCCCTGGCGTGCATGGAGGGTAGTGCCTTTGACGATGATGCCTCCCAGGCCGTCCAGGGGTATGAAGTCCTGAAACTCCAGCCCGTAGCCGAAAGTCCCGCTCGCCGTCATCACTGGGTTCTTCAGCGACAGTGCGCCTATGTTTACTCTTAAGTCTGCCATTGCTAATATTACTCCTATTTGTCTGTTTTACCATAACAGCCGGTCAATGTCGAACACCGGCCCGTCCTTACACACACACACGTTGCCCTCGGTAGTCTTCTCCACGCAGCACAGACACGCTCCAAGTCCGCAGGCCATCATGTTCTCCAGCGACACCTCACACCGTATGCCATGCTCTCGGGCATAACGGGCCACGGCCTTCATCATGGGCGTCGGGCCACAGCTGTAGATACGGTCAAAGGCTTCGTTCAGCACCGTATGGTTGGTGACAAAGCCACGCTCGCCCATCGAGCCGTCTTCTGTCGTCACACATACGCGCCCGTACTTATCAAACATGTCAAGCTCCAGCAGATCGCCTTTCGAACGGCCTCCCAGCAGGAAGGTGGGACGCAGGCCCTGACCGTAGAGCTGCGCTCCCAGACAGAGCATCGGGGCCACTCCTACCCCGCCGCCTACCAGCAGCACGCGGGCGTCAGTGCGCTGGGGCTCGGTGAACGTATTTCCCAGGGGCAGCACGCAGTTCAGGCTGTCGCCAGCCTTCAGCTGTCCCAGCCTTCGGGTGCCGTCGCCTACCATAGCCACCAGGAGCCACAGCTCGTTCGCGGCCCTGTCAACGTAGTTAATGCTGATGGGACGACGCAGGAAGGTGGTAGCCGAACCGTCCACACGTATCTCAGCAAACTGACCTGCCTGCATCTCGGGCAGCGGCTGGTCGTCTGTCAGCTTCAGCAGCACATGTTTCTCGCTAAGGCGTTCTGCCGAGCCGACCTTCAAGTCAAGGATATATTTCTTCATTGTCTTTTCTTCGTTGTTCATCGGTCATTCTGGTCAGAATGCCAAGTATTTCATTCTGTGTACCATACGCTGCCAGCTGCTGTGCTCGCCAAACATGTCGGCCAGCAGGTAGCGTCCTTCTGTCTCCAGGGGCTTCCACTGCATGAACTCGGGCTCCAGGGCCAGCGCCTCGTGCAGCAGCCACGTCAGCCCGCGGGCAAAGCGCCGCTGACCCACGGTGCCCAGCAACAGTGCCCCCATGCCACCGGCCTTCAGCTTCTCGTAGCGTCCCTTGGTGGCACGCAGCACATAGCAGTAGTCCATCAACAGGCGTATGTTCAGACGACCCTGCTGGCTCAGCCGGTACAGCTGCTGCACGTCCAGCGTCTGGCTTGTGCCGTCGTCGGCACTGCGCTGGCGCAGGTCTCTGAGGGTCTCTGGATAGTACTGGGCCACACGGGGCTGTTTCGTCTGCTGGTTCTGCTCGCGAATCATCTCGGCCTCCGACATCCAATCGATGCTGACGTCCTGGGGGGCACGCAGCCCGAATTCAAACAGGCGCTCTACGCCGTGGTAGCCGACACCCTCGACCTGCTGAGTCTTTGCCCACTCGTAAAACGTCTTCCACTCCTCGGGCGACGGGCCGCGCTCCACACACTCCAGCGTGCCCATAGACACCTGCAGCAGCTCAAAAAACAGTTTCTTCACATCCTGTGCCATACTCTTACTATTTTCTAATACTTCATATCAGCTGCGAAGGTACGCAAAAAAAATGAGCTGACCAAACAGTCAGCCCACTTTTCTTTGTACAATTGTAACTCTTAACTGTCAACTCTTAACTGTCACCTGTCATTGCGAAGCCACACTCGCAAAGCGAGAACTGTCAACTGTCACCTACTCGCCCTGATGGGTGGCGGTGGCATAGCTCGAGACAGGAATCTTCTCCTGGTAGTACACCTCCTTGCCGTCGATGGTCTTCTTCTTGCGCGCGACGACGTAGGCAGGCTTGAACTGGCACTCCTTCTTCAGGGCACGCGAGGTGAGCTGATCACCCTTCGTGTTCTCGGGAATGAAGCGCAGGTGCACGCCGGCTATCATCTGGTCGACGCCTTTCTCCAGGGCTTCCTCCACCGAGTTGGCAGCCTCCTTGCCGTCGCTCTCGATGATGGGGGTAAAGGTGCCGAAGCCATCCAGCTTGACAGGCTGTCCCTGTACGGCCATCTCCTTCATGCAGCTGACGATGTTCTGCAGCACCAGGACGGCCAGCGGATAGTCCACCAGCTTGCCATGTTCGGCCAGGTGGCGTGCAAAGCCTTTCAGGTTCAGGGGCTCCTTGGTGTCAGCCTCGGGGTAGTACTTGCCGTAGCCCGTGTTTTTCATGTTAGTGTTCTTGCGCAGATTGACTGCAAACGATAATACTTCTGTTGCCATAGTTGTAATGTTTTTTATGGTATTAGAATATTGTGTCCGACCAGCTGCACCGGGTGGCCGGAATCCCGCTTGTTAGCTCACTTCTGAACTACAATGCAAAGGTACGAAAAATTTCTGAGACTACCAAATGTTTATGCAACTTTTTTCGCTTGTTCTGCACACCTATTTACGGTAGCGCTGGCTAATGATGCGGACGTACTGTTCGAGCCCGAAGATGCTGCCTGCCAGCAGGAACGACTGCGCCACATAGTAGAGCAGCCCGGCGGCGACATCCTCGATGCTGACCACCTGGTAGGCTACGAGCGCGATGCTGCTCACGATGAGCAGCACCGCACAAGCGTACTGAGAGACCTTAAAGTGTGTGTTTTCCATAGCGTAATAACTCTTACATCTTACATCATAGTCGCCTCACCTGCTGCGCCGAGGATGGCGGCAATGACGTAACTGATGACTTTCAGAATTGTTTTCCATGTCTTGTTCATAATCGTGTGTTTTTTATGTGAATAAATAGGGTTAATTATCAAGTACAACGTCGTGCTAGGTGAACGCAGAGCCGAGCTTGCTCGAGCTATGCTGAGCCGACGCCGAGGTCGCCGTAGCATCTCTGTTGCTACGGCAAAG
>OCTX012260043.1_pt1 | contig 11136 bp, 11 predicted proteins | sample 1539691 | NCBI WGS metagenome assembly OCTX01 (sample SAMN02144231, study PRJEB22623) | gut metagenome | biome: sheep rumen | host: Ovis aries | place: New Zealand | reverse complement strand
GCACAAATGATTACCGCTACAGGCAGGTCTGCATATTATCACACATGGGAAAAAGAAAACAGCACACATTATTATGAAGTTGATTTCCTGCTTCAGGACAAGGCTAAGCTCCTTCCTTTGGAAGTGAAATCATCGGCTACAAAAAAACATGAGTCTATAGATGCATTCTGTAAGAAATATTCACAATATGTTTCGCGGGCAATACTTCTATCTCAAAAGGATGTCGGAAAGGACAATAATCTGAATCTAAAGCCGATATATATGCTTCCATTCATTATGGAAGAATTATAACATATATAGTTGTACATGAATTGAAAATTCAGTAGTAAGGAAAATCGGAATAAACAAATTCAATGATTTGTTAATTGAGATGGATAACGGGGTAAGAATAGAATGTTATGTTGCAATGGAGAAAAAAATCCTGAAGAATGCCAGAGGGCGAGAGAAGAAACTCTGAATGTTATAATAAAACATTAGATGCTTGGAAGGTTGATTATTTATGAGAAGTAATTTGAAGATATTTGGTGCCGAAGTCTTATATCTTTTGGCATCGACCATTGTTGCCGGGCTTGCTGCATTGCTTCAGACTGTCGGCAGATCCTATGAGGGTAACTACTCAAGTTTTATCTGGAGTGGGAGCGAGTACAGATATAACCCCTTCTTTTATATGCTCGGTTTGGCACTATTCGTTGGATTCATGATCGTGGGATACATTTTTTTTCTTAAGAAGCGGATGCTTTATCTCAATCAGAAAGGCATAATACCGAAGATAGTTTTCTTAGGGGTGGCCGTAATCTTCTCTTTGCTGATGATTGCGCCAATCGTTTTCGGCCTTTTCTTGGTGACAGGTCTGACTGATAATATGCGTCCTGATTGGATGCTTTATATGACGGGTTTTGGATGGCCTGTTTTTTGCCTTGTATTCATGATAATTGCGGAAGTATTGGTCGTGAGAAAAAAAGGTGTAGATTTGGGGAATGATATAGAGGGTATTCACAATGTGGTTTAGGATGCATCCATGGGTATTTCCAATAATTATAGGCGGTATCGGTGTTTTATATTTGATAGGCAATATCGGAGCAATCATCGAGACTAAAAAGATCCAGGCCAAAGGGTCTGATCATCATATTTCGGGCATTCCATTTCTTGGAGGAATACATCTGCTTATCGCAGGACTAATCAGCCCTATCAAGTGGCTGGCGTTGCTCTGTGTCTTGGATTATACATTCTGGAGTTTTCTATATGCGGTATTTATAGGAGACAGCTTTAAGAAAAATGATGTTACTGAGGAAGAGAACCGGTATGTAGCTGACATAGAGAATGACAGGATGGAGATAAGACCTGTAAAAACATCCAGTGTGGGTGTCGGTGATGCGATTGTATTTATTATGCTGGTTATATTTTCTGTAGCAGGTTTCATGGGTAGAAATGTTATTTTGGGATATCTGGCAGGAGTGCCTGCGGCATTGTTATTTCCGTATCTGACACTTAAAAGACCATATTTTAAGGCAGATGGCCAAGGAATACTGTACAGAAAGCCGACGAGCTTTGGATATGGAAAAGCAGAATATATTAAATGGGAACAGGTAGAGGCAATCATAGCGGGCGATTGGATTTTCAGTATAGATGAGGATCTCGGTGTTATATCGGAAAACAAATTAAATGCCCAGACACTTTCCGGATTGAGCGCTTTTGCAGGATATACTGAGGAGGAATACGAGGATCAGGCAGAGTGGATAGAAAATGGATTTTTCATAGTGATTAAACCTATGGAAGAAGAAAAAATAGAATTGCTAGATTTAGGAACTTTTTTTCATCAGAAGGATTTTCTGAAAAAACCGGAAATGTTAAGAACTTTATGGTCGTATCATTTAAAATCAATCCTAAGATAATAAATTGACTGATGATGAAAAAGGGAATTACAGAATAACGATTTAAAAGAGAGTGTGTGAATAATGGTTGGTATTTATTTTAGCGGGACAGGCAATTCAAAATATGCGGCGGAGGTATTCTGTAAAGAGTATGACAAAGAATCCGGTGTATATTCCATAGAGGATACAGAAGCATTAACAGTTGTAACAGAGTCGGATCTTATCGTATTTGCATATCCGGTTCAGTTTAGTACAGTTCCGAAGATTCTGCGGGATTATATTACAGACAATAGTGAACTGTGGATGAATAAAAGAGTTTTTATAATCGCAACGATGGGGCTTTTCAGCGGTGATGGAGCAGGGATGCTCGGACGGCTTTTGCAAAGCTGTGGTGCTAAAGTGATTGGCGGGCTTCATCTTAAGATGCCGGACAGTATAGCTGACGAGAAGGCATTAAAACGTCCGCTTGAAAAGAATAAAGAACTTGTAAAGCAGGCTAATCAGAAGATAAAAGAATCTGTAAAGCAATTGAAAACGGATAAACCGACACAAGAAGGTATAGGTGTATTCTACAGGCTGGCCGGATTTTTTGGACAGAGAGCGTATTTTGGTCATAAGACCAAAGGGTATTCCTCGAAACTTAAGGTTGATACTGATAAATGCATCGGATGCGGACTATGTGTAAAGTTGTGTCCGATGAAGAACATTAACATTAAGGATCAAAAAGCAGTTTCAAGTGACCGGTGTACTATGTGCTATCGTTGTATCAATAAATGCCCCGGGCAGGCAATTACGCTTCTTGGAAAAAGGGTTGTAGAGCAGTGCGGGATTGAGAAGTATATATAAGGAGAAATCTATTGAGGGTAGTCATTATCAGACATTTCTCCAAGAGTGTAAGTTCAAAAATGAAATGATCGATAAAGAGGTTTACGAAGCGGATCGGAGATGATCACTGATCAATCCGGTCCTTTTTTATTAGAAATACTGTTTTTAATATATTTAAGAAAATCTTTAATATTTAGCATTATAGTATTTTTAAGCTGATAATAATTACGATACCAGATTAAATAAATTGTGACAGGAGAAGCTTATGTCAGAAATAATAGTTGATGTAAAAAATCTTACCAAACAGTACGGAAAGCAGAAGGGCCTTGATGATGTATCCTTCAGCATCAGAAAGGGAAGCATAGTAGGACTGATAGGTCCGAATGGTGCAGGCAAAACTACTATCATGAAAATCATGGGCGGACTTGCATTTCCGACCTCAGGAGTGCTTGAAATGTACGGAGCCACGGATGAGAAGGGACTTAATCATGCAAGAACCCGGATGAGTTTCATGATAGAAACCCCATACGAGAAGGAGAAGATGACTGCCAGAGAGAATCTCGAGAAGCAGCGGCTTCAGAAGGGGATACCGGATAAGGGGCGAATAGATGAGGTTCTGGAAATAGTAAATCTCGCAGATACCGGCAAGAAGATAGTTAAGAATTTTTCCCTCGGAATGAGACAGAGACTGGGACTTGCCAATGCACTTATGGGAAGACCTGAGCTTATGGTTCTGGATGAGCCGATAAATGGTCTGGATCCGGAAGGAATAGTAGAGATAAGGGAGCTGTTCAGAAAGCTGAATAAAGAAGATGATATAACGATTGTTATTTCTTCGCATATCCTTAGTGAACTGTCCCTTCTCTGCACCGATTATATCTTTATAAATGGCGGAAAGATAAAGGGTACATTTACTGCCGATGAACTGAGGAAAGCCTGCAGCGAATATTATCATATAGATACAGATAATAACGAGAAGGCGGCTGCAATACTGGTGAATAAATGTCATATAAACCATATGGAGGCTATGGAGGATGGAAGCCTGCGTGTATATGACGGTCTTGATGATATTCTTAATATTTCGAAATCTCTCTATGAGGGTGGCGTCATTCCGACATCACTTACACTGAACGAAGTAAACCTTGAAGAATACTATATGAAGCTTGTTGAGGAGAGTGAATAAATGCTAAATATAATCAAATCCCTGAACTACGGTGCCAAAAGGGATACAGTAAATATACTTACAATCATAACAATGCTTATTTTTCCTGCATTTTTTCTATATATCTCAGGAATTCTGGGTAATGCTTCCCTTACTGATATGACACCAAGCGTGTACTTCGCATCACAGTCAATGGCATCGATATTTATATTTTTCTGTTTTGGAATAATGATATTTTCAAGTAAACTTGTAGCCTCAGATGCCGGTGATAAGACAATCAATTATGAATTTCTGTCAGGTCACAGCAGGACACGCATATTTATGGCGAGAACTATAGTAGGGCTTCTCTGGGGCGCAGTGCTCTCATTTATACTTCTTATGATTCCTGTAGGTGTTATGTATATGACGAATGGATGGGGACCGGAAACCGACAGGGGAGATGTGCTGCTCAGGTTTTTCCTTCTGCTTTTCCCCATTATAAGACTCGCTTCCTATAACATAATGCTGGCAAGTGTGACAAGAAGTGCCGGGAAGGGGATTGCTCTGGGATATGCCACGCTTATGGTGGTTGCTATGGTGACCAGTATATTTTCTGATATCTTAGATATTGATATAATATATCCCTTTGGATTTACGAATGGCTCCTACCTGCTTATATCAGAGAATGCAAGAAATGTTGTAATAGATGGTAAGACTGTTACTGTATATGATACGGCAGTACCGGCTGATATGATTTGGAAAACCATAGCTGTTTCACTTACCTTTACAGCTATATATCTGACTGTTACATATATTAATTATAAAAAGAAAGATCGTGACTGATATGAAAAATATAATCAAATCAATTCTATATGAAATGTGGCACAGCAAGCTGTTCTTCAGGTTATATATACTAATGGTAATAGTAATGGCTTTGGTAGGGGTGCTCAATCTGGACGGTGGACCGGTAAGTCTTGCTCTGGCTGAAAATCCCGGTATGTCTTATGAATTTGGGATATTTATAGCTGCTCTTGTATGTGGGATTATCTGCGGTGAAGACTATAGAGATAAGGTGGCAAACTACGAAGTACTTTCAGGACATTCGAGGGAGAGTATCTTTTTTGCAAGAAGCCTTCTTGCCTCACTTTCTGCCGCCGTTTTATCTACCCTGCTGGCATTTATACCTATGATAGCGGGGTTAGTTGCAGGAGGATGGGGGGATAAGGTAGACCTCAGTTCCATGATACTAAGGCTGCTTCTTCTTTTCTTCCCTTATCTCAGGCTCGCCACGTTCTTTGCTCTTGTCACTTTCATTGTGAAAAATCATTACATAATGATGGCTGTCGGATTCGCGACGATGATGATAACCACCATACTGTCGGAAATGATGAAAGATAGTGGGAACTTCAGTATGAGCGTATTCAATATGAAATACCTCTTAACCTTTGACAGCTGGAATGTATATAATCTTGATCCCAAGGTGGGAATAGTGGAATATCAGTCCTTTAGCAGCGCCATGCCTTCCGGTCTGATAGGAGGAACAATTGTAGTTTCACTTATATTCGCAGTGATTTACCTTTTAGTGGGATATGCACTGTTCAGACGCGACGAACTGAATTAAGAAGGATTTACTTAGAAAGGCATGATTATGGAAATATCATTTATAATAATAGAATTACTGGTTACAGTTTTTATTTTCCTGCTGACCGGGATAGAGGAAAAGTTTGCTTCAAATAAATGGAGACTTGTGTATGCCGCACCATTATTTATTCTGATAATAATGACTATAATCTCAGGTTTCAGCGTTTATTACACCGGAGCGTATATAGCAGCACTTGTGTGCATAGTGTCACTATTTGCCTGTAAAAAGGGAGTTAAAAGGATTCTGGCAGGAGCTGGGATAATCTGTGCAGCAATAAGCTTTGCTTTAGTTCTGTTTATTCCTGAACGGCGTAAGTCCGCATATCTGGATGATTTTGAAAAAGCCTTTTCTACTATGAAGGAGCACTATGTGTTAGATCAGGAAAAGGGTATTGATTTTGATGAACTGTATAAAATATATCATCCTCTATTTAAGGAGATTGATGAAACTCAGGATCATGTAGAGAATTACAAACTTTGGCAGAGATATACCGGTGAATTCTACGATGGACATGTAGGATATGAGATGAAAAGGGATGATCTCTTTCTGGATGCTTTCATGAAATCCTACGGTAATGATTATGGACTTTCTCTTATAAAGCTGAGCTCCGGAGAATATGCGGCAGTAAATGTTGAAGGTTATGATAATTCTTATAATGTGACAAATGATGAGAAGGACGATATGAGAATATATCGGATAAAGGATGATTTTCTCAGTGAAAACGCAGAGTCCGAGAGGCTGACTCTAAAAAATGCAGGAATAAAAAATGGAACTATCATTACTAAATGGAACGGTAAGCCTATCGATGAATACTTTGGAGAATTAAGCTACTACCTTGAGCAGTATCCGGTACGTGAAAATGAAGAGTTTTATCAGCCTGTATATGTTGCAGGAATCGGCATGGGTATGAATTATGGTGAAACCTATGTGCCGGCAGATGAAAAGTCTTCCCCATCAGCTGAAATTACATTTTTAAATGATGAAGGTATTGAGGAAACTGTAACAGCTCCGAGTCTGAGTGCATATTTCCCAAGAATGTATGATACTATAAAAAGGCTTGATGCTGGAATCAATATCAGTAATCTTGAGTGGCAGGAAATAGATGGGGATACGGTTATGATACGTATCAGTGAGATGGCATATGACCAGGAAACTTATAATGGTGCCGACTATACTGAAATGACAGATGAGCTTAGAAAACAGGTGCTGGATTATAAATCGAAAGGAATTAAGAATATAGTAATTGACCTGAGGAGCAATGGCGGCGGCAGTCCTTACTTCGTGGAAGGTGTGGCATGTCTCTTTGCACCGGAAGGGGAACACAGTGTTTACTACAGTGCTGTTATAAATGAAGATACTGCATCCTTCGAAAGAGACGCTGATGGTATGTATAAAAAGGGAGACCTCTTTACCTATCAGGGAGAAAACCTCTGGGCTGATGGAAATATAATCCTTCTAGTGAATAATCACTGTGTAAGTGCCGGGGATGATATGACATATGTTATGGGAGATTTTCCAAATGTTAAGATTATGGGTACTACAAGGTCTAACAGCTCTTGTCAGGCAGTGAAAGGAGTAGAGCTTTCAAGCGGAAGAGTAAGCTTTTCGGCTGTGCCGAACCTGCTTCCAAGTGGCGAGGTCGCTATAGATACATTTACGGACCATGTGGGAAGAACACCTTTTGATGAAAAAATTCCTATGACACAGGAACTTATAAGTGGTATATTTGATAAAGGAGATGACTATATACTGAAATATGCGGTTGATTCTTTCACTGACTACTAAAAGGGAGATAATACATGAGAAGGGTGCTCATAGTAGAAGATGACAGGGAAATAAGAACCCTGCTAAAGGACTTTTTGATTGAAAATGAATATGAAGTAATTGAAGCATGTAATGGAAGGGAAGCCTCTGCCTGTATCCGGACAGAGGCTTATGATATTATCCTGATGGATATGATGCTTCCATATAAGTCAGGAAATGATCTGATAAGAGAGTTAAGAGAGTCATCAGCAACCGGGATAAAAGATACCCCGGTTATTGTTATTTCTGCAAAGTCCTCAAAGGATACAAGACTTGAAGCATTAAAGATGGGTGCCGATGACTATATAGTGAAACCATTTGATATGGATGAGGTACTGGTAAGAATTGAAGTAGTACTTAGGAGAAGCGGTCAAGAGACTAAAGAAGATGAAAGTACTTTGTCATATAATGGTATAGAAATGAATCCAGAATGTAATTCTGTAAGCTATAGGGGGATGCCAATCAGATTGACTGCCAAGGAAAGGCATCTGTTGCAGCTCTTTCTGGAGAATCCGCAAAAAACATTTTCCAAGGCTAACCTTTATAAATCAGTATGGAATGATGATTATATCTATGAGGATAATACCATCAATGTACATATGAGTAACCTTAGAAATAAACTCAGGAAAATAACAGGAGAAGAAGTGATAGAAACTGTATGGGGAATAGGATATAAACTAAGGGATAATAAGGGATAGATATGATGAAAATATGTATCATTATTATACTGGCCATTATATGTCTCGTCTTAATAATAAGGCTTCTGGTTATAAGGGCGAATTTGGATAGTATAGTAAAAGAGCTTAGGAAAACCCGAAAAGAAGATTATAACAGACAGCTTAGAGTTGACCTCAGCAGCGGAAGTGTTGCGAGAGTTGCTTCAGAGATAAATAAGAATCTGGATTACCAGAAAGAACTGAAGTTGGAAAGTGACAGATCTAGAAGACAGCTAAAGCAGTCAGTTTCCGATATAGCCCACGACTTAAGGACTCCTCTAACAGTTGTGAAGGGGAATTTGCAAATGCTTGAAAAAGAGGATCTGTCAGAGAAGGGGAAGCAGTACCTGGAGGTCAGTAGAAAAAAGGCGGATATGCTGAAGGAGATGGTAGATGAATTCTTCGAGATGTCTGTGCTTGAAAGTGATGTCGGGGATGTTACATTTGAAAGTATTGACCTGATCAGCTTCATAACGGATTTTCTTATTGAGAATGAGGCACTGATAAGGGAGAAGGGGCTGGAGCCGGAGGTGGACTTTCCTGATAAAACCATACGGATTATGGCAGACAGGGAGATTCTCTCAAGAGTCTTCGGTAATTTATTTAACAATATTCTGAAATATGCCAGAGACAGCTTTACCATCGGTATAGAGGAAGGGGAAGATTCTGCGGTTTATGTCAGAATATCTAATCATGTAGACAGTCCTGATGAGATAGATATTTCTCATATATTTGACAGAACCTATAGAGCTGATAAAGCGAGATCTGTAGGTGGAGCGGGACTTGGATTATACATAACAAAGCTTCTTGTGGAAAAGCAAAAGGGAAGGGTAGAAGCAGAGATTATAGATGATAATCTTGTATTTACTGTAAAGCTTAATAAATCTGAATAGATTTTTTAAAGGGAAAATCGTAAGTTATCTAAATAGGTGTTAAAGGAGATTTTTATGAGCTCCTTTTTTTACTTCTAAAGAATATGACTTTAGTCATATTGTAGTTATATCTTTTTTCACTACAAAGAAGAATTTCACAAGTCCATAATGTAGCTAATGAAATAAACAGATGGTGTTTATAGGAGAAAGTAAATATGAACAAGATGATTTCTAAAGCTGGTTCAGCAATCGTAACAGTGACAGTATTTCTATTCGCAATATTTCTGATGATCAATTTTTCTATGGGTGGCTATTTTGTCTGCCTTATTCTGCCGATAGGTTTTATCATGATGACGGCAGGTCTGAATAACGAGTGCGAAGGTGACCGCAAAGTTGCTGCTAATATAGGTTTGATTCTAGCGGCGGTGTATGGTACATTTATAATGCTTGTTTATTTTACACAGCTGACTACAGTAAATAACGAACAATTGAATGAACAAGCGTCAAAACTATTAGAATTTAATAAGTTTGGGCTTATTTTCAACTACGATTTGCTTGGCTACGGTGTTATGGCACTTTCTACCTTCTTTACTGGATTATCAATAAAGTCTAAGAATAAGATAGATAAGTGGCTCAGAGCGCTAATGATGATACACGGAGTGTTTTACTTTAGTTGTACGTTTATGCCAATTACGGGAATGTTCGTGAGAGTGTCCTCTGGTGGTAATGGAATCGGCGGAAGGCTTGCTCTTGTTGCGTGGTGTGTTTATTTTCTGCCGATTGGGATACTTTCACTTCTTCATTTCCATTTCAGAAAAGCTATATAAAGAAATGACAAATCTTCCCTGAGAGAAATTGTCACATGATTATATAACTACAGGATAGGAAAGTTTAGATGGGATATAATTTATTTAATATAAAAGAAGTTTCAGGTGCTTTTAACAAAAAATTAGATGATTTTAGGGCGTCGCTGGGTGATGCAATAAGTAAAGGCACTAACATACCATTTGCAGATAGCGATGTCTCATACGTTCTAAAGTTGCAAAATGACAGGCTCCGCAGAAAGCGTGTCGACATTGATTATAGTATCTACAAACGTGATGATAATAATAGGAAATACATCGTTGCCAGCGATTGGCAGGATGCACATTATCACAGCTCCGTATGCTTCAACTCCTGCGGAGTGAAGAGGATTGTGAGGCGGGACGGAAAGACATCATATCGCGACGACAGAAGATCTGTTCTCTATGGCACGATCACTGACGTGATGAACGGAATACATCCGGAAAATGATCCATACAGCTGCCCCAATTGTGGCTCGGTTTCTACAGTTGCCGGCCTGCAGAATGGTTGCTCGTACTGCGGAACAAGATTTAAAATGGATGAGCTCTTTCCGAAGATTACTTCATATTATTTTCTGGAAGATGCCGGCATGACTACAAAGGAATTCAAGGGCGACTTTTTCAAGCTATATCCATTTGTTGTTCTTGGCTTGTACATATTAGGGTGCATCGTCAGAAGTGACGTGTACCTGCCATGGAACCTTGTTAAAAATGTACCGATGCTGATAGGCGTTATTATCGGCCTTGGTTTAGGCGGTTTGCCCGTTGCTTATATAGTATATGTATATCTTCTGTTTATGAAGGCGATTGTGAAGACTATTGCGGCATTTGGCAAAATGGGTACGGCCGGCTCTAGAGGATTGTTCGAGAGCAGAATGAAGAAAGTAAGTCCTGAGTTTTCATTTGAATACTTTACAAGCAAGGCGCTGTCTCTGATTAAGACGTCGGTCTATTCGGAGGATGAGAGCAAGTTTATGTTCTATGATGGCGGGCCGCTCGATCCGAAAATGAAGGACATTATTGATCTCAACTATGGCGGTGCGCTGGGGGTTAAAAGTTTTGTCGATGAAGGAAACTACGTGAAGGTTGTGACGAAGGCTTACTTCGACGTCCTCTACGCAAATGATAGTAAGGTTTTTTACAAGTCGCAGATTTTCAGCGCGACATTTAGGCGCCGCACCGACATTCCCGTGAACCTCAACTTTTCATTGACCAGAATTGTATGCCCGTCCTGCGGCGCAAGCTTTGATGCGACGAAGATCAAGAATTGTCCTTACTGCGGCAACCAGTACGACGGCACCTCCGACGACTGGGTGCTGGTCGAGCTGAAATACAACTAGTATAGAGATTTCTAATTACCTGGACTCTAAACTTGCCTGTTTTCCAGAATAGCACAGCACCAAAAGCCTCGGAATAGCTCACTA
>OCTX011828377.1_pt1 | contig 11137 bp, 7 predicted proteins | sample 1539691 | NCBI WGS metagenome assembly OCTX01 (sample SAMN02144231, study PRJEB22623) | gut metagenome | biome: sheep rumen | host: Ovis aries | place: New Zealand | reverse complement strand
GACTTGGAAGGACGGGGGCAGACATCGTACTGTTCGATGCAACCAAGTTTCACGACCATCCTGGCGATATGACGACGAAGCGCGCGAGTTACCTGAGGGCATTCGTGCCCCATGACAGGACGTTCTCCCCCAAGGAAATGGTGGGCTCCCTCTTCCAGTGCATTAACGCCGCACCATGGACAAAGGCATATCGCACCTCATTCATTCGAGGTACGGGCATTCGATTCCAGGGGCTCCAGAACGCAAACGACCTCTTCTTCACCTATGCGACACTTTCCAAGGCACAGCGCATCTTTGCCATAAAGGAATCCTTTGTCTGGTATCGTCTCCGAGACGATTCGACCCAGCGGTCGAAGAGACGGCGGCCGCTCGCCTTCGTCGAAGCCCTCCAGTCACTCAAGGCCTTCCTTGTCGAAGACGGGACCTTCGAGGAGCACGCGCTTTCCTTTTCGAGGCTTTGCATAGGAATGTATGCCTACAACTTCAGGCAGGTCATCAAGAACGATGACGAGACCTCCCTGCTCGCCATATGGAAGAATCTCCAAGAGGTCACCTCATCCTTGGTCAACCTCGATGGCCCGCATATCCGTGACCCGCGTCTTCGCGATGCCATTCCTAACCTCTCACTGGGCGAACGTGCTGACTATGAGCTGTTGCTTCGGGTTCTCGCATGCCAGGGCGACAACAGCGATGAGCTTCGCAAGGCAGTGGCGGGCTAGGCACTCCCCCAACCCACTCATCTTTGCGGTTCGCGTGCGCTGCCCTGCGAGGCCCCTAAAGACAACAAGTCTCCAATCATCTGCGCAGATGGCCTCCCGAGGGCTCGTCTTCCCCAGCGGCGTTTCCCACCAGCCCGAGGGACACGGCCCCCATGATCACCAACGAGGCCGGCACGACCGCGAGGTTGCGGAACGTCATCCAGTAGTGGATGAAGGCATGATTCTTCGTCACGAACAGCCAGGCAAACGGAATCAATGCCACCATCAGAAATACCGGGACGCACTGGAAGACCGTCACCTTCGTGCGTCCGCGCCACACCAGCAGCGCCGTCAGGAAGAGGATGGCAATCACCAAGGGGTATACCGCGTTGTTGTACGCGGACACGTTCTTGCCCAGCACGTCAAGGTACGTGATGGCGTTGCCAAAGGCCTCTGATGACGAGCGCGTCACGAGCCTTTCGAGAGGAAAGCACTTCTCTCGCAGGACGACGCTCGTGACAAGCCACTTTGAGGACCATGTTCCCGCATAGCCAAGGGCCCATGACAGGCAGACGGAGACCGCCTCGCGAATGGAGACCTCCTCGCCATCGCGATAGCACCCGAGGAGAAAGAAAAGGAACGGTATCGTCAGCGACACCGTCGGGTAGGTAAGCAGGTCGAAGTAGCTCGTGATCCCACCGATGATGAGGAAGGTGATGCCCCACATATGGAGCTGCCCGATCCGTCGGTGTTTGAGGGTAACCACGAGGGACGAGACGAGTATCACGAGAAAGAGCCAGCTGAGCTGGAGCGTCAGCGATATGGCCGACGGCGTCATGAGGAAGAGTGTCGTTGCGATGGCCGCGCCAACGATCAGGCCGTATCGCCTGTGGCTCTCGACGACCAAGAAAAGCATCAGGAGCGATTCCACGAGTCCAAGGAGCAGGAGAATGCCCTGGTAGTTCAAGACGACCAGGAGGGGCCAGAGCAAGACCAGATATCCATGCCAGTATCGCCAGTAGTCGACGCTTCCAAAGGAGTGGTCGCCCTGGACATAGCGTATCACCCAATATTCTGGGTAGCGCTTCTCGTCGACGTCCTCCCCTCTCGGATACTGTTCCGAAACGCATCCTGAAGCCTGTCACCTGTTCCCTCGAACACCGCCTCGCCAAGCATGAGGTCATCCGTGTAGTTGTCCTCCCTCGTGCTGTGCGCACCCGGAATCATCCACTCCCAGGTCGTCTGCTCGTCAAACACGATTCCCGCATCGTGCACGTTGTCGACGATAAGCTCGACGGGGATGAGGTAGGAGGCAAAAAGCAACACAGAGAACAACACCTGCATCGCGACGAAGACGACAAGCATGCGAGCCAAAGTCGACCCGAGCCGCTGTCCCGCGCTCCGCCCGTCGATGTCAAGTCGACCGTTCAAGTGAGCCACCTCCCCAAGAGCATGCCTGGCCCCAGCATCCAACCACAGCGTCCGACACGCACCTACCTGGACGACTCGCCGTCCCCCTCGACAATCTTCCTGAGGGCGGCACTGGTCTCGTCCTCCCCGAGGGAGCTGTGCGAGATGTGATGGAAGTGGGACGCAAGGTCATCCGGAAGCTGATAGATGTCACCGTAATGGACCCCCACGCAGGTGTCCGCATCCGATGGTCCGCAGATTCCATGCCCCTCAAAGGGCATTTTGACGATGGGCAGGATGGCGCTCTTGGGCACGAGATACCAGCGATGATGGTTGACGAGGGCATCGAGGTTGTCAATCCCGAGGATGACGCCATCGGCCTCCCGCTCGTCATAGGTGTAGGGGCCATCAGGGGCATACAGCTCCGCAACATAGCGCTCGAAGTGCTCCTCTATCGTAGGCACCTCTGGGGCATCGCACTCGATGATGGGGCGGTCGGCATTCCATTCGGAGAGACGCTCGTCTGCCCACATCTCCTCGCGAAGCGCGTCGCGCGCCGCCTCCCGTCTCGCCACGGTCTCCGCATCGGCACTTTTGACCAGGTCGTAGTAGAACAGGTCGACGAAGCAGGGAATCTTCTTGTCCGCATAGCAGAAGCGGACCTGACGGCAATGGACATTGTAGTCGTAGCGGACGGTGATTCGGTAGCGATCCTCTCCCTTCACCAGCTCCATCGCACGCTCCAGGTCACGACGGGGCATGCCGACGTCAAGATCGTCATCCCAGGGAATGAAGCCCTGATGGCGGACGGCGCCAAGCAGCGTTCCGGACACCATGCAGTACTTGAGGCCGTGACGCTCGCAGAACGCGTCGAACTCTGAGAGGAGTTGGGCGCTCGCGAGCTGGAACAGGCGAAGGCTGCCGCCCGCTGGGTCCATGCTCTCGAAGAGACGGCGATGCGCCTGCGCCTGGGTCTCCCCGTCCTTGCGGTAGTTCTCCCAAAGAAGGTACATGGTACGGTCGTCAAGGGCGTTGATGCTGTCCTGCAGGTGAATGAGCTTGGCCCCCACATCACCCCAGGCGCCCTCAATCAGGTGGTGGATCTCCCCTATCTCACGATGCATGGCATGTGCAGAGCGGGAGGAGACCGGAAGGAATGACTTGATCGTTTGTATGAGACTCATGTCTCTCACCTTTCGCAAGGATGTGCGGCCTGCCGGCATCTAATAACCTAGCTGTGGCGATTGGTCCTTCCCCCTGCCGTGACGGCCAAAGTGACCATCGCGGTCCGTCAGAAGCGAACCAGCTTTCTCCCCAGCCAGTCGAACGGTGACGAACACGAGCATGGGAAGGCAGATGGCGATGGGGAACGTGTACCTGAAGTAATAGCCGTTGCAGGGACCAGCAATGAGGACGGCAACCTGCATTGCCTGCAAGACGTACAGGGGCAGGGTCTTGTACACGCCATGCCTGATCGCAAAGAAGAACAAGAAGATGACGACGAAGATGAAAGGGAATGACGTGGTAGCGATTCCTATGATGGGCAAACCAAAGAAGCAGTCCCGCGCCACATGGAACACGCGGCGCGCAGGTTGGAGCCACTGTGGATACGAGAAGTCCGCCCCAAACTCAGAAAGAAGATCGTTGGCCCTGTCCATAGCCCGCTGCTTCTCTTCCAAAGCATAATTGATCGAGGGCTTTCTACTCGGATAGAAGAACTGGTAATTGCCACCCAGCGTCGCACGGAAGTATGCGTCGGGATGCCTCGCGAACATCGAGGCCCAGGCACCAAAGTACCTGTTCAGATCGTCGCTTGTCGCACTCTCCCTGTAGAGCCCCTTCACGGGGTCAGATATGTCGCGATCGTATGCCTCTGCAAGGCCCTCGTACGAGAGGACTGCGTCGATCGCAGCCCTCTCCTCCTGAGTCACATCATCGGGATACTCGTTCAGGTAGCAAGCAGTCTGTTGAAAAGGCAGCGACAGAACCTCTCGCTTGCTTCCCGGAGTAATCGAAAAGAAGGGTAACACCAGATTATTCCACGCCAAAAAGAAGGCAATGGCGCCAACAAGCGCATATGCCGCATATTTGCGAGAGGATTTGAAGAATAGCATGGAAAACAACATCGGGCAAACCAGATAGACGCCGTCATTGCGGAACAAGATCATCCCCAGAATCGATAGGCACCAAAGAACAATGGACCTCTTTGCGCCACAGTCCATGAGTATCTCGAACGATAGGCAAACCAAGAGCATGAAGAAGGAGCAGTAGATGGTGTCCTTCGTCATTAGAGTAGAGAACGTCTGATAACGAGGATGCAAAGCTGTAAATAGAACCATGACCAAAACTGGGAAAGCGCGCACATGGGCCTTTTCGATGAGCATTTTTGAGGTGTACGAGATGGCAGTGAAGAAGAGGGCGAGCTGAAGAATCGTGTAGATGAAGGCACCTGCGTCCCAGGAATGAAACACTGTCGTTCCCAGGCGCAGACACAGGTGGATGAGCAGCGTGTGAGTCACAGGATGGTGGTTGAAGAGCCTCACGTCCTCGGAGATGAGCCTGACGTTAGGTACGTACTTTGTCACGCCATAGCCTTGCGCCATTTGGCCTGTAGAGTCCCAGCTGAAGTGACTCGGATAGTTCAAGACTATGTTGGGAAGCGAGATGACCACGAGTATGACCATCGTCGCAAGAAACGGCCTACGCTCGAGAAAGCGGCAGAGAGAGCCCAATAGACTCGTCGGCTCGGCATCCGAGGCATTTCCCAAACCAGAGAGGAGCACGTCTCCAAGCAGGAAGAGACAGAAGAGAAAGACCGCATATCCCAGGAGCGCGATGAAACACTGGAACCCGAAGAACAGCTCGGGAGTGAAGAAGTCAACCCCATCATCAGTCTCGAAGAAGCGCCCCTCAACCATGAAGAAGGCAAAAAAGAGAGCAGGGATGACATAAAGGAGATAGTCCCAGCTCCACTTGACGTTTCTACGAAGATACGAGACCAAGGAATAGCAAATAATCAGGCAGCAGACGGGCGCCATAATCGGGCCAGAATAGCAGCGCGGCAGGTAGGACAACGTACTAAGACCGCTCTCGACTCGATTGAAGTGAACGAGCGAGAGGCTGGTTGTGGCTGCGATAAAAAAGGAGATGAGCAGGCTCCTCACATCGACTCTAAACCGAGTGCTCGTTTCTTCCATTCCCCATCACCCACCTGTCACATCGCACTTGCCGCGAAGAATCACGATTAACTTGTCATAACGGGTCAGTCGCTTGAGGGCCTCGATCCCCATGGAAAGAGCAAGCGAAATGCCCAGCAGGACAAGCGTAATGAGCCACCAGTACCTGAAGCTGTACGTGAAATCGTAGTACCAGATGATTCGCACAAAGTTATGGATGAGGAAGATATTCATCGAATGCTTCCCCAGCACATCGAGAGCCGAGTTAACGACTGGGATGTGATTGACAAACCCATACATCACATAGCACGTGTCAAAGGCAATCACTCCATCCCAGAAAGGAAGCAGCGCCGTGTACCTCGTCTTCTGCCGAAAGTACAAGGACAGCGCCCCAACAGCGAGAGCCAGCAGCAGCTTGATGACGCGACTGCCCACCCCACCGGGCACTACCTTCGCACCGTCGATGCGGACAATCAGGTTCTCATCCGCAGCCCACATGCCCATCACGATGCAGAACAGGTAGTTTGGAAGATAGCAATAGTGGGCGTCCGGGGATGGGACGGACAGCACGCGAAACAGCACGGCGAAAAAGAACAGCGGTACTATTCCCGTGGTCTTGTAGATGCGCGGGAGCACGGTCATGAGCATCACGATGATGATGGCCAGCGACATGTACCAGAACGTCGCGAGGAATGTAGGCGTGGAGAAGAGCTCTGCCAATCCAAGGGCATCGAGGACGAAGTAGAGGACTCCGAGGAAACCCTCCCCATATACCCTGAGATACCTGCCATCGTTGACAATCAGCAGCGACCATGCCTGTGCGAGCATGAAGACGAACAAGAAACCGCCAATCATCGACACCAGACGCTTGAAGACGAGCGCCTCGGCCTGTCGGGCAGACAGCTTGTAGTCTGGAGAGAGGCACCGTTGCGAAATGGTTATTCCATAGGCGGAAACGAATACGAAAAGGGCTACGCAAATCTTGAATGAGAGCGCAATCCAGTTGAACACAGGCTCAGAGAAAGGGGAAAACACGACGTCCTGACCAGCGTAGCGCTCGGGGTCAAGAAAGCAATGGTGGATGACCATCAGGATGATGGCAAGCCCCTTTACCTTTTGGGTATCCCCCTTGGTGAAAGACTTCCCGGCCGCGGCGACGGGATTGCCAATAAATTGACTTGAGTTAGCCACCACTTTTGATAACGCCCTTCGTCAAGCAAGTCTGCCTATCTTATTAGCGTATCAAAAGATCCACCCGAATCAAAACAGGCCTATGGAAGGGTATGCCCAAGAAGACGAAGGACCTCTTCGCGAGCGACCTCGTGACAGGCAGCCCTCGAATCAAAAACGCACGCCTCGACCTGGAGCAATCGTCCGTTATCTGGTACGAGGATGGGAGTGCCCGTGATGTCGGCCGCCGCCCTGAGCGAGGACCTCGACTCTGGGAAGCACACAACACAAGCATCGAAGTGCCTGATGAATCCCAACATTGCGTCAATGTCGAGATAGTCGGGGTCACCAACGAGCGTGACCCTGTCCCCGAACCTCTCGAGAAGGGGCGAGTCAGACGAGAGGGACGTGCTGCCGACGACGAAGGCTTCCCAGTCCTCGCCGTCAGCATGTGAGACGAGAGCGTTCAACGTCCCGATGAGATCTGATCCCATGGACGCCTCCACCACATACGACTTCCCGAGTCCTTCCGGGGTTCTCACCAAGGAACCCCTCCCCCCCTGGGGACCGAGCGCACCAGCGAACCCATATGTCATGCTGTTCAGCCTCACGGGATATGTGAACTTGATTAGGCTGTCAACGCTCTCGGCAACCTCAGGAATTGCGAATCTCTCCCAAGGGACGTCGATGGCATATGAATCGGCTTCCTCGCAAGTCCTGTTGTCGAGAAACGCGATGGCGTCGAAGACGTGCAGGTTGGCCTGGGTCTCCAACTCCAGGGAGAAGAAGTTGGGGGACAAGCCCATCTTGGCCTTCGTGGCGCAATCGGACAGCTCGACCTTCTTCTTTGAGGCCACGTCGAGACCATCGATAATCAGATACCAGACAGGCATTGCTGAGGCGACATAGAGGGCGACATCAAAGCGCGAATCTCCAAAGAGCCTCATCGCCTCGAGGCGCTCGACTGAATGGTCGAACGTGGCATACCATGCCTCAAAATCAGAATAGGCATCAAGCTCGTTGAGTGCGACCTGTACGTCGACGTACTGATCTGGCGTGCACGAGAACGACATCTGTCGCATCACGACCCGGACGTCGCGATCCAGAGACACGACCTCCGACCAAAGGGCAGAATCGTTGATCATGCCCGGTATGGCAACCGTGAAGTCAAACTCGCTCGTTCCCGCCACCCCTATAATCCTGCGAACGACCTTCAAACAATCCTTCTCCATCGGGTTGACAAGGATGAGCACACTCGACAGGGAGGAACCTTCATACGCGCTGGTAAAAGACCCCCCATCACCCAGAAGAAGATAGCGGGCGACGCAGGAGGCCAGGGGACTACCTTCGCCTGGAACGAAGAGCTCGCCACGATAGAGGTGCCGCATATGGTAACAGTCGAGCACCGTCTCGACGTCCCCGTCTGAGCCCACGGCAATGGCAGTGCTGTTAAGAAGACGCGTAACAAGAAATACCTTGAGGTGGGGATCCTCCCTGACTCGCTCCTCGACACCATCCCACAGCTGAAGAACGCGCTGCCCATCCCGCCTGATGAAGTAGGGAGGGAGGATGCCGTGGACACAGATGTAGACGGACGTCGCCAGGAGCCCGGGAACGCGTTGGTCAAGCTCCGTGATGAAGGTGATGCTCCTGTGCCTGCGTTCGAAGGCCCTCATCTGCTCGTAGAGATTGGTCTGGATAACAACGTTGACGCGGGGCGTGCCAGTGGACACTCCTTCGTCGATGCAGGCGAGCAACTCGCTGAGAAGGGGAAGCTGCGACAGAGGAATCCCACAGGCATACAGGACAACCTGGCTCGAGTCGAGGTCGTCAAGTCGCCTGATACCGTACTCGAAGGAGCGCTTATAGCCACCAGACGATCCGGTAGTCGCCCTCCGCCACTTTTCCACGAGGGCCTCATGCTTGCTGTTCTCAATCGCCATCAAATGCCTCCGAGGTCTGGGCCTAGCTAATCGCCGTTTCGAATTCTCTGTAAGCCGACCTGTTGTACTCCTCACACGAGAAGGGCGTAGTGGGAACCTTGCCTTTCATGAAGGCACGCATTCCATCGGCAATGCTATCGACGTCACTCTTGATGAGTAGCTGCCCATTTTCCATCAGCACGTCTTCAGCAGTCTCGAAGTTGGAGAGGATGATGGGTAGCTGGCAGGCGCGAGCCTCCAGCACCGACAGGGGCTGTCCCTCATGCATGGATGGGAGCACAAAGCAATTTGCCCTGCTCATAAACATGAACGGGTTGTCGACGTTTCCGGTCAGATGCACGCTCTCTCCAAGACCAAGCTCAAGTATCGTCGCCTCGAGCTCCGTCCGAAGTGGTCCGTCTCCTAGGATGAACAGCTCGGTATTTGGGTACTCCTTGTGAAGGACGGAGAAAGCACTGATCAAGGCCGACTGGTTCTTCTCAGTCGAGAAGCGACCGATGTTTATGAAGCTCGTAAGATCAGAGTCGGGAAGGCGAACTATTCGGACGTTGGAGAAGTCCGTCTCATCCGCAGCCAGGTAGTAGTCCCTGCCGTCGACCGTGATGGGCGACTCCTCTAACAGCCGGTTGATTCTCTCAGCATCAACAGTGTTATGGGCAAATCCGAACTTGTCGTATGTGCGCCAAGTGGCAAAGTGTCCGCGGTTAGTGACCATTACCTGTTTGCCGCACGAGATAATCCGGTCATAGTCGCGGAACAGGGAGACAGTGTGCCTGAGAGCCACATAGTTCTTCTTGACGCCATTTACGACTTTGTTCATGTCGGCGTAGATGTCATTGTGGAGCCAAACGACTCGCCTCTTGGCCCCACTCTCTACGACGAGGTTGGCCATGTGGCGAACATATCCATTGAAGTCGACCGCGCAGTCAAAGACGACGTCACCAAAGCAGCGACGATATTCACGTCGGAAGACCTTGTCCGGATAGAGCATGCGCACGAGCGGATTGTGCTTGCTGTGATTGTCAAAAGTGTTGATGACGGCATCCTCGTCTCGGTCTCGAAGGAGCCACCCGGTCCGGATGAGCACTCGTACGTCTCGAGGAAGTTCCGCGAGAAGGAAGTCCATGGAGGGGTCCCTTCTCAGGAAGAAGATGGTGACGTCATACTTGCTGTAGTCAATCTGCTTGGCAAGGCTCGTCAGGGAGCGAATGATGCCGTTCACGAGCAACTCTCCACCGGAGAGGAGAACTGTTGTCTTCCCCTTGTCGACGATTACCTTCCTGTAGTCCTTCCCATTCTTGAAGACAATGTCAACGATTCGCTTCGACACCTCTCCGTCGTCATAGGGACAGACCCTCTCCTTGAGGCGTCGATAGGCATCTGCATGAAGCCCCATCTGCTCTTCGGCAACGGGAATGAGTTCGGCGATGTCGCTCAGATTATCGCAGTGTGGCCCTGGCAGATCCTCGAGGCTGAAGGAGAGGCCTCTGGTCTTGCGATAGCCCTCGAGGTCGGGAATGTAGAAGAGGATCGGACGGTCCAGAACCATGAAATCGAAGATGATGCTCGAAAAGTCCGAGATGAGTACGTCGACGACGGAAAGAAGCTCGTTGGTGTCGACGGTCGAGGGCACGAGGACCCCACGGTACTCGGGCATGTCCTTAATCATGTTGTATACGAACTGATGGGGCTTGATCAGTACCTGGTATTTCTCGCGGTCGATCTTCGACTCGAGCACCTTCTTTGCAAAGAGCAGCTCTTCCGGGTTGATGGCAGCCCCGTCCTTGGACTCGCGCCATGTCGGGGCATACATGACTACCCGCTTGCCCGGCTCGATGTCCACCCCCATCCCGCGCAAAATAGACACGACCTCCGTGACGTCCGAATGCAGCGTAAGGTCGACGCGAGGATATCCCTCTTCGACGATTGACCCGGGATAGATGCCCTGTAGCTTGTAGCTATCCAAGTACATATGGGTCATCATATCGTTTGCCGAGATGAGGTAGTCGGTATGCAGGAAGTTCCTCACCATGTTAGCGGAGCCGACGATGCCGTCGACCATATCGTAGCCCATATTCTTCATGGCAGTGCCATGCCATGTGTTCACATACACCTGCCCCTTCCGCTTGCAGAAGTACGGAGGGAAAGTGACGTTGTTTATGAGGTACTTGCAAGTCGCTAGGGCCTCTACGTACTCAACGCTTCCGAACAGCACGAAGTGCACGTTTGGCAGCCCCTCATAACGTGAAGTGTCCGTACGGTTCTCCAGCCCATCGAGAACCCAGAAATGCTGGTAGCTTGAGAACGCCGGGTCGTCTAGGAGCGCGCGGAACACTGCATGGGGATTGTCGTTGATGGCCCTCCCAAAGAAACTCTCATAGAGAACTGAGCGACCGTTGATTGGCCTCGTCTTGCATGCTCTGACATATGCCTCGAGAATCGCCAGCGGCGCCGACGAATCAAAGAGCTCGTTGGACTCCATGCGTCTCGTGCGATACTCCCGCAGCAGCCTGCCTACCCTCTGAGCCGTCTTGCCAACCAGCATTCGACACCGCCTTATACGATAGCAACAAGCAGATAATAGCTGTCAGTGGGCTTTGTCTCCCGTCGCAAGGTGCTGCTTCACCTGCGTGGTCGAAATGCCGGGGGTGCGGTCGAGGTAGACGAGGTCACAGTACTCGCGCAGGTACTCGAAGCGCTCGCTGCCCTCCCAGTCGCTGCCCATGACGACCACATCGAT
>OCTX014557504.1_pt1 | contig 11138 bp, 7 predicted proteins | sample 1539691 | NCBI WGS metagenome assembly OCTX01 (sample SAMN02144231, study PRJEB22623) | gut metagenome | biome: sheep rumen | host: Ovis aries | place: New Zealand | reverse complement strand
TTACTAAGCTCGCAGGGTAGGATATGCGTTTTTCGATGAAGATGATGTTTGCGCCGGTTTAGGAACTCAGTTGCAGCCCGTCTGAACTGCTGCCTATTTTTTTATTCCCAATTAGTATATCAAGTCATAAGGAAAATTCAAGTCTCACTCTCGTGTTCCGACCGTCATCGGGAGGGTGACCTCCACATATTCCCCCGCGCCGAATCTCTGCACGGTCATGACAATTGTGTCTCCCGGCTGTTTTGAGACCAGCCGTTGACCGAGGACTGCGAGTGACGTGACCGTCGAGTCATCGATTGCCGTGATGACATCTCCCGGCTGAATCCCCGCCTGCTGGGCAGGTGAATCATCAAATGCCTTAACGACGTACACACCCGTCGGCACTCCGGTCACTTCCGTCATGACGGTCGAGATGTCCTGTCCCCTGATGCCCAGATAGCAGAGCTTCTCATTGTTGGAGAGTCTTTCCAGAAGATTCTTGATCGGGGAGATCGGAATGACCGAGATGCAGTCCGATCCCTTCTGGACATATTTCTGAGCTATAATTCCAAGGACCTGGCCCTTCATGTCGATGAGCACTCCGCTGCCGGTCTCGGTTCCCGCTATATCTGTGTCAATCATTGTATAAGCGCCGTCAGTCACGACCACTTTTCGCGACATGGCCGCGACACGCCCGACCTCAAAAGCACGCTCCGTGCCGCAGGGGGATCCAACGGCAATCACCGTTGTACCGGTCGTTGTCCCGTATGATGTGCCGAGCTGTGCTATGCTGACTGCGTGAAGAACACTGTCCGGAACAGCCTGAAGAGACACCTGCACGATGCAAAGCCCTGTCACCGGATCACGGCTGACAAAGCTTCCCGCCACTGCCGTGTTGTTGACAAATGTGACCATGATCGTCGCCGCCTCAAATGCCGCGTCCTGTTCTGTCAGTATTAGCAGGTTCTGACCGTTATCGGCAATGATGATGCCGCTCCTTGATGTGACAGCCTCATCAATTCCGTCGGAGTACGCTTCAGCCCCCTCATAGCCGGACACAGTGACCATAGAAGCCCTCACCTCATCGGCAACAACCTTGACGGCGCGGTTAAAGCGCTCAAGATCTTCTACCGCAAGCTCAGTCTTCTCTTCCTCCGTGAGTTCCTCCATGGGCGGGAGTTCCTCCCCGGATTCATCCGACTCAGCCATATCCGATTCCGTGGTGTCCTGAGACATGTCCTCGTAGTATTCTTCATCATCCGGGATCGACACGGCACTGACAGCCTGGCGCATCCGCATATTAAAAACAGCCGAGCATGTAAGACCGGCTATAAGACCGAATATCAATGCCGAAACAACGAGTTTGATTGCATATATGCGCCTCTTTTTCGGATCGACCGGCACATCTTTTACTGTCTCTTTTATAAAGGAGTATTCTTCGTCGGGATTATCGTTGTCTTTTCTTTTTAAGTTCTCTTCCATTTTTTCGAGCGGCGCGGATCCTCGGATCCGTCTTGCAAAAAGGCAGACTCTGAACGTATACCAAGTTTTAGTGTATCATTTGAATATGAACAATTTATGAATGGGATGTAAAGGTAGACAAAGGAAACTCTTTTATACAGCGCAAGTTTAGGGTAAAATAACAATATGAATGAGAAAGCATTACACACACTGGAATATGATAAAATCGTGACCTTGCTTGAGGAGCGCGCATCTTCTGCCCCCGGCAAGGCTCTCTGCCGTGCGATCACGCCTCTGACGGACATAGAGAGAATAGAGACGCTGCAGGAGGAGACAGCCGCAGCCGTCGGGCGGATATTCGCAAAAGGCAGTATATCTTTCGGAAACACGTTCGACGTGAATGCCTCGCTCCTGCGCCTCCAGCTCGGCAGCGCCCTGGGCATCCGAGAGCTTCTTCAGATCTGCAAGCTGCTGGAGAACGCATCCCTTGTCCGCGCTTACGGCAGGAAGGAACGCGAGGATCAGCCCGACGATATCCTGACGATTCTTTTCAACGGGCTCGATCCCATACCGTCAGCGACAAATGAGATCCGCCGCTGTATCGTCTCAGAGGACGAAGTCAGTGACAATGCGTCGAGCACATTGAGACAGATTCGAAGAAGTATCAAGTCGGCCGGTGAGCGGATCTATTCCGAGCTCAACAAAATCATCGCCCAGCACTCCAAGGATTATCTCCAGGACAGCATTATAACAACACGCGACGGGCGTTACTGTGTCCCGGTAAAGGTCGAGCATAAGGCCAATGTCGGCGGTATTGTCCACGATATGAGCTCTTCAGGCAGCACTCTGTTCATTGAGCCCGCATCTGTCGTCAAGCTGAACAATGAGATCCGCGAACTTGAGCTGGCTGAGCAGAAGGAGATCGAAGTCATCCTCGCAAGACTGTCCGATATGCTGGCTGAATACGACGGAGCTATCAAGTACGACTATGAGATCATGCGCTCTCTTGACTTCATCTTTGCAAGAGCAAGTCTGGCCATTGAACAGAACGCCTCCAAGCCTCTTGTCAACAGCGAGGGGATCATAGAGATCAAGAAGGCCCGTCATCCGCTGATCGACAAGAAAAAGGTCGTGCCGATCGATATCCGTATCGGGGAGCAATTCGACCTGCTGGTCATCACGGGTCCCAATACGGGTGGAAAGACCGTAACTCTTAAGACGACCGGTCTTCTCACACTGATGGCTCTGTCAGGTCTTCACATTCCGGCGGCCGACAGGAGCCGCGTTGCGCTTTTTGATGAAGTCTACGCTGATATCGGAGATGAGCAGAGTATAGAGCAGAGTCTCTCAACATTCTCTTCCCACATGACGAATGTCGTTGATTTCCTTGCCAGAGCGGACACGAAATCCCTTGTCCTCTTCGATGAACTCGGCGCCGGCACCGACCCGACGGAAGGCGCCGCCCTTGCGGTCGCTATCCTTGACAGTCTGCACAAGAGAGGCATCAGGACAATTGCGACGACCCACTATGCCGAGATCAAGGTCTACGCGCTGAGGACTCCCGGTGTGGAGAACGCCTCATGTGAGTTCGATGTCGCAACGCTCTCCCCGACCTACCGTCTGCTCATCGGAGTGCCCGGCAAGAGCAACGCATTTGCAATATCCCGAAAGCTCGGCATGTCGGAGGACATCATTGAAGACGCTAAGTCCCTGCTCTCAAATCAGGCAGAATCCTTCGAGGACGTCATTTCTGACTTGGAATCCAAGAGAGCCGGTCTCGAAAAGGAAAAAGAGGATGCCGAGAGAATGCGCAGGGAGATCGAAGCCCTGAAAAAGGACCTCGAATACCAGAAAGCCCACCTCACGGAGCAGAAGCAGAAGCTGATTGCCCAGTCCCAGGTCGAAGCCAGAAAGATCCTTCAGGACGCAAAAGATTACGCAGACCGCACGATCAGCTATTTCGCAAAGCACGGCGGCATTGCCTCCGGCAAGGATATGGAAAAAGAGCGCCAGGCTCTTCGCACAAAAATCAACGACCTAAACGGCAGTCTTACGGACATCGACGATCAGAAGTCCAAATCCGGCACGCTGACGGCCAAAGACATCAAAGTCGGCGACGCGGTCAGGGTCATAAGCCTGAATCTTAAGGGAACGGTCAATTCACTCCCGGATTCAAAGGGCAATCTGTTCGTTATGCTTGGCATCATGAGGACAAAAGTTAAACTTACAGATCTCGAGAAAATCGATGAAGTCGAGATCACCGCGCCCGGCGTCAAGAAGAGCTCGACCGGTAAGCTCAGAATGGAAAAGTCATCGACAGCCACTACGGAGATCAATCTGCTGGGGATGACTGTCGATGAAGCCTGCATGGAACTTGAAAAATTCATCGATAACGCTTACATGGCACATCTGCCCTCGGTGCGGATCGTCCATGGCAAAGGCACTGGTGCTCTCAGAAAGGGCGTGCAGCAGTACCTGAAACGCAATAAACATATAAAGACTTTCCGCCTCGGTGAATACGGTGAGGGCGATGCGGGTGTCACAATCGCAGAACTCAAATGAGAGAGAAGGTTTTCTTATGGCTGAAAGACAAAAAGTTTTAATTGTCGATGATGACTCTAATATCGCGGAAATAATTTCCCTGTATCTGATCAAAGAAATGTTCGAGACAAAGGTCGCTGAGGATGGCTATGAAGCTCTGGAGCTCTTTGAGAGCTTTGAGCCGGATCTGATCATTCTCGACCTTATGCTTCCGGGTAAAGACGGATATGAGGTGTGCAGGGAGATAAGAAAACAAAAAGACACGCCGATCATCATGCTCTCCGCAAAAGGAGAGACCTTTGACAAAGTACTCGGCCTCGAACTGGGGGCGGATGATTACATGATAAAGCCCTTCGACACGAAGGAGCTCGTCGCGCGGGTAAAGGCTGTGCTTCGCCGCTACCGCAAAGCAGCGCCTGCCGCGGAGAAGCCAAAACCAAAGTTCAAGGTCGTAGAATATCCGAACCTGACGATCAATCAGACCAACTATTCAGTCACCTATAACGGACGGGAGCTTGTCATGCCCCCCAAGGAGCTGGAGCTCCTCTACTTTCTGGCGTCACAGCCGAATCAGGTCTTCACACGCGAGCAGCTGCTCGACCACATTTGGGGTTACGAGTATATCGGCGATACGCGGACAGTGGATGTCCACATCAAAAGGCTGAGGGAAAAAATCAGCGATCATGAGAACTGGGCAATCCGGACTGTATGGGGCATCGGTTATAAGTTCGAAGTAAAATGAGTACGGATCCCTCGGAGAATGATTCATGAGAAGAACTCTTTACTGGAAATTTATATTTGCTTACCTGATCCTCGCTATCCTGTCGCTGCTCGTCGTGACGACACTTGGCAGGCAGCTGGTGGAGAACAACCGCGTCAGGGCGGAAGCTGACTCACTGTATGCGGAAGCTTCCCGCATTGCCGCCGCGCGCGGAGTGAGATATTTCATCGAATCAGCGGATCTCCCGGAAAGCTATGAAAATCTGCTGATAATCGCCGACGCGAGCGAGACTGTAATACGTGTGATCGCTACGGACGGCACGGAGATCATAAACACGCACGAGCCTTTTGAACCAAAGGAGCCGCACATCATTGAATCGTTCAATTACGCCGCCTTTGGTCCCGGAATATATGAGATCGGCACATTTTACGGTGAATACGATGAGGATTGCCTGAGTGTGATCTGTCCGGTCACGAGCGGAGTTCGTGTGAGAGGCTATATTGCGATCACCGAAAATCTCGAGGTGATACAGGATGATGCCATGGCTACAGTCAGGATCATGATGATCGTTGCCGCCGTGAACTTCGGTCTCTCGTTCCTCATTCTGCTTTTCTTTGCCCTCACAACGTATAAGCCGATACTGCAGATCATGGACGGTGCCAAGGAATTTGCCTCCGGCAACCTGCGGCATAAGATCAGTGTCACCAGCCACGATGAAATGGGGTATCTCGCGGATACGCTGAATCTCATGGCCGGCGAGCTCAGGAAGAACAATGATTACCAGAAAAACTTCATCTCCAACGTCAGCCACGATTTCCGCTCCCCGCTGACCTCGATCAAAGGATTTTCGGAGGCCATGCTGGACGGCACGATCCCGCCGGAGATGCATGACAGGTACCTCGGTATCATCGTCCAGGAGACGGAGAGACTGAATAAACTCACCAATACGATCCTTGAGCTCAACAGTATGGACAGGGACAGGACCTCCCTCAACATGTCACGCTTTGACATCAACGCCATGCTGAAGAGCACGGCGGCCGTTTTCGAGGGAAGCTGCAGAAAGAAAAAGATCAGCATCAATCTTGTGCTGACCGGAACTGAACTCTTTGTCAGGGGAGACAGGGAAAAAATTGAGCAGGTCGTCTACAACCTGCTCGACAACGCGATTAAATTCAGTGACAGAAACTCTGAAGTAAAAGTAGAGACGACCATTCAGAGAGGCAAATGCGCCGTCTCAGTCAAAGATGAAGGCTGCGGCATAGCCCGCGACGACCTGACTAAAATCTGGGACCGCTTCTACAAAAGCGACTCATCAAGGGGCAGGGACCGTCAGGGAACAGGCCTTGGTCTCTCGATCGTCAAGGAGATCATCAGCGCGCACGGTCAGACGATCTCCGTCGTCAGCACGGAGAACGTCGGAACCGAGTTCATATTCACGCTTGAAATGGCATAACAATAGAACACCGTTCTTAATTAACAGTTCAGACAGGCATATTCTGCGATCCGTTTCCGGTGTGGGCATCCATCTTCGTGAGAAAAACATTGCAGGTCCGACCGAGAGATCAAAAATGCGTAAGCATTTTTAAGCTCACAGGGTAGGACCTGCGTTTTTCGATGAAGATGATGTTTGCACCGGATTCTGGAACTTCGCTATAACCTGTCTGAACTATTGTACTTTATTCAGTTCTTCTGTCTGCGGCCGATCCAGATAACGGACACTCTCACCGTTTATCACGGTCCTCGCGATGCCGGGCCTCAGCTCCCCGATCTCATCGCATGTGAGACCCGCTTCTTTAACAGCTTTTTGCAGCTCGTCCCCGTGACTTGTCACAGCAAGATACGCGTCGTCCGACAGCGCGTAATAGGGATTCAGGTCGAACTTCTCCAGGATCTCAACTGTCTCCTGTCTGATTGGAATATCTCTGAGGCGTATTTCAAGTCCTGTGCCGAGCTCTTCCGCCATGCGCCAGAGCGCCGAAAGAATTCCCTGTTCGCCGATCTCCGCCGCGTATGAACAGATCTCCGTCAGAGATGCTGTGAACTTTCCGTTGCAGGAAGAATCGCGTTTTAACACCTCCTCGGCACATTTCATGAAAAAATGAGGAAAGAACGATTCAAGTTCCTTCCTCTTATTCTCAAGCAGCCATCTTGCCGCTCCCATAGCGATCGTATTTACGACATAGATTTTTTCACTCATTGCGTCAATATCCACACTCTGCCAGAGCTTTCTCGACTTTTTCGATATTCTGCGTGTATGCCGCTGATGCGACCTTGTCTCTGGCCGCCTCATCAGAGGACTTAAGTCCCACCACATATACGCACGGCTGCATGGGATAATAGCTGGTATTTACCGTCTCGGAATAGGTCTCACCGCCCTGGGTCACTGTCTTTATCAGCTCCGCGTCGATTCCTTCCGATCCTCCCGACGTGCAGTCGAAATAGCCGAGATATTTCTCATCGCTCGTATTTATAACGACCTCAACTTTTTCGGTATGGGTGACTTTCGACTCGTAAGCCACCTCTCTGTCTTCCGGTCTGTACTCAGCTCCGTAGATGGCAAAACGCAGATCTCCGTCATCAGCCTCACCGTATATGTAAATAGGCTCATCTAGATTATTGGTGAACTGGAGATCTTTTCCTCCGTCCTCAGAAATTGCGGCGTCCTTGGACTTTTCTATGTAGCTTACCATCATAGAATGGTTATGCCTCTCGTCGACCTGAAGCTCTGCGTCAAGGAGAGCCAGATAGAGAGTCGTCGCGACCTGACAGATTCCTCCGCCGTAGGTATCGACAAGCGATCCCTCCGCGATCGACGGCGCAAGCTCATAACCGTTATCCGCTGTAAAGGGGACTACATGGTCAAGCAGAGAGAAAGAGTCGCCGGGCATGATGATCGTGCCGGATATAAGGCGTACTCCGTTCTCGATATTCTTGCAGCGCGCGCTGCTGCTGCCGCCGTAGTCTGTCCATCCCCGTCCGAGGACATCCTTGACCTTGTCCAGTGAGTCTGCCTGGACTCTCGGCTTAAGTGTCTTCGAAGAGAGTGTGATTTCCGGGTCTCCGTTCTGCCAGCCGGAATTCAGGTAGACGTTTAATTGGCTGTAGGAACTATCCTGATCGACTTCAATGCCGTTCGAACCCGGAGTGACCGTGAGAGATCCGTCCGAGTTTACAGAAATTTTGCTGCTCACCGGACTTTTATACACCTCATCGGCAATCTCCTCGATAAAATATCTCACGGTATCTGTATCATAGGATTTTTCAAGAAGGTATGTCCGTCCCTCCTTCGCTGTATCTTTCCGAATCTTATATCTCTCAATTATATTGCCGCTCTGGCCGAGCTCCAGAGCTTCCTCTGCCACATTCGTATTGGTCCAGTGGAAGCCGAGATCAGACATGGCGATCTCACGGGTATAATCCTCCCCGACATGGATCTTCAGCTTTGAGGCAGCCATCTCATTTATATGCTCCTCGACCGCTGCCTGAGCCTCCGCCCCCGTCATGCCCGATACATCCACAGAGCCGATCGTCACGCCGTCCAATATTGTGCGTTCCTTCGACTTTCCGGTATCCACGGACGCGGCTGAGATACTGCTCTCATCATCCGGGACGTCCAAGGCGACAGAACTCTCCGTGGCACTGTCAAAATCAGATGCGAGCGCGGGCATGACCAGACTGAGGATCATGGTCAGAGCCAGAATAACGGCAATAATCGCAACGACAATTCGCTGCCATTTTCTGTTCATCATATAGTTGTATCTCCGTATATTTCCGGATCTTCTTTCTTCAAATTTCCTCTATGTTACTCGAGCGGATACTTGTCTGTGAGTTCTTTTACAATAGCCTTCGCGCTGTCAATGTTGGCCTCACTCTGCGCGACCATCGCAATTGCCTCCGCAACGCGGTCCATATCTTCTGTGTTGAAACCGCGGGTCGTGCATGCAGGTGTGCCGAGGCGAACACCGCTGGTGACGAACGGGGATCTCGGGTCGCGCGGGACTGTATTTTTATTTGCAGTAATATTGGCCAGATCAAGACGGGCTTCGAGTTCTTTTCCTGTGAGCTCTGTTCCCCGAAGGTCGACCAGCATGAGGTGGTTGTCTGTGCCTCCGCTGACAAGCTTGATGCCGCGGTCCATGAGGCCCTTGGCAAGCGCCTGCGCGTTGTCAATGACCCTGCCTGCATATTCTTTGTATTCGGGCTGCAGATTCTCCTTGAGCATGACTGCCTTCGACGCGATCGAGTGCATCTGAGGACCGCCCTGTGTACCCGGGAAGATGCACTTGTTCAGCTTGTGAACTTTGGCAAATTCGGCGTCGGACAGGATCATGCCTCCGCGCGGTCCGCGAAGGGTCTTGTGAGTCGTTGTGGTGGTCACGTGGGCATACGGAATCGGGCTCGGATGATATCCTGTGGCAACAAGACCGGCAATGTGGGCCATGTCTACCATGAGGTAAGCGCCGACCATATCCGCGATATCACGCATCCTCTTAAAATCGATCGTTCTGCAGTAAGCGGACGCGCCGGCAATGATCATCTTCGGACGGCAGGATCTCGCAATTCGCTCGACCTCATCGTAATCGATGAAACCGTTCTCGTCGACTCCGTAGGGTACGGCTTTGAAATAATCACCGGATACATTGGCAGATGATCCGTGAGAGAGATGGCCTCCCTCATCAAGCTTCATTCCCATAAATGTGTCGCCCGGCTGGAGCAACGCATAGAACACTGCAAAATTGGCCTGAGCGCCGGAATGCGGCTGAACATTGGCATATGTACAGCCGAACAGTTTCTTCGCGCGGCTGATTGCCAGCTCTTCGATCTCATCGACAACTTCACATCCGCCATAGTAGCGGTGAAGAGGGTAGCCCTCAGCGTATTTATTGGTCAGTACAGAACCCAGCGCTGACATAACAGCTTTGCTTGCCCAGTTCTCGGACGCGATAAGTTCAATATGTGAATTCTGACGGTCAAATTCCCGCTGAATAAGATCTGCGATTTTGGGATCAACTTTTTTTATGTCTTCGAGAGTATACATTTTTTCCTCCTGCGGTTCAGGTTTTTATGTGGGATTAACGTTCTTATTATACATGAGTTGAATCGAAATGCCAAATCAAACAAGCTAAGCAGCGCAAGCTTTGGAGATTTGCAGATGTATCAGGCATTTTGCTTTGTATTTTTGGACATATTTGCAAATTTCGTGTACTCAGGCAGCCACACCAGCTTCACAGTTCCGATCGGACCGTTTCTCTGTTTGCCGATAATGATCTCGGCAATACCTTTCTCCTCTGTATCTTTATTGTAGTAGTCATCGCGGTAAATGAACATGACCATGTCTGCATCCTGCTCAATGGCGCCGGACTCACGGAGGTCCGACATCATCGGCCTGTGGTCTTCTCGCTGTTCGACCGCGCGGTTGAGCTGAGACAGCGCAACAATCGGAATGTTCAGCTCACGGGCCAGAGACTTAAGCGCGCGGGAGATGTCCGAGATCTCCTGCTGTCGATTATCATTCCTGCCGCCATTGCCGGCCATGAGCTGGAGATAGTCGATAAATATGATCTGAATATCATGATCCAGCTTATACTTGCGGGCTCTGGAACGGAACTCCTGCAGATTGATACCGGGAGTATCATCGATGACCAGCTGTGAATTGCTGATAATGCCTGCTCCCTCCACAAGCTTTGCCCACTCCTCGTCTTTAAGCTTACCCGTTCGGAGGGACTGAGCGTTGACGCGGGACTCGAGCGCAAAGAGACGGTTCATCAGCTGGTCACGGCTCATCTCGAGCGAGAACAGCGCACACGGAATATTCTTGCGGAAAGCCATGTACTCGGCAATATTGAGCACGAAGGCTGTCTTGCCCATAGATGGTCTTGCCGCGATCAGAATAAAATCTGACGGCTGAAAACCGGATGTCTTGTAATCCAGATCCAGGAATCCCGTCGGCAGACCGGTCACGGAGCTCTTTAATCTGGAAGCGTTCTCGATCTTCTCGAGTGTCTGCATGACTATATCCCTGATCGGCGTATACTCGCTGGACGACTTCTGCTGAAGTACATTAAAGACGTTCTTTTCCGTCTTTTCGAGTATCGCGCCGACTTCCTCGTGACCAAGGAAACAGTCATTCTCTATATCCTGTGCGACACGGATAAGACGGCGCAGCGTCGCCTTCTCAGCTACTATATTGGCGTAGTGCCGGATATTGGCAGACGTCGGCACGGATGTGACGATCTCCGCGATAAAGGACATGTCGGCAAGCTCCGGCGGTACATCCTTCTCCCTGAGAGCATTCTGAAGTGTGATGACGTCGACCGGTTTGTCCTTTTCAGCCAGCTCTTTCATGGCCTCGAAAATAATACCGTACTGCTGTTCATAAAAATCCTCTTTCGTGAGGATCTCAAGTGCAGTCAGTACGGCTTCCCGGTCCATAAGC
>OCTX012041942.1_pt1 | contig 11139 bp, 7 predicted proteins | sample 1539691 | NCBI WGS metagenome assembly OCTX01 (sample SAMN02144231, study PRJEB22623) | gut metagenome | biome: sheep rumen | host: Ovis aries | place: New Zealand | reverse complement strand
GGCTCTGGTGCATGATGTGGGCACACATGGTCGATGTGGTGGTCTTGCCGTGGGTGCCGGCCACGCACAGCCCCTTGTGCTGGCGGGTCAGCGTGCCGAGCACTTGGGCGCGCTTCTGTATCTCGAAGCCGTGCTGGCGGAAGTATTGCAGTTCTGCGTGCTCGGCAGGGATGGCGGGGGTGTAGATGACGAGGCACGAGGCCTTGTCCTTGCATGCCTCGGGAATCAGGTCGGTGCTCTCTGCATAATGGATGAGCATGCCTTCCTGCTCCAGCTGGCGGGTCAGTGTGCTCGGCGTCTTGTCGTAGCCGGCCACGACGAGTCCTTTCTTGAGGAAGTAGCGGGCTATGGCACTCATGCCGATGCCTCCGGCTCCTACGAAATATACTGCTTTAATATCTTTCAGTTCCATCTTATTATATGTATAGTTGTTTTTACTTGCTGCGTAATGGTTTTTACTTGCTGCTTAATCGTATTTACTTGCTGCGTAATGTTTTTTACTTGCTGCGTAATCGTGTCTTTTTGCTGTGTAGTCGAGTGGTCAGCTTTGCCCGGCTAATTTTATCACCTCTTTGGCGATGATTTCCGCACTGTCGGGCAGTGCCATCTTGAGGATATTGTTGGTCAGACTGCTGAGCAGACCGGCATTGTTCACCGTCTCGATGGCGGTGGGCAGCAGCTTGTCGGGAGCCTCGCCGTCCTTCACATACAGGGCGGCATCCTTGTTGACCAAGGCGAGGGCGTTCTTCGTCTGGTGGTCTTCGGCGACATTCGGACTGGGCACCAGGATGACCGGTTTTCCTAACAGGCAGAACTCGCTGATGCTGCCTGCTCCGGCACGGCTCACCACCAGGTCGGCGGCACGGTAGGCCACCGCCATGTCGGCAATGAAGTCGGTCGTCTTCAGGTTAGCCAGCTCGTGGCCTTTCATCCTGTCGGCTATCTCCTTGCTGTAGTATTTGCCCGTCTGCCAGACAAACTGCACGTCGCTCTGCCGGATGAGGTCCAGATGCTGCATCACGCTCTCGTTGATGGTTCGTGCCCCGAGGCTGCCGCCGACCAGCAGCACTACTTTCTTCGACGGGTCGAAGCCAAAGGAGCGGACGGCCTCTTCGCGGGTGGTCTTGGCATCGAGCAGTTGCTGGCGCACGGGGTTGCCGGTGAGCATGATCTTGTCGGCAGGGAAGAAGCGCTCCATGCCCTCGTAGGCCACGCAGATTTTGGCGGCTTTGCCTGCCAGCGTCTTGTTGGCCAGTCCGGCGTAGCTGTTCTGCTCCTGTAGCAGGGTGGGGATGCCTAAACTGTTGGCAGCACCCAAGGCGGCACTGCTGGCATAGCCGCCGACACCGACAGCCACCTGCGGCTTGAATTGGCGCAGAATCTGTTTGGCCATCATCTTGCTCTTCAGGTAGTCGATGGCCACGCCGATGTTGGCAGGCTTCCACAGCGGGCGGTAGAAGCCGCGAATGGGCAGTCCCTTGATGTCATAGCCTGCGGCAGGCACGCGCTGCATCTCCATGCGCCCCTCGGCACCGATGAACAGTATCTTGGCATCAGGGCGTAGAGCCCTGACGGCATTGGCTATCGACACGGCGGGGAAGATGTGGCCTCCTGTGCCGCCGCCACTGATGATGACTCTTAACTCGTTGTTCATATTTTGTTCTTTTTTTTCGTTCTGACGGTATTTTGATATTTCGGTATTCCGGTATTGCGTTATTCCGTTATTCCGGTATTTCGGTATTCCGGTGTTTCGGTATTCCGGTATTGCGGTATTGCGTTATTCCGTTATTGCGTTATTCCGTGATGTCGTTATTCTGTTCTGCTGTTTCCTTTATTTTCGCTTGTTTGGCGGTTGGGGCGATGGCTTTCATCTTGGCTGAACGGCTCACGCTGAGTATGGCACCGATGTAGGCACAGTTGATGATGGTGGAGGTGCCGCCTTTGGATATGAGTGGCAGCGGCTGGCCGGTGACGGGTGCCAGTCCTACGGCAACCATCATGTTGAACGTGGCCTGGATAACCAGCAGCAGACCGAGGCCCATGACCAGGAATGCCGGGAAATTGTTCTCACAACGCGAGGCGATGCGGGCACAGCGGTAGAGCAGCACGATGTAGAGGAAGGCTACAAAGGCTCCGCCGAATAGTCCTAACTCCTCGATGATGATGGCATAGATGAAATCGGAGAATGCCTGCGCCAGGAAGTCGCGCTCATTAGACTGACCGGGACCTTTGCCGACGATGCTGCTCGACACGATGGCGATATTGGCATGGGCCACCTGTGCGTCCTTGTCGAGGTCGTACTCCTCCGGGGCCACGTCACCCTTTCCGAAGTTGAGGATGCGCCCCTTCCAGGTGTCGGCACGGTGCAGCAGTTTCTCTATCTTGTTTTTCTTCTTCGGCTGTTCGGCCTTTTCTACCTTGGTCAGCTGTGCGTCCTCGTTGGTGGTGTCGTGGCCTACTATCATGACCATCGACACGGCGGACACACCCAGAAAGACGATGATGGCTGCCAGCTTGTTCAGCTGCCGCATCGGTACGAGTCCGATGAACATCATGATGAATACCACTGCGAAGAGCAGGGCTGCCGTAGAGAGGTTTTCCAGTCCGATGAGCACGCAGGTGGGCAGCGTAATCCACAGAATCCATTTGAAGGCCTTGCGGTCGGCACCGTTCTCGCGCTGCATGGCACTGAGTATCTGTGCCACGGCCAGCACGATGGTACCCTTGGCAATCTCGGAGGGCTGGAAGGTGAAGCCGAAGAGTGAGATGACGCGGTTGGCGCCGTTGATAGTCTGTCCGCCCACCAGCACCCATAGCAGTGTGATGCCGCTGATGAGCATGAGGAAGGGTGTCATCAGCTTGAAATACCGGCAGGGTATGTTCAGCGTGACCACGGCTACCAGCACTCCGAAGGCTATCATGCCGGAGTGATAGATGATGGGACCGATGTAGTTGCGGCTCTTATAGGTCAGTCCGCTGGAGGCAGAGAACACCTCCACGATGCTGATCATACATAGGAAGAAGAACACCATCCAGATGACCTTGTCGCCTTTGAAGATATTGCCGATTTTCTTGTTCACGGGGCTCGTTTTTTTTTGTTTCGATGTTTCGTTGTTTTCGATGTTTCGGTATTTCGGTATTCCGTTGTTCCGGTATTCCGTTGTTCCGGTATTCCGTTGTTCCGTTGTTTCGATGTTCCGTTGTTTCGCTGTTTCGATGTTCCGTTGTTTCGCTGTTTCTGAATTCCGCTCCCTTAAAGGGCCTTGACCAGCGTCTTGAACTGCTCGCCGCGGTCCTCCATGTTCTTAAACAGGTCGAACGAGGCACAGCAGGGCGACAGCAGTACCGTCATGCCCGGCTCGGCCATTTCGTAACAGGCCTCTACGCATTCCTTCATCGAGTGGGTGTCGCGCACGGGGATGCCCAGGGCGTCGAAGTTGTCGTGCAACTTCTGGTTGTCGGCACCGAGGTACACCAGTCCGGCGCACTTCTCCTTCACCAGAGGCTTGATGGGCTCGTAGTCGTTGCCCTTGTCCTTGCCGCCGATGATGAGGATGGTCTTGGTCTTCATCGACTCCAGCGCATACCAGCAGGCATCGACGTTGGTGGCCTTCGAGTCGTTGACGTACTGCACGCCGCGCACGATGCACACCTTTTCCAGACGGTGCTCCACGCCGGGGAAGTCGCTCAGGCTCTTGCGTATCACGTCCTTCTTGATACCGGCAATGTTGGCGGCAATGCCTGCTGCCAGCGAGTTGTAGATGTTGTGCTTGCCGGTCAGCGACAGGCTCTCCTGTTCCATGTTGAACGGCTCCGGGCGTTCTATCTCGTACTGCCCCTCTTCAATGTATCCGATGCTGCCCTTCTCCTTCAGTTCGGAGAACGGGTACTGGATGGCCTTGATGTGATACTTCTCCAGTTCGCGCTTGATGATGGGGTCGTCATTCCAGTAGATGAAGGCGTCGCGGTCTGTCTGGTTCTGTATGATACGCATCTTCGCATCGACATAGTTCTGCATCTTGAAGTCGTAGCGGTCCAGATGGTCGGGCGTGATGTTCAGCAGGATGGCGATGTCGGCGCGGAAGTCGTACATGTTGTCCAACTGGAACGAGCTCAGCTCGATGATGTAGTATTCGTGCGGGTCCTCGGCCACCTGCAGGGCCAGCGAGTTGCCGATGTTGCCGGCCAGCCCGGCATCGTAGCCCGCAGCCTTGAAGATGTGGTAGATGAGGCTGGTCGTAGTGGTCTTGCCGTTCGACCCCGTGATGCAAATCATCTTCGAGTCGGTGTATCGTCCGGCAAACTCTATCTCGCTGATGATGTGGATGCCGCGCTCCTTGACTTTGACTATCATTGGAGCCGTGTCGGGTATGCCCGGACTCTTGATCACCTCGTCGGCACAGAGAATCTTCTCCTCCGTGTGGTGTCCTTCCTCCCAGGCGATGCCGTGGTCGTCGAGCATCTTCTTATACTTGTCGTGAATCTTCGACATGTCTGACACAAACACGTCGAACCCTTTCTTCTTGGCCAGCACGGCAGCTCCTGCTCCGCTCTCGCCGGCTCCTAATATGGCTATCTTTTTCATCTTATCTTCAGTGTTATAATCGTTATTGCAGCTAATATAATAGTGGTAATCCAGAAGCGGATGGTGATTTTCGACTCGTGGAACGGGCGGTGGGGCCATCCCTTCAGGATATACGTGCTCGTGGCGTCGAGCTGTGAGTCCAGTCGTCGGAACGTGTCGTGGATGGGTGTGGCGCGGAACACCCGCACGCGCCTGCCCTTGCGCTTCTGTATCTTGAACCACTGCGTCTGTATGATGACGCTGAGGCTCTCGATGAAGAAGATGCCGCAGAGGATGGGCAGCAGCAGCTCCTTGTGGATGATGACGGCACACACGCCGATGATGCCGCCGATGGTCAGCGAACCGGTGTCGCCCATGAACACCTGTGCGGGGTAGGCGTTATACCACAGGAAGCCCACCATAGCCCCCACGAATGCCGAGAGGAACACCACCAGCTCTTCCGAGCCGGGAATATACATGATGTCGAAGTAGGCCGCATAGACAATGTGCGACGACACGTAGGAGAAGATGAGCAATGCCACCCCGATGATGGCCGAGTTGCCGGCACACATGCCGTCCATGCCGTCGTTGAGGTTGGCACCGTTCGACACCGCCGTCACCACGATGATGGTCATGATGACGAAGAGCACCCATCCGGCTGCCACCTTGTAGTCGCCGAGGAATGCCATGATGTTCGAGTAGTTCAGGTTGTGGTTCTTGATGAAGGGAATGGTGGTCTGCAGCGACTTGACGGCTTGCTGCTTGTGCTTCACCACCACCTCCTGGTTCTGGCGCTCCACGGAGACGTTCTCGCGCACCACGGCATCGGGGCTGAGCCACAGCGTCAGTCCCACGATGAAGCCTATCGACACCTGCCCCACAATCTTGTAGATGCCCTTCAGCCCCTCCTTGTTCTTGCGGAATATCTTGATGTAGTCGTCCATGAATCCTAAGAATCCTAACCACACCGTGGTGACCACCATCAGCAGCAGGTAGATGTTGCGTATGCGCCCCAGCAGCAGCACGGGCACCAGTATGCTGACGATGATGATGATGCCGCCCATGGTGGGCACCCCCTTCTTCTCTATGCCGAAGGGGTCGATGCTTGCGTCGCGTGCTGTCTCGCTGATGTTGCGGCGCTTCATCCATTTGATGAAGTATTCGCCGAACCATGCCGATATGATCAGCGACAGGATGAGTGCCAGCAGCGAGCGGAACGAGATATACGACCAGATGTGCGCACCCGGAATGTCGTATTCTTCGAGAAAGCGGAAAATGTAATATAGCATTGTTGCGTTGTTTTGTTATGGCGTTATACCGTGATTTCGTGATACCGTGATTTCGGGATTTCGTTATACCGTGATTTCGTGATTACGTGATTTCGGGATTTCGTGATTTCGTTATTCCGTGATTCCGAAGATTTCCCTTACCACCTCGCGGTCGTCGAAGTGGTGCTTCACGCCCTTGATTTCCTGATAGTCCTCGTGGCCCTTGCCGGCTATGAGGATGACGTCGCCCTTGTTGGCCAGCATTGCTGCCGTCTTGATAGCCTCGCGGCGGTCGGCAATGCTCACCACCTTCTTCATCTGCTGGGCGTTCAGCCCAGCCAGCATGTCGTTGATGATGTCCTGCGGCTCCTCGAAGCGCGGGTTGTCGCTGGTGATGATGACGCGGTCGCTCTGCCTTACGGCCTCCTGGGCCATGAGCGGACGCTTGCCCTTGTCGCGGTTGCCGCCGGCGCCGCAGACGGTAATCACCTGTCCGCCCTTGCCGTCGAGCACCTCGTGGATGGCCTTCAGCACATTCTCCAGGGCGTCCGGCGTGTGGGCATAATCTACGACAGCCGTCACGCCGTCTTTCGAGCGGATAGGCTCCAGCCGTCCTGCCACACTCTTCAGTGTGCTCATCACCACCAAGATGTCTTCCGGCTTCTTGCCCAGCATCACGGCAGCCCCATAGACCGCCAGCAGGTTCGACACGTTGAACTTGCCGATGAACTGCACCCCCACCTCGTGGCCGTCAATCTCCAGGTACATACCCTCGAAGTGGCATTCGATGATGCGTGCCCTGAAGTCGGCCATGCGCTGTGTCGAGTACGTCTTCACGGTAGCCTTTGTGTTCTGCACCATCACCGCGCCGTTCTTGTCGTCGGCATTGGTGATGGCGAAGGCCTGCTTGTCCAGACTGTCGAAGAATGCCTTCTTTGCGTCGCGATAGTTCTCGAAGGTCTTGTGGTAGTCCAGGTGGTCGCGCGTCAGGTTGGTGAACAGCCCGCCCGTGAAGTGCAGTCCTCCGATGCGCTGCTGGGCGATGGCGTGGCTTGAGCACTCCATGAAGGCATATTCACATCCCGCCTCCACCATTTTGCTGAGCAGACGGTTCAGCTCGATGGGGTCGGGGGTGGTATGGTCGGCGGGGATGGCCTCTCCCTCGATGTAGTTGCACACCGTTGACAGCAGTCCGCACTTGTGGCCCATCTGGCGGAACATATTATATAATAAGGTGGCGATGGTGGTCTTGCCGTTCGTGCCTGTCACGCCCACCAGTTTCAGCCGCTTCGACGGTTCGCCGTAGAAGACGGTGGCCACCGGGCCTACGGCGGCTTCGGTCGATGGCAGCTGCACGAAGGTGACGGGGTGTGAGGGAGCAGCGGTGCCCGAAGATGAATCTTCGGGAACGGGGGTGGAGGCGGTGAGGGCGGCGGGCAGCTCTTCGCAGAGGATGGCACGTGCGCCGCGCTCGATGGCTTTGGCTATGTATTGGTGGCCGTCGGTCTGTGTGCCCCTGATGGCTACGAACAGGTGGCCGCTCTCTATCTTGCGCGAGTCGATGTTCACGCCGGTTATCTCAGCCTCCAAGTCGCCGACGACGGCGGTGGGCTTGGTGTATTTCAACAGTTCGCTTAGTTTCATAATCGCTCTTTTGTTGATGTTGTTATATTTGTGTCTTATGTTCTTTTTCTTCTATAGCTCAACGGTTGCTATTCTGCAGAGGGGTGGCGCGCTGCTCCGTGGCCCCTCATTCCAAGGTGATGACACATTCGCTGCCATCGACGATCTCGCGGCCCGCCGGGTAGCTCTGCCGCTTCACCTTGCCGCGCCCGCACACCTTTACCCGCAGGCCCCGGCTCTCCAGCAGATAGACGGCGTCCTTGGCTCCCATGCCCGTCACGTCCGGTGCCATGTCGGTGGTCATGGTGCGCTTGGTCAGTGCCACCTTGTCGGCCATCTTCTCGGCATTGCCCCAGACGGGGTTGCCGTTGGCATACGACCCGTCCCACGACTCGTCGGTCTTGATGCCCAGTCGGTCGAGCACGTATCCCGCCGCAGCGATGTCACCGTCTTTCACGTCGGGTATCACGAGGCTGTTCTCGTCGTTGGCATCCTCCACGCGCATCTTCAGGTTGCGCGCCATCACCCCTTCGGCAATATGGTGGAACACCACGCCCGACATGCCGCCGCCCGATGCCGGCAGTCCGGTCTTCTTGATGCACACGATGCACGAGTATCGCGGCTGGTCGGCGGGGAAGTATCCTGCGAACGACAGCCAGTAGCGGGTGACCCCCGAGTGGTAGCCGCCATACTGGTCGGCCACCTGTGCCGTGCCCGTCTTTCCCGCCACCTTGAACAGCGGCGAGCCGGCCTTGCGCCCCAAGCCCTGGCTCACCACATGCTCCAGAATGGTCTGCATGGTCTTGATGGCTTTCGGCTTGGCTATGCGCTCCTTGATGACCTGTGGCGGATATTCAGCGATGGTCTCGCCGTTCTTCACCACCTTCTTCACGAATCTCGGGCGCATCATCTTGCCGTTGTTGGCAATGGCGTTATAGAAGGTGATCGTGTTGATGGGTGCTATCTGTGTCTCGTAGCCTATCGACATCCAGGGCAGTGCCGTCTTGCTCCAGTTGGTATATTGTCCGCGTTTGTTCTTCTCCGGCATGCGTATGCGTGGCGGAAGGTACCCCACCAGCGGCAGCTTCAGGTCTTCGTGTATGCCCACTCGGTAGAGCCCTTTCACATACCGCTCCGGCTCCTTGCCGTAGAACTTGTCTATGACGTGGCTCACACCGATGTTCGAGCTCACCTCCAGGGTCCGTGCCACATTGATGTCGCCATATCCGCCGCGCCGCCAGTTGTGGTCCTTCATCCACCGTCCGTGCATGTCCTGCACGCCGCAGCCGGTATGTATCACGTAGCTGGTGTCCACCACCTCGTCGTCGAGTGCCACGAGGAACGACGCCACCTTGAACACCGAGCCCGGTTCGCAGCGGTAGCTGATGGCCGAGTTGATGGCCTCCACATAGTTGCCGTTCTCGTTGCGCATCATGTTCACGATGGCCTTCACGTCACCCGTCTCCACCTCCATGACGATGGCCACGCCCAGCTCGCCGTTCACGTTCGGGTCTTTCAGCATGTCTAACAGTGCCCGCTCGGCAATGTCCTGCATGTTCACGTCGATGGTGGTCACGATGTCAGCACCATCTACCGGCAGCAGCACCGGAATGTTCATATACTTGTTCAGCACCTTGCGCCTCATCGTGAATCCCGGTGTGCCGCGCAGGATGGAGTCGTACGACTGCTCCAGTCCGAAGTATGCCGAGTCCTTTGCGCCGTACATGCCGCCGATGACGCGCTGTGCCAGCGAGCCGAAGGGCCTGCGCCGCGAGTTGAACTCCTCTTCGTGGAAACCGCTCTTGTATTTCGGCATGTTGAAGAACGGCAGGCTCTTCACCTCTACATACGTGTCGTAGTTGATGCGCCGCTTCCATACCGGCCAGTGGCGTGCCCCCGTGGTGCCGTTCTTGTTCACGCGGTGACGCCCCTCTTCCAGCCTCTGCTTAAATTCCTCGGCCGTCATCTGTGGGAAAATCCTGTTCAGTCCGGTGCAGATGCTGTCCAGCTTGTCCAGCCACAGCGAGTCGCCGTCTTCGAAGGCAGCCGCCTGGAAGTCCATGAAGATGGTATATTGCGGTATCGAGCTGGCCATCAGCTGTCCGTCGCTGCTCAGTATGTTTCCGCGAACGGGCTTCACGGGCACCGAGTCGCGCTTCAGCCGGTCGGCCACCTCCGTCCAGTATTGTTTCTTGGCGGTCATGATGTAGAGGGCCTTGCCGATGACGGCAACGCCGATGAGCGTCAGCACCACCGCTATCACCATGTAGCGGGGCATCACTTTATCATTCTCAAACTTGCTCACCTTATATATTATTTACGATTTATACAATTCTCTATTCACTCCGGCACCTCTATGATATAGGGCGGCTGGTCGGCCTGGTGCAACAGCGAGTCCTTGTTCTGCTTCAGTATGTTCAGCACGTGGCTCTCGCGGCATTTCTCCGTCAGCGTGCTGCTCGACGACAGCGACTTGTACTTCGCCCCCTTCAGCTCGTTCTCCAGCTGGTCGATGGTCAGCATGTCCTGCTGGCACTGGTAGCGCACGGCCACATAGATGATGGCGAACACCACGATGAGCACAAACAGCCACAGCTGCGAGCGCACCAGCTGTGTGGTCAGCAGGTCGCCGCCCAGGATGGTGCGTAGCGACAACTGCGACGACGGATGCGGGTCTTCCTCGCTGGCCGTCGCCTTGATTTTCTGCAGCGTCTCTTTCAGCTGCGCCTCCTTTTGCTGCGCCTCCTTCAGTTGCGCCTCCTTTTCCTCTGCCTTCTCGGTGGCAGGGTCGTTTGCTATGATGTCCTTTTCGTCTTCCATTGTCTTTTACTTTTTTTCTGCTATTCTCAGTTTTGCACTCCTGCTCCTGGGGTTGCGCTGCTGCTCCTCGTCGCTGGGTGTGATCACTTTCTCCACCGCACGGAAGGGCGATGTCACCCTGCCGAAGAAGTCCTGCTCTACGCGCCCTTCCGGATTGCCCGCCTTCATTACGTTCTTCACCATGCGGTCTTCCAGCGAGTGGTAGGTCAGCACGCACAGCCGTCCTCCCGGTGCCAGCAGCTGTGCCGCCCCCTTCAGCAGGTCGCGCAGCGCGTCCATCTCGTGGTTCACCTCTATGCGCAGCGCCTGGTACAGCCGTGCCATGTCTTTCTTCACGTTGGCCGACGGGTGGTGGCTACCCGCCAGTATCCCCTCTGCTATTTCGCTCAGCTGTCCGGTGGTCTCGATGGGTTTTGCGGCCCGTGCCGTCACCACCGCCTTGGCTATCCTTCGTGCCTGTTTCAGCTCTCCGTAGAGGTAGAACACGTCGGCCAGCCGCTCCTCGCTGTAGCTGTTCAGTATGTCGGCAGCCGTCTGTCCGGCGCGTTTGTTCATGCGCATGTCCAGCGGAGCGTCGAAGCGGAAGGAGAACCCCCGCGTCTCGTCGTCGAAGTGGTGGCTCGACACCCCCAGGTCGGCTATCAGTCCGTCTATCTGTTCCACGTCGTAGTAGCGCATCCAGTTGCATATATATCTAAAGTTGCTGCGTACGAAGGTGAATCTATCATCGGCCACGATATTTTTTTCGGCGTCGCCGTCCTGGTCGAAACTGTACAGCCGTCCTTCGGGTCCCAGTCGCGACAGTATTTCGCGCGAGTGGCCGCCGCCTCCGAACGTCACATCGACGTAGGTGCCGCCGGGCTG
>OCTX012276182.1_pt1 | contig 11140 bp, 8 predicted proteins | sample 1539691 | NCBI WGS metagenome assembly OCTX01 (sample SAMN02144231, study PRJEB22623) | gut metagenome | biome: sheep rumen | host: Ovis aries | place: New Zealand | reverse complement strand
CCTCCATTCTCCGGTTTTAAGACTCAAAAGCAGGCGCAACGACGAGATATTGAAATAGTTGCAGCAGGAAAAGTTGAGCGGTATGGCTTGCTGGATTATGTATGCGGATGGTATATAAAGGCTGCCGATTTTATTCAAGCAACAAATGTACGATGTGCATATGTATCCACAAATTCAATCACGCAGGGCGAACAGCCCGCATTGCTATGGAAATATTTATTCTCAAAAAATATTGAAATCGATTATGCGTATAGAACTTTCGTGTGGGACAGCGAATCATCACAAAAGGCCAGCGTACACTGTGTCATTATCGGCTTCTCAGTAAAAAAGAACGCAGTGGTTAAGAAAAAGGCTATATTTACTGATGATAGAAAAGAAATATCTGCTTCTAATATCAATCCTTATCTGATAGATTGTGAAGACATACTCGTAACAGCCCAGAAAAGGCCAATTTGCGATGTTCCAAAGATGATTGCAGGCAACAAAACCGTAAAAACACTTGCTCTGATAATGAACCAAGAGGAAATGGAGGATTTTATAATTCGTGAGCCGTCTTCAAAAAAATGGTTTAAAAGAATGATCGGTTCCGCTGAATTTATAAACAATATACCGAGATACTGTTTATGGCTCGTTGGAATCACTCCTAATGAATTAAAGAAAATGCCTCTTGTCATGGAGCGGGTTGAACGAGTGCGCCAAGACAGGCTGGCAAGCGCAGACAAGCAAGCTCACGCACTTGCGGAAACGCCCACAACATTTCGAGACACTAACAATCCCGATCATGCACTCGTTGTACCTCTTGTGTCATCCGAACGGAGAAGGTATATCCCTATCGGATATATAGATAAAACAGTCATAGCCAACAATAAAGTGAGCATCATCCCAGACGGTACGATTTATCAGTTTGGAATACTGACGTCAAATGTCCATAACTCTTGGATGAGATGCGTCGCAATGAGGATGAAAAGCGATTATAGTTACTCTCTAACTATCGTTTATAATACTTTCCCTTGGCCGGATCCGACACCGGAACAAAAGCAGAAAATAGAGCAGACCGCCCAGGGGATCCTCGATGCCAGGGCCCTTTACCCGGACAGCTCGCTGGCGGATCTTTACGATCCCTTGACCATGCCGGTCGAGCTCAGGAAGGCCCACACGGCCAACGACAAGGCCGTCATGCAGGCCTACGGCATGCCAATCAAAGAAACGGATGAGGCGGCATGCGTGGCCTGGCTCTTGAAACTGTATCAGGAAAAAACAAAGAAATAATGACAAAAGCGATCGGGGCGTATTGCTGCGGTCGCTTTTTATAAGTTGGAATTATGTTAGTAAATACACTAACATAATTACTTCTTGCTTAACCAATCTACACGAAGCAGACGCATTCGGTGGGTCTATGGGCATTTTTGATTTTTTGTTATCTCCGGAGCTTCGGAGAGCTCACCAGGCCAACGACAAGGCCGTCATGGAGTCCTATGGCATGCCCATCAAGACGACCGACGAAACGGCCTGCGTCGCGTTATTAATGCAATTATATCAAGAAAAGACGAAGAAATAATCACATGACAAAACAAAAGCGATCGAGGCGCAATGCTTCGGTCGCTTTTTTATAAGATGGATTTATGTTAGTAAATACACTAACATAATAACCACCCAAATCTGAGTCGGTCATAATAGGTTTAGGTTATATGCGCGTCACGTCTATTTTTCAATCTAAATATTGCTATGTATAGCAATAGCAATGTATAACAATGTATAACGTAATATTGACAGGCAGCCTCTCCGGCGGTAAAATTATATAAAAATCACACAGGAGGAAAAAGAAATGGCAGAAATTAGACAGGCAAACTTCCGCCTCGATCAGGCGGCGGCAGACAACTTCCGCAAATTTTGCGAAGATAATGGATACAGCCAGGCCGAAGGATTTGACTATCTCATGCAGCTTCTTTCGATGAGCAAGACAATGAAGGCTGCACCCAGCAGAAAGACCGAAATCGAAAGCTTCAAAAAATCTATTGAAGCAATTACGCAGACATACCTTGCCAGCGTAGATCTGTGCACGGATACTGAGGCCCGGATCCGGAGCCAGTACGATGCAGCTCTTGCCAGTAAAGACGCCACGATTGCCGACCTGCAGGCTGCCAGAGAGCAGGCGGCATCCGCAGCAGAAGAATCCGCCAGGGCCGCCGCGCAGGCCGTAAAGGACGCCTCCACCGCCCAGCGGCAAGCAGAAACCGCCGAGCGGCTCTGTAATGAAAAAGATAGGACGATTGTCTCTCTAAAAGAGAAGGTTGTTGACTACAATGACCTCAAAAAAAGCTACGGAGAGGTGCAGAAAAAACTGGCGGAAATGGGAGAGGAAGTCACCGAGCTCCGCCGGAGTGCGGAGAAGCAGAAGCGAGATGCAGAGATGGATCTCGAGCGCGCGGTCATGGAAAAGGAAAGGGAATACATGGACAAGCTGCGCGAGACAGAGGCTGCAAAGGCGGCTGATATCGCACAAATGACAGAAACACACAGGGAAGAAGTAGCAATGCTCCATGCAAAGATCGACGACAGAGCGGAAACCCTCATGCATGCAAGACAAAAAGCCGCAGAAGCGGAGCTTGCGCTTGAACGGGAAAAGGTAAAGGTCGCCGAACTGGAGCAGCAGCTGAAGCAGCTGAAGGATACTCTGGCAAAATCGAAACAGTAAAAAACACAACTCAATATGAACTATATGGCGGGGAGAAATCCCCGCTTTTTTGTGTCCAGTTGGAATTATGTTAGTAAATACACTAATATAATTCCAACTTCTTGCTTATCCACTCTACACGAAGCAGACGCATCCGGTGGGTGCTATGGGCATTTTTGATTTTTTGTTATAGACGATACCTCTCTTCTATATACATACCGAGAAACTGACTTAATGGAGACGACGCAGGCAGCAGATACTGCTGCATAGAGCAATGACACAAAAACAGAAACAGAGCAAACCGTAGGCATCTGAGCACCTACGGGCAACGACGCGGGAACAAGGGGCCGCGCAAAAAGAAGGACAGGCGGGCAGGAGAACAAATCAAAAGTCTGCTACCACAGATTCCATTTTTAAAAAATCCGCCACGAAACCAACACCCCTGAAACATCTGATCAGATGTAAAACGATCCTAAACAATCCGTCAACCGAACGAACCTCAACACCGGGCCCGGTGAAAAATGAGGAAGCGCGGGAGACGGGGAGACTGCAGGACTGACCGACCTACAGCTCCCGGCGGGGCAACCAACTGCCGCCGTCAAAAGTGGGACAAACCACTAGATGGTTATTCTAAAAGTTCGAAGAACTTAGAGAATAACCAGTCTAGGAGGCTTGTAGGGCGTTTTGACGGGAGATAACCGGCAAACGTCAGCTCAGAAAATAACCACGATAACGGTCAACGGATCTATCCGGGCGACGGCAACGGCGGCAAGCCGGACCGGAGCCCAGCGCGTGCATACAGCACTAAGCCCGCACGGGCAGACCTCAGCGCGATAGCTCCAGAAGAGCATACTCAGCTCACTAAAAAAGAGTGTCGAGGCATCTTAACAATGAATAGGCAGAATCAAAATTAAATATGATACGAGGAAAACTAATATGGGTAGAACTTCAGAGAGCCTTCAGTACATCCTGTTGAAAAGGATAATGCCGCAAATAAAGAACAACCGGACAGCTACGTCCTACAAAAAGCACATCAAAAATTTCTCTCGCTGGGCCAGAGAAAACGGATACCGAAAGCCGGAGCAGATCACACGAGACGTAATCCAAGAGTATGAGCAGTACCTGGAAGACGATCCAAAGGGATACTCGCCGTCTACAATCCACGCCTACATCGCCCCTGTATGTGTTGCGGCGGAAGTTCCCATGGATAGGATCCGGAAGCCAAAGCGGACGGCAGGTAACATCTCTCGCGGTCGCCGTCGGGACACAGACGGGCAGGAGATTTCAAAAAACAAACAAGGTGATAAGGAAGCTGCCAATCCCCGTTACGCGCGTTTGGTAGCGTTACAGCGCGCCACAGGAATTAGACGCGCGGAGCTTGCCAAACTTACTGGTGCGGATCTTGTTCAGCATGGACGTAACTGGTATGTCGTAGTCCAACGAGGCAAAGGCGGGAAACGACAAGCGCAGTACATCTTGCCAAAGGACGTTCCCGTCATCCGTCAAATCTTCTCCGAAGTGAGCGACGATCAGAAAGTCTTTTCCAAGGAGGAGATGAGCAACAAAATCAACCTTCACGGTCTGCGGGCACAACACGGGAAAGAGTGTTACGAACACTACGTGAAGCTGATCAATAGTCGACCAGCTACCGCTGAACAGCTCCGCCGGGCCCTTTTGCAGCGCTGGGAAGCTGGCCACAAGCAACTGCACGAGAACAATCCTGCAGCCTGGGAACGCCAACGGGAGCGTTTTCTGGCAGATTGTGACGACAGGCCGTACCGGCTTCGCGGAGAAAATTTGAGCAAGGCACAGGCTTTGGGGCTTCCGGAGGAGTACAACCGCCTTTCCTTGATGTGTGTATCTGTCTTCCATTTGAGCCATTGGAGGTTGGACGTGACTGTGACTAACTATATTATCGGATAGCCGCAGACCTTTCCCCGAAGGCCACTACAGCCGCCGGGTCTCCCAAAGCCGTAGGCTTTGGCATGGTCAACGATACCTAAGGCAAGCGGTAAGGCTTCTTCTAAAGCCGCAGGCTTTAGCGTGATTCTATAGCCTTCAGACTATCTAAACGCATCCGTTTTCGCGATAACCTTAGAGCTTCAGAGCTACGATTTCCACAATTTCCACAATATCCCCAAAAGCGGCAGAGCCCGAAGGTCGGCTCTGCCGACCACTTACTTCCCTTATTTATTTTCTTATTAAAAAATGTTACGAGATGAAAGCGTGGGGCAGGTACGAGCCAGGAGCGTGGGAAAGTACGAGTTGAGAGCGTGGGGCATGTACGAGCCAGGAGCGTGGGAAATATACGAGAACGGCATTTGATAAATCTCACAATATGTAATATAATTAATACGAGAACACCGATTGCAAATACTCATAAGATAAGCTATGTTTGATGTACGAGCTGGAAGAGTGGGTGAAGGAGGTGCTCTCGTGAAAAAAAACAAGCCAAACATAACTAAGCTGAACAAGGAATTGTATATGGCTCTGTTAGCTTTTGTTCGTTCATCTGCGGATTTGGATTATGATACTGAAGCTGAGTTTAGAAAAACGCTAAAAGACTATATAGAAACTAAAGGCTTACAAATTGACGATTCGATAATCAATGAGCTTATAAGCCATATGTCTTTTAAGTCATGGGAGTACTGATATGAGCATGAGAACAGATGAATTTGACCTGGATACAGATGGTCAGATGACAATAGAAGACCTCTTCCAACCACCGGAGCGGCTTTTTGCTGTGTCCAGGATTTTTGCGAGGGCCCGAAAGGAGATGTCGCTGGCAGAGCAAAAAACCCTTGTATATGCCCTTTCGGAGCTGCGGTTTACGGAAGTGGCTAAGAGCTGCTATGTGAGACTTAATAAAAAGGTTCTTGCAAATGTTCTTGGGATCCATTCTGATCCTGATCACTTGAGTGTAGATCTTTTTAATAATATCAGGCTTATGGACATACATAGCCATATTGAGTTCCGGGACCAGGACCGGGGGTTATATGTGAGCGGTGCGCTCATAACGTCAATAGCCTGTTTTAGGAATTTTGTCCGGATCCGGTTCAACGAGGACTATATCACTCTTTTTACGGGGCTGACAAAAGATTACATAACGATGTGGTCTACGGATATTTTCCAGATGGGGAGTAAAAGATCCGTCCAATTTTACGAGCTTCTCCGACAGCTCACGGATACGAGGCTGGAGATAAACGAACATGGGTGGGGAGTCAGGCAATTTAAAGAAATGTTCGGGATCCCGAAAGACGGGAAAGGATCGTATATGCGCAAAGACGGCCATTTCGACCGGCCGGCATTCGAAAAATACGTCCTTCAGCCGCTCTGTGAAGATCTTAAAAACTGTAAAATGATCCAGTTACTCATGCAGCCGGACGGAAAATACTATGAAAAAGTAAAAATAGGTAACCGCGTCGTTGGGTATCGTTTTTATTGGACGTTTTCCAGCTATCCCCGTGTGGCAACTGCCGACGAAGTACAGCAGATTCAGCAGAGGGTCGACAAAAACCCGAAAATCTTAAAGATTGCGAAGGATATGCTGGAGGGCGAGCGGCGGCAATATCAGCGGGACGAAAGCGACGGAAGAAAAACCACGACTCACAAAAATCAGTTTACGGACATGGAAAACAACCCGTATGATTTTGAGAAGCTCGAAAAAGAGCTGACAGAGCCATGCTATGATGACGATGACGACGATTTACCGTTCCATTAACGAAAACAGAAATAGGCAAAAGGCAGGCTTCGGCCTGCTTTTTTGCTGAATTTAATGAGTTATTGCCGCACATCTAAAAATGATATATAATTTATATGTTAATTATAATGTCAATTAAAACTGGTTTTTGAGGTTAAAATAGCAGAAATGACGTTGAAAGAATTTGCAGAAGGCCGTGGAATCGACTATAGCACCCTCATGCAGTGGCTTTGGAGACATCCGGAGCTTCGGCAGCAGATGGAAAAAAGAGGGAAGAGCTATATACTGAACCATGAAAGTGAAGTCTATGCAGAACTGGACAAAAAGTATCCGCCGCCGAAGCCGATACAGGTGATACAAGATGATGAGGCGCGGCAGGCCCTTACAGAGGCACAGAAAAAGATTGAGCTACTGCAGGATCGTCTCCTGCAGGCCGGGGAACAGCTACGGGAGCTGGAGGGAACAAGGTTGCTTCTGGAGCAGCGAAATCAGGAGCTTGAACAGTTGCAGCTGCGCGAAGCGGAAGCAAGAAAAGCGACTGAAAAGGCCGAGGAGGCCAAGAAACAGGCAGAAGATGAAGCCAGAGAAGCGAGAGCGGAGGCGGATCGGCTTCGGACGGAGGCCGCAGAAGCGGAAAAGGCCGCAGAAGAGGCGAAAAGCCGTGTCAATCGTATGGAGTCCGCAGGACTACTTGAACGGATTTTCAAGTCATGGTAAAATTAAGGCAGAAAAAAAGGTGCCGCCAGCAGACGGTTAACCCTAAAAATACGTTAAGCTACAGAATAGCCGCTCGTTTTCTCAGGACGGGGCGGCTATTTCTGTGTCTTGCGGCTCGAATTTCTCGCGCCTTTATCTTTGCCGATGCTATAACCGGCCATAAAGCAGGCAAGGCCAAAGCCCAGCACTGTAATAAGGTCAATTACGCTCATAGCTCAGCCCTCCTTTCGTTAGATTCCTTTCCTCGGTTCCCATCTTTCCTGGTTTCCCATTCAATCTGGTGTTCCGGATCCGGTTATCTGATCGGAGGGTCACAGTCCCTCCGGAATACCCTTGCGGGCAAAAAGAGGGCTAACCGTCCACCATCTTTCAGGAGCCGAAACTCCTGTGGCAGCACCAAATGAAATTATGGCATATATAATGAGAAATATCAAACAAAGAAGATAGGGATCTTCTACCCGGGAAAAGACGCTACAGACCAACTTATGATATCATTATATATGGCAATGAAGTCTCAAAACTCAAGAGTTGGACACCGGTCGCAAAACATATAACCATAATCTATAATAATGGTGTAAAAACTTAGCATCAAAAACAACAGTGTCGAAAGGATCTATTATGGTATTTGGATATGCAAGGGTCAGCACGAAGACACAGGCCCGAGACGGGAACAGTCTGGATGTACAGATGAAAGCCCTGAAAGAAGCCGGTGCCGAAAAAATATACGTGGATGCTTTTACGGGGACGAAGATGAATCGGCCTGAATTTGAAAAGCTGCGGTTGCAGCTTAGGTGCGGAGATACTCTGATTGTGACGAAGTTGGATCGCATGGCAAGATCTGTTTCACAAGCTTCTGGGCTTATCACTGACCTGATCGATGAGGGTGTCACGATCAATGTATTAAGCCTCGGCATCCTCAGTAATGACTCTGTAAATACTTTACTGCGAAATATCTTGCTCTCTTTTGCCCAATTTGAACGGGATATGATAATCCAAAGGACTCAAGAAGGAAAGGATGTGGCGCGAGCGACGGATCCTGACTTCCATGAAGGACGTCCCAGAAAGTGGGACGACGAGCAACTGGATCATGCGATGGCTCTTTTGGAAGACCATTCATATAGCCAGGTTGTCAAGCTGACAGGTATCAGCAAGAGTAGCCTGATACGTGAAAAGAAGCGGCGTTCCTATACAATATGAAATAGCTTTCAAGGAAGAATTATGTTATAATATACACTAACATAATAACTCATGCAAAAGAGAGAAGAAAGAAGGAAGGAATGGGAAAAAGGAATAAGGATAACCTGTTGTGGCTTGACAGCTGGGATGACGCCATGGAGGCTCTTGCGACCACGCACACCATATCCCTGTCGCAGGTTTGTGAGTTGATGAAGGCATCCAGACCATGGGTAAACAAATACATCCGCCCAAACGTATCAGCGATATACATTTCGACCTGGCCTGGCAAAGACGGGTGGCCGGTCACTTGGAGAGCATCCAAGGCCCTGGGCAAAGAAATCAAGGACTCCATATGGCTTAATGAGACACAACTGTACGATTACTTGGACAGCTGCGTCGTGTCCTGTACTGCACAAACCAAGCTCCTTCCATACGAAAAGATGGTGCCGGAGTCACAAAGAGGAAAATTCTTACAGGAAATGCAGGCTGTAATCGATGGACTTTATAAAGCTTTTGATGAACATACGCCTGCCGACGATCTGTGGGCCAGACGTGACCATATAATAGAGACATATATCACTGGTTCGATGGAAAAGGAGCTCATCGACGCAGCCAACAGGCCGTCAGGGCTGGGCACAGGGCGTACTCGCATCCCTGCCTCCCCAGTACCTCGGCCGCCCGTGCGGAATGTGTGCAATCGCTGGTACACGATTGCCGACGCGCGGGGATATGGAGGCGTAGATGAGATGATCTATCGTGATCTTTTCCTGCAAGGGGCGCACCGTATGGAACTACAGTTTAACAGCCCGGAGGGCGTCGGCAGGAAGATTTACTACTTCCCCGACCCGGAACCGTACCGGGAAACCGTGGAAGCTCTTAATGACCGAATAGATAGGAGCTGCCTCGTGGCCCTCGTGCAACGCAGGCTGTATAATGCATGGCGCGAGCAGACATAAAGTCTGCTTGATAAGGATGAATTATGTTAGTAAATACACTAACATAATTACAATTACAATGAGGAGCATAATATGACTGATGCACAGCAACGCGAGGCAGCGCGGCAATTTTTTTATCGATGGAACGGAAAAGGGAAAGAAGACGAAGACGCCAGGTCGTACTGGATCGAAATTTTACAGGACATCTTTGGCGTTGAAAGGGTGACTGAACGGCTCGAATTTGAAAAGAAGGTTGCCGGGGAGAAGTCGAAGAAGCGGATTGATGTCTACATTCCTGAGACTCACGTCGTGATCGAGCAGAAGAGTCTGGGGATCCCGTTGGACAAGCCACAGACCGGACACGACAATAAAACTCCCTATGAGCAGGCAAAGGAATATGACAATCTGCTCCCGTACGCGGAGAAGGCCCGCTGGATCATCACGAGCAACTTCTCGGAGATCTGGGTATATGACATGTCTGTCATGCAGCCCGAACCCGTGAAGCTGGCCTTGGATGACTTGCAGACAAAATACCACCTTCTCGATTTCCTCATAAATAGGAAACAGAACAAGATCACGGAAGAGGTGGAGCTGTCGAAGGCCGCCGGCGAACTGGTCGGCAAGATCCGGGACCGCTTCCTGACACAGTACAACGACCCTCTGGCGCCGCGCACCCAGAGGAGCCTGAATGTTCTTTGTGTCCGTCTTGTTTTTTGTTTTTATGCTGAAGACGCCGGGCTGTTCGGCCAGAAGGACGCCTTCTCGAAATATCTGCTGCAATACAAGCCGGGGGACATTCGCGGCAAGCTGATAGAGCTTTTCCGCGTCCTGGACCGTCCGGCGGCGGACCGTGCAGACATGTACCTGGATGATGATGTGGCTGCTTTCCCGTATGTCAACGGAGGCCTGTTCTCCGACGAAAATATCGTGATTCCGCGCATCACCCAGGAAATCAAAGACGCCCTGCAAGAGGCCGCCCGTTTCGACTGGTCCAAAATCAGTCCTACGATTTTTGGGGCCGTTTTCGAAAGCACTCTGAACCCTGAGACACGCCGTTCCGGTGGCATGCACTATACTTCCATCGAGAACATTCACAAAGTGATCGATCCGCTGTTTCTGGATGATTTGAAGGCTGAATTAAAGGAAATTCGTGATATCACAGTCTTGTCCACTCAGAAGAAACGACTGCAGGCCTTCCAGGATAAGCTGTCCGGTCTGGTTTTCTTCGATCCGGCATGTGGGAGCGGGAATTTTCTGACAGAAACATACTTATCGTTGCGCCGCCTGGAAAACGAGGTTCTGCGCATGAAAGTCGCTGCTGACCGCAAGTTGACAGACGGGCAGATTACGTTCGGATTTGAAGAGGACAACCCGATCAAGGTGTCGATTAACCAGTTCTACGGCATCGAGATTAACGACTTCGCGGTCTCTGTCGCCAAGACTGCTCTGTGGATTGCGGAATCGCAGACAATGAAAGAGACGGAGGATGTCATCCATGCACCTATGGACTTCTTTCCATTAAGGGACTATCAGGGAATAACAGAGGGCAATGCTCTGAGGATGGACTGGGCGAGTGTATGCCCTCCAGAAAAATTATCATATATTATCGGAAATCCTCCATTCTCCGGTTTTAAGACTCAAAAGCAGGCGCAACGACGAGATATTGAAATAGTTGCAGCAGGAAAAGTTGAGCGGTATGGCTTGCTGGATTATGTATGCGGATGGTATATAAAGGCTGCCGATTTTATTCAAGCAACAAATGTACGATGTGCATATGTATCCACAAATTCAATCACGCAGGGCGAACAGCCCGCATTGCTATGGAAATATTTATTCTCAAAAAATATTGAAATCGATTATGCGTATAGAACTTTCGTGTGGGACAGCGAATCATCACAAAAGGCCAGCGTACACTGTGTCATTATCGGCTTCTCAGTA
>OCTX012273662.1_pt1 | contig 11140 bp, 9 predicted proteins | sample 1539691 | NCBI WGS metagenome assembly OCTX01 (sample SAMN02144231, study PRJEB22623) | gut metagenome | biome: sheep rumen | host: Ovis aries | place: New Zealand | reverse complement strand
TTTGTTGTTTGAGTACGGATTATAATAGATGCAATAAATGAATTTGCAAATGCACTAAATAAACTAATTATACCTATAGATATTGCTGCCTTAAGGAAACCATTTACATGCAGATATCTGATAATAAGGAATAAAATCCAGATAATTACAAGACATGGTGCAGATATTCCAAATGCATATGCGAAATAATTCGGCGCATCAGTTACTATTCCAATGCAAACCATCATAATGATGTAAGTAATCGTACAGGCGGCCATAGCTGTAATGCCTTTAAAGTTCTTAAGAAATTTGTCCACAGGTCTTCTACATACTATAAATGGTGAAAAGCATACTGTAAGACCAAAGAGTACCGCAGATGCCGCAACCGGAAACCAGTTTCCGCCGTTGAAAATGCAGCATATCCCCAGAAGGAGTATCACGCTTGCTGTAAAGGATACCATCGTATTAAACATCTTATTTCTTGAAGACATAAGTGGTACTACAAAAAGCGATGCAGGTATAAGCATTGCTGATAGAACTATAAAGAACCAGCTGAGTCCTGATCCTGCTGCAATATCAACTATAAGACAAATCAGTATCGGAATCGCAAATATACTGCCTACTATAGTTCCTGCAAGTGCACTCTTACGCTTAAAAAACTTTGCCTGTTTTTCAATAACCTGATCTTTTTCCTTGATAATCTCATCATCTATGAGACTATCTTTCATCTTTTCAAGCATCTTTGCACATTTGGGACACTCTGAAAGATGTTCTTCTACTACTTGTTTACTACTGCCGCTACATGCTCCATCTATATATAAAGGGAGGAGATCCGCGATCATATCACATTCATATCTCATTTTCGTCCATCCTTTCTCTGATTTTCAATTTGGCACGGTGGTAAGTGACCCGGGCCCAGGATTCTGTCTTACCGAATATTGATCCTATTTCATTAAATGATAACTCTCCAAATGTCCTAAGCTGGAATACTTCCTTATAGGGTTCCTCAAGAGTATGCAGGATCCTATGAATACGTAGGGAGGTCTCTTTATCTACGAGCTCCTTTTCGATGTTTTTCTTCGTATCAGGACGTTCAACATCCTCCACTTCAGCCTGCCTTGACTGACGCCTTTTCTCATCTATAAAGATATTCTTAGCTATAGCGCATAACCATGTATAGCTTTCGCTTTCGCCCCTGAACACTTTATCTGTGGTTATCGCCCTAAAGAATGTTTCCTGGGTGATTTCCATAGCATCATTCTGATCCTTGGCAAGTGTCATTACGTAAGAAAACACCTTCATATAAAATGCTTCATAAAGCTTTTCCGCGGTGTTCTTATTCAACTTCGTGCACCTTTCTTTTTTGTATTCTCATCGATTAGACGAACGAAATTAAAATTCGTTACAAAATTTTTCAAAAAAATTTTTATGACTTCGGATTGTCGTACACATTATAAATTAATCATAGTCTCATAGAATCCTGGCTCTATAGACGTAAGCAGTACCCAGAATACAGTCATCATATCTATTATCGCATGTCCAATCATGATAGGAATAGGATTCCTTTTTTTCTGGTAATAATAACATAGAATAATCGTTAATGGAAAAAAAGATAAAAAACGATAACAAATGTATCTACCGTCAATCAGCGTTGGTATAAAACAGTGCTGCAGAGCATAGAAGAAAGCCGGAATGATAACCCCAAATGCTTTATTCTTTATCATATTTACCCCACACCCAAGATAGAGTCCATCCTCTGCAAATGCGGTTGTAACAGGAAGAAGAAAGAAATTAATTATTGCCAGAACCTTCATTATCGGAGCTATCATCATAGGTGCTAAATAAGGAATTGTTCCATAGCAGAGAAATCCCGCCAGAAACATTCCTCCTACTCCGCCAATAATAACAAGGATTGATACTAACACAACTTGTACGACTTTCGTTTCACCTTTCTTATAATTTATCAATTCCCAATAAGTCATATCATTCTTTCTTGATACAACAATCAACAGAATTATTGTAAATATATTTACAATCGTGGCTACAATAGTCCACCAGTTACTGATTGCACTGAGTTCTTTACCTGTTATCAGAGAACCAAACACAAATATCAACAAGAACATAAAAGAACGTATCGGAAGTAGATATGGTAATTTATCACGATTCATATTTTTGTACCTCATATATTATAAATGTAATGATTCAGGTGTCATATCATTCATAAGCATTGTAACTACATCTGAAATGAAGATATCTCTTTGTTCCTTACTTTTTAAACTATATCCCATAATCATCTCAGAATTATCTCCGGCAAGGAAAGCTGTCTGCATTATAGACGCAAGCGAAAATGCAATAAACTTTTTCCTCTTTTCTGAAATATCACCCCTTAGAGCCATTTGAAATCCTTTCTGGGTAAGAGAAGAATTCCCCTCAGGATCATAATCTTTAAAGTCCGATATTATAGATATTTTTGCTATCGATGGATTGGAATATATATAATCAAAGGTTTGTCTTGCAAATGAAATCAGTCGCTCTACGTCCGATAGTCCATCATCTGCCGTGTAATCAACTTTGTCAGGAGTTAATCCAAAAAGCTTTTCATTTATAATCTCCCTGCTGCATTCGGCAATCAGATTCTCTTTGCTTCCAAAGTGATAATTGATAAGTCCCAATGCCACTTTGCTTTTGTCAGCAATTTTTCTGGCAGTAATATTTTTTATATCCCCACCTGATTTTTCTATTATTTCTATAGTTGCTTTAATAATAGATTTTTTTACTTCATCATTTTTCATATATTCACACTCCTTGAACATCGTTCAAACGCATTATATTGAACAACGTTCAAAAAGTCAAGAAAAAAAAGCTGATTCAGATTTCTCTAAATCAGCTTTTCATTAGCAGGGGTACAAGGATTCGAACCTTGAAATGACGGAGTCAGAGGAATAAGAATCTCTGCCGCCAAAACCGCTATTTTACTATATTCTTCAGTGTTATGATGTAAAAAAGTTATCTATAAAGTTATCTTCGTCCGTGATTGTTCTTCCACCTTATTTCAAACCATATAATTATTTTGCTATATATCGTCTATTTTTATTTGCACCTATACCTTCAAGAATACCAAGCGCCACTGCTTTTGTTAAAAGTCTTCTTGCAGTTTTTTGTTCTACATCTATTAGTTCAGCAGCCTCTTTGCTAGATATACCTTTCTCAGTAATACTCTCTAATATAATTGTCATTCTTTGCTTATCCTGTTCGGACATTTTATCGGACATTTTATCGGACATTTTATCGGACATTTTGTCGGACATCTCAAATCCATTTCTTATTCTTATGGTCGTTTCAAGATATGTTCGTTCATCATCGGTTTCAAACTCAGGAGTCGGCGAACCATTTTTCTCTAATTCGCGAAGTATCTTTGATATTCCGGTTGCCTGTTTCTCTGACAAATCTATTTCTTTAAAAAATTCTCCTATGCGTCGGTTTCTGTACTTACGAGCTCTTGCTTTGCCTGCCACAAACTTGTCCATACTCATATATATTGGAGGTCCCGGATAATTAATTATAACTATACTATCCACATATATTCTTATTTCTACAGGCTCTCCATTTCGATATGTCTTATGAAATACAGCGTTTACTATTGCCTCTTCAAGTGCATTATATGGATAATTATAAAAGCTATCCGATTCAGCCTGTCTCTCAATCTTTACCGTTTTGGAAACTATAATATTGGTATCTATGTATGAAAGAACATCATTTATCTGTTTCCATATAGGACCAGTGAAAGTTTTTTCCTCAAAATCATCTCCAGCTTCAGCATCAGGTGTTTTAAAATGAACCAGATTTATCTGAGTTCCCGGAATATACTTCTCAGGATGTTCAGCGAACATAAGAAGAGCGATATTCCTAAGTTCCACACCAGTATCAGTTTCATTAGCAACCTCAAGTGATACAAGCAAATCCTCTAAGGATCTGTTGTTCATTTCACTGACAAGCTCACTATCACTCTCACGGAGAAAATCCTCAAGATATCCCCTTCGTATTACACTTATGTCAGCCATTCTATTAATTCTATCATCATATGGAACCGAATTGAATTTCTCATATAATTCAGATATCTCTTCATTCTGCGCAGATGTAGTAACCGAACCGACTCTAATCCAATACTTATAAATCTTTGGCCTTTTCTTCTTACCCTCATTCTCGCCACCATAAACATATTCGGGCGCTCGATAAGGTCCCGCATCACCGGCAGAACATTTCATATACAGGAGATAGGTATCTTTATCAGGATAGTTTATTATTTCAAAGTTAGGAATATATCTTGGTTCAATCTTGTTGCAATATTCAAATAGTTCTCTCTCAATGTCATCCACCTTGTTCTTTGGAATTCCTTTAGGTGGCAGCTCTGGTATTCCATCCACGGCTTTTATTCCAATTACAAGATAACCCCCATTAACATTCTCATAATCATTTGCATAAGCGCATAATGCCTGAACAACTTCTTGCGGGTTCCACCCTTCTTTGTATTCTACCCTATTTGCTTCAACTACCTTTCCCTCAAGTAATGTTTCTAATTTCAATGGTATCACTATGTTTCTTCCTCTTTAATACATTAAAACATTTATGCATCTTGAATTTCTCAATACATAATACCACCATTTTCTCTTTCTGTCATTGAACTTGTAGTACAAAAACACATTTTTCACAAACTTCAGTTCTATTCAGTTCTAATCAGAATTTTCTTCCTGATAAATCGAAAAGATGACACTTTGAACCTGGTTCAAAGTGTCATCTTCTTTGAGATTACTTAACTGTTATTTTGATTTTGGCTGATACACCGTTCTGGGCATATGCATATACGTAGCAGGTACCTTTTCCTACAGCTGTAATCTTGCCGTTCTTTACAGTAGCAATGCTTACGTTGTCAGATTCCCATGCCACCTTACGATGTGAAGCAACCTTCTTATTGTATTTAAGAGTTGCCTTGATCTTCTTTGACTTACCTGCAGCAAGGGATAACTTGGTCTTGCTAAGCTTAACCTTTGTATTATTACCCTTCTTTCCGCCGTCTGTTACTACATGTATCGCTTTAGATGTCGCAATAGCTTCATCACCCTTTACAGCAACTATTGTGTACTTGTAATAAGTTCCCTTCTTAAGCTTCTTTGCTGTATATGAAGTTCCTTTTACAGTAGCTATCTTCTGATACTTATTCTTCTTGCCACACTTGTTGCCGTAGATTATATACTCCTCTGCTCCAGGAACCTTTGACCAGGACAGCTTAATGGACTTCTTTGACTTAGGAGTACCTTTTGCTTTAAGCAATGTGAATGTTGAACCCTTTGTATCCTTCTCGTCCTTGATATTTAAAATAGTCTTTTCTATTTCATCAACTTTTACAGGATTTGATGGAGATATATCATTTTTATCACGAGTAATGTCTGGTGTTGGCGTTGGTTCAGGTGATGATGTAGGTTCAATTGAAGGTTTCACTTCCGCCGTTGGTGTTACTTCAGGGGTTGATGTTGGTTCCGGCGATGCAGTCGGAGGAACTAGTTTAGGTATAACAACCGAACTATGATCTGTTATTTCCTTTGTTCCTGCAGCGTCTTCAAACCATTTTTCACAAACCGAGCAGATGTAATACTCTTTGTTTCCTTCTGCACTTACGGTAGCATCCTTAGCAGGAACCTTTGTAAGGGTATGCGCTTTAAGATTTATCTCTTCAGTCTTAGTCTCACCACATGTACAAGTATATGTCATAATACCTTTCTCTGTACAGGTTGCCTCCTTTGTTACAACGCCTTCATCCCAGGCATGAGCTTGTTTCGAGCTGAAAGTCATTGACTCAGATGAAAAGATAACCCTTGAAAGGTCGAGCTTTAAAGCGGGACGAACTCCGAAATAAAAATCTGATTGGTATCCAGCAGCGACAACAGCGCCGTTATCCCCAGTCACTGCCGCCGCATTTTGAGCAATGCTACCAGGCGAGCGTAGCCACCATATGTTAAAACTTGAGCCACTTGCCGTGGAGCATTTTCTGACATCAGTATTCGTAATAGCATCTGCTTCTTCCGTACTCAGAAGATATAGTTTTACATTTTCGACCGTATCTGTCGTACCTAAGCCAGAGCTTCCTTTGGCCACTAAGGAAGGAATAGTCACGATCTCATGAGCTACACCTTCAAAGGCACCTCCTTCTGCAGTCATTCCGTCAAGGTATGTTTTTACCGTAGAACTGCTATAGAAACTGTCTTCTGTATTATCATTGAATTTACTTGCACCGATCGGATCCTTTGCAAACAAAGTAATCGTTCCGGTATCTGCATCCGTAGAATCATCGGCTATGATATACCAGTCAATGTCGTTAAACTTTACAGTATTCGTGGTATTCACAAAATCGGCATAGGCTCTTTCCACCGCATCCGGAACCATGATGGCTGTGTCAGCCGTCGGCGTACCCGATACGGTAACTTTTGTATCGCTGGTTCTTGTAACTGTGATACCGTTGTTTGTAATATCCGAAAATTCCTTAAAATGATACCCACTAATTGCTTCATAGGTAACTGTGGTCATAGCCCCAGTCAGTCCGTACTGTGATGTGCCGGTCGATGGATCAGCTACTGCATTTGCGCCGCCGGATAGCGTCACGCTGTATCCTGCAGGCTTCATACTGAAAGTCTTTGATTCAGATGAAAAGATGACTTTTGACAGATCGAGCTTTAAAGCGGGACGGATGCCAAGCGTATAGACTCCTTTCCAGCCTTCTGCATAGAGATAACCATTCAATCCTTGCACACATGCAACTTTATTATCATCATTTCCAGGCGAACGAAGCCAAAAATGATCATTATAAGCATTGGGGCATTTTCTAACATATTCATTTGTAATCTCATTAAATTCCTCTGTACTTAACAAGTAAATCTTGACATCCGTTGCCGTATCATATATCTCAGTGCTTTCAAATCCGTTAGTCGTCAGGGAAGGGATAGTTACAATCGCATCCGCCACTTTCGAAAAATACTTATGAATGAGTCCGTCAACATATGGTTTTGCATAAGAGCTGCTGTATTTATAACCACTGTTTTCGGATTGAAAAGAAGAGCACCCCATCGATTCCTTTGCAAACAGCGTAAGCGTACCGGCATCCACTGCTGTAGATTCGTCCTTGATAATGTACCATTCCATATCATTAAAAATCACCGTTCTGTTGGTTCCCTCATATGTGGCATAAGGATCTCCGTCCCATGCCTGTACTTTCAGACCCATTCCACATACTAATCCGAGTACCATAACAATAGTCAGTACAATACTCAATAACCTTTTTCTCAACTTAATCATATAAATCCTCCTTCACATGATATATATTATTATTCATGCTTTTGTGAGATAATATCTAGCTCAACCTTAATATATACAAAACTAAACTTCAAGTGAAAAATGCCAATTTCTGCAAAAGTATCCATTGGATACCATGGGTTTTTAGGCTCCCAGGGGCGTTCGCCAGATACGCATTTTGTCCGACACGCGGAAAAATGCCTCTGGTTAGGTGGAGATATTCCCCCTAAAACCCCCTGATTTATTCTATTTTATCTAACATATATTCCTATGTAGGTAACCTAAGTAGGTTTTTGCCAATTTGAAGTAGGAAATCACCATTTTGAAGTCATAACTGAAGTCGTAATCCTGATATTGAAGTCATATATGAAGTCATTTTTTCTGCATGGAGTAGTAATGAAGTCGTAAATGGAGTCATTTTTTTCTGTATGGAGTAGTAATGAAGTCATAAATGGAGTCATTTTTAATCAAACCTAAGTAGGTATTCTATAAACCTACCGAGGTAACCTACGTAGGTATCCAGAAAACCTACTGAGGTTATTACATTTTTCTTGCAAAAAAAGAAAAGCCTCTGCTATACTTATTTTGCTTTAAGCGTTAGAGAGGCTTTAGTCTTTCTATTCGGAGATGTTCCTGTTCCCAGCAGGGGCATCTCCTTTTCTTATTTTTTCATTTTCTTTGTTTATTCTATATCCCGGTCTCGGTACTATCTGTTTTACGGTACCTCCAACTATAACCTTTTTTCTGGCCGCTATATAATACTGCATCGTGGTCGATTCCAGATCTCCGATATATGCTGCTATCTCTTTTGTGTCTGCACCATTTTCATACATCCTGGTGGCAAATGTTCTTCTCAGGATATGAAGACCGCTTACTTTATCATCAAGTCCGGCATTTTTATATACTGTTCCCATACAGTGCTCCATCATAGTTGCCGAATACTGTTTATTATTCTTAGTTCTGCATATCAGATCATCCGGACCACCACCTTTTTCATTCATGATCATATCCAAATCTTCAATCGCTTCATCAAATAGTTGAAGCACTCTGGCTTTCTGATTCTTGGTCGTACCCTGAACAGCTATATATTTTGCCTCATTTTCGGAAGCATTCCTATTCCTGCAGAAAGAAGTACTTTTGTTTATGACAATATATCCGTTTTCCTTATCATAATCCTTCCATCTGAGACTTATGAGCTCTCCGACTCTCATGCCTGAATGAAGCAGCAGTCTTCCATATAGTCCACCTGAATACTTCAGCTCACCATTGTTATCATTGGTTCTTAATGTTTCCTGTAAGAACTTTTCTTCTTCCTCTTCTGAGAGAACTATCACATCTGCCTCTGCTGCAGATTTTGATTCAAGCTTAGACAGCCTTTTCATAATAAGCTTCTTTATAGATTTAGCCGGATTTCTATGCAGCTCATTCCTGACCGCTGCCCACTCCAGCGCCGCATTCAGAACATCAACAACCTTCTTTATTGTCGAAGGTGATAATCCTGTCTTTATCAAAGCACTTATATGATTATCAATATCTGCAGGGGTTACAGCCTGTGTCTGCATATACCCTAAAGAATACTTTTCGATCTGATTTTTGATTGTATCCTCACGCCTGTCTACTGACTTAGGTTTCAATTCGCCATTCTGTACCTGAAACTCAAGATGCCTCTTACACAGATCTGCAACCGTTTCGTCCGGATTAGCATTGATCAGAGCCATTCTTTCTTCCCAGGCTTTCTCCTTTTTTTTCATAAGCTTGACACAGATTGCACGATTATCACCTCTGACAGTTAACACTTTTCGTTTTCCCGGAATATCTGATTCAACATATTTTCTATGAAGGATCTTTCCATTTTCCATCTCAACGAAGGTACCCTGTCCTTTTATATTTCGTTTTGTATCTCCCATGTTTTCTCCTTTCTTTGTCATAACGGCGAGGGCTATTCACTTTCTTCAGTGAAAGCCTCTCACCATATAACTCTTGATTTAAATGATGTATCTCTTATGTTCATAGTTGCTTAGCCATTCATTTAATGCTTTTTCTGTTACGATATATCGTTTGCCTATACAGATAGACGGAAATGCTTTGGACTTCATTAATGCATACGCTCTATCTCTTCCGATCTTTAATATCTCTGCAAGATCCTTGGCTGTATAAACCTTAATATCGTCTGAATAGCTTATATCATCGTTATACATATAGTTTCCTCCTTTCTTGTCTATTTTCATATTTAATAGTGTGTACTATTTTCGTACACCTATAATATATCATCCATTTAAACAGTTGTCAATATATCGTTCATTATAGACCGTATGTTTTTCGTACACAATTTACTTCCCTTTCTATGTCAATTATGGTATTATGATTAATGTACTAATTTCGTACTATATCGTAGAATACTTTTTATGATCATCTACTTATTCAATTCGGAGGTAATAATCATGGGTGACGGAAAAAATCTTAAGGAAATACTTGATTCAAAAAATATGAGTGTCAGAGAGTTATCCCGAAGAACCGGTATCAGTCGAACCACTATCTATTCAATCATTCAGAAAGATACTAATATCCGTTTCGACTTTGCTCTCAGAATCGCAAATGAACTCGATATCGAAACATCTGATATCTGCTCCAATACTCCTTTCTCAGGTGATATAGCTGCGAACGAAGTGTTCCCGGCTCTTCCTGAAGGTCTTAACGGCGTACTGGATTCAGGCAGAATCAAGATGTATCTCAAGAATTCCCTATATCCACTTATGAATCTGTTCGGAAAAAAATCGATGCCCGATGTAGATAACTTACTTACATCTTTCTACAAACTTGACGATGAAGCTCGTCAGGAAATAATAGAAATGATAAAAATCAAGCTGAAGACTCACACTGACAAGGAGCGTGAAAAAGAAATCAAGCAGATTAAGGGCTGGTAATTCACTAAAAACGTATCTAAAAAGTTATCTATTTTTTTAAAAAATAGATAACTTTTTGAGCTTTTGTACGATTTTCGTACTAATTTGTCTGTCCGTCTTATATTACAAACAAGTTTATACGAACTTACTCATACTGACCTCAAAGCCCCTAAATAAGCCAAAAAAGGGAGTTTAGTAAAATAACTTACTAAACTCCCTTTGAGCAGGGGTACAAGGATTCGAACCTTGAAATGACGGAGTCAGAGTCCGTTGCCTTACCATTTGGCGATACCCCTATGTTCTATTTATGCCCTGATAAAAATGCCTGCATTTTTCAGCGCATGTTGTATTATATACAACCACGTAGAAAAATGCAAGCATTTTCTTTGATTTCTCGCAAAAATTTCTATAATATTTTTGTTATTTCACTCAAAAATGATTTTTCATAAATAAAACGTGGCTATTTCTTAACCATTACTATATTAGAACTCTATTGTCTCCGGAGCTGCAGTAAATGAACTGAATACTGCCTTAGCGTTTTTGAAATAAAATACTTCTGTATTCCCATCATCTTCTGAATACATATTTCTCAGTTCCGGATAAGCTTCAAGCATTGATGCTCTAGCCTCTCTTCTATCATCCTCTACCAGTTCTCCTGATACGCGAAGCCATGTTCCATCTTTGAAAGCACATACTTCAGCCTTGGGATTTGCATGTAGCTGTTTTGATACATCCTTGACTTTTCCTGTCTGGATATAAAGCTTTCCCTCAAATATATGTGCTGTTCCAAAAGGTCTTACTCTTGGCTGGTCTCCTTCAACTGTAGCAAGATAATACGTTCCCGCTTCCTTTAAAAACTTTACTACTTTCTCCATTTTTTCTCCTTTCATTATCATCCTATCCTACACATTGCAGAA
>OCTX012272601.1_pt1 | contig 11140 bp, 11 predicted proteins | sample 1539691 | NCBI WGS metagenome assembly OCTX01 (sample SAMN02144231, study PRJEB22623) | gut metagenome | biome: sheep rumen | host: Ovis aries | place: New Zealand | reverse complement strand
GCACGCAAAGTCCCGCGGAGGTCAGCGCCAGTCCGATAAGCACCAGCGGCGAGCCCTCAGCAAAGCCGAAAACAAGCGCCAGAGGCGTCGCGACCGCGCACAGGCCAAGCGCAAACACCACCGCGGCATAGCTGATAAAAAGCGCCCAAAGCGTGATGAGCAGGCTCAGTACCACGGCAAAGACGGAGGCAAGCAGCGGGAACCACAGCGGAAAGCCGAGCACGAGCAGCGCGATTACAAGCGGAGAAAAGCCGCCGCTCGGTCTGACACGGGTCTTGACGAGCGTTGAAAGCGGCAGCGCCGCAAGCAGCTCCTGCGCCACGGCGTCCGGATCGCCCAGGTGGGCCGTGGCCTCGGTCTCGCTCATGCCGTCCTCGCACATGTCCTGGATCAGCTCGTCATAATAGGCGATCTGCTTTTCCTTTTCCTCGCCCGGCATCTGCGCAAGCGCGCGGCGCAGCGCGTCGAGATACTCCTGTTTATTCATGGCCCAGTCCCTCCCGGATAAAATCGTACATGGCGGCAAGCTCCCCCCAGTCGGCCGCAAAGCTCTCCAGCTGGCGGCGGCCCGCGTCTGTGAGATGGTAAAACTTGCGCAGACGGCCGTTATGCTCCACACTGTAGACCGAAAGCGCCCCGGCGCCCTCCAGGCGGCGGAGGATCGGATAGAGCGTCGATTCGGTGACCGCAACAAAGGAGGACATGTCCTTCACGATCTGATAGCCATAGGAATCGCCCCGCGCCAGCGCGGCAAGCACGCAGTTTTCGAGCAGACCGCGCTTCATTTGTGCGTCCAGCATCGGCAATACCTCCTTTCGCGTAATACTATACCACGCATAGTATTGTGTGTCAAGAGGTATTGTAAAAGAATGCCCACGCTTCGGGGATGCCGCGGCTTCCCGGCGGGGCAGACCGGCAGGCAGAAAAAATGAGGCGAATTCGAGAAGATACACGAATTCGCCTCACGGATCGTCGGCAGATCATATGCTTTTTTTGCCTCTCTCCGACCGCGCCGTACGAAATCCCATGCGGATCGCGCCGGTGGGGCAGGCGCGCGCACAGTCGCCGCAGCGGATGCATTCGGCGCTGTTGATCGCCTTTTGGGGCTCCACGCCCATGCGGCAGGCCGCGGCGCACTTCTCGCAGCGGATGCATTTGTCCGCGTCCACCTCGCCGCGGTAGAGCGAAAAGCGGTTGCACAGACCGTAGACCGCCCCGAGGGGGCAGAGATATTTGCAGAACGGCCGGAAGATCAGCAGGCTCGCCGCGACAAGGGAGACGAGCACCGCCGCCTTCCAGGCGAAGATGCCGCCAAGCAGCGGGCGGACCGCCGCGTCGGCCAGGGCGAGGAGGATCCCCGCGAGCGTCCCCGCCGGGCAGAGGTATTTGCAGAAGAAGGGCGTGAGCGCAAAGAAGAGCGGCAGCGTCACCATTAGGGCGAGGATCAGATATTTCAGCTTGCGCAGCGGGCCCGACGCGCGATCACCCCGGAGCTTTTTCGGGAAAGGGATGCGGTGGAGCAGCTCCTGCAGCCACCCGATCGGGCAGAGGAAGCCGCAGACCGCGCGGCCGAGCAGCGCGCCGAAAAAGAGCAGCAATCCCATGACGTAATAGGGAAGCTTGACGGGCCGCGAGCCAAGAAAGCTTTGCAACGAACCCAGCGGGCAGGCGCCGACCGCGCCCGGGCAGGAATAGCAGTTCAGCCCCGGGACGCAGACGCTTTTGGACGCGCCCTGGTAGATCCGCCCGGTGAAGAAGCCCCGGAGATTAGCGTTTTGCAGCAGGGTTGCCGCAGCCTGGATCGAAAATCTCTTTCTGTCCGTCATGTTCAGCCGATCCCCACGCACTCGAGACACACGCGCACAGCCTTTTGCAGCACGAGGGCATGCTGCCCCAGCCACAGTCCCGCGCCCGTCAGCGCGGCCGCGGCGGCAAGCAGGAACCATGTGAGGGTGTTTTTCATCCCAGCAGCTCCTTTACAATCTCCTCCCACTGCTCGTAGGAGCGCGCGCCGACCACCGTCTCGCCGATCTGCTTGCCGAAGGCGTCGAGAAAGACCGTGGTCGGCACGTAGCCGGTCTGGAAGACGTCGAAGGCCTCGGTATACCGCAGGACGGGATAGCCGATCCCCGCCTCGTCAAGCACGGAGGCAGTCCCCTCCTCGGTCGAGTAAACGCCGATCAGGTTGAAGCCCCGGTCTGCGTACGTTTCATAAAGCTTTTGCAGCTCCGGCAGCTCGGCGATGCAGGGCGGGCACCAGGGCTCGAAAAAGTTGACCATGTTGACGGAGGCCCCGGAGAGGATGCTCTCGTCCACTTCCGTCCCGTCAAAGGCGGTGGTCGTAAACGGCAGCGCCGCTTCCGTCTGCTCAGGGGCGGTTTCTCCGTTCTCCGGCGCGGCGGCGGGCGTTTCCGAAGGGGCGGCAGGGCCGCCTTTGCCCATGCCGCTGCAGCAGGCGAGGATCACCAGCAGCAGGATCGCTGTGCAGGCGATGAGCCATCTTTTTTTCATGTCGGTTCATTCCTTTCTGTGGCTGAGCTCTTCCGCAAGCGAGGCCAGGGCGGCCTGGGCAGAGGCAGTATTCAGCGGCGCGCCGGCGCGGCGGCGGAGGCGCTCGCTGAGCCAGAGCAGGGCGCGCGTGCGGCGGTTTCGTCTCTCGCAGGCCGACAAAAACGCGTCCCAGTCAAAGCGCCTGCCGCTCTTTTCTTCCAGCTGGCGCAGAGCGGAGAATGGCTCCTCTCCCTTTCCGGCAGGCGGAAATCGGGTCAGGCGGCTCCCCGCCGGGAGGGGAAAAAGCGCCTCCGGTACGGCGACAAGTCCGGGAAAGCCGCTCAGCAGCGTCTCCTGTGCGTCGTTTTGTGTCAGGACCAGGCTGCCCAAGAGGGCGCGAAGCCGTCCCTTCGGCCCGTGCGGCGCACGCTTCCGGCCGCTGCGCAGCAGGACGCGCAGGCAGCCGCCGCAAACCTTCAGCCAGCGAAAATAATCGCCGGGCTTTCTTCCCGGCACGGCCGTTCCGGCTTCTGGGCTGAACATGTCTTCCCCTCCTTTGATTATATCCGAAGTCACAATTTGTTTCAACTTTTTCCCTTGACTTGCCCAGGGGGAACAGATAAAATGAGGCAAGCAAACAGGTTTTTGTTTTAAGAGCAAAGGAGCTCTTCATGGAATTAAACGAGTTGAAGCTTGTTTCGGCAAGCAATATTATAAAGCTCCGCACGGAAAAAGGCCTGACACAGGCCGAACTGGGCGCGATGCTGAACTATTCGGACAAGACCATCTCGAAGTGGGAGCGCGGCGAGGCCATCCCCGACGCCTATGTGCTGACGCAGTTGGCCGAGATCTTCGGTGTGAGCGTGGACTTTATCCTCTCGTCCCACGACAAGTGGGAAAAACCGAAGGAAAACGAGGTGGAGCAGGTCAGCTACAGCGTCGAGCGCATTATCGCCATCGCCGTGGTCGGCACGCTGACGGCCTTTCTGATCACCTTTGTCACGCTGTGGCTGATGAACATCGTCGAGTGGCGGCTGTTTCTCTTCGCGCTGAGCGCGGCGATTTTGGTCTACATGATCCTGATCTGCGTTTTCAAGCGCACGCGGCATCTGCAGTATGTGATCGCCCTGTTCGTGGCCTCGCTGTTCCTGATCGTCTATTTCACCCTGCCGACAGCCAATCCCTGGCAGCTGTTTTTGATCCTCGTTCCCGCCGAGGTGCTGGTTTTCCTCGCCTGCAACCTGCGCATCCGCAAGCATGCCAAGGAGAAAAAGACCGAAAAGACCTGAGGTCTACAAATCGTAGAGTGTTCTTTTTTCGCGCGTAGAGCATAGTCTTGATGCTCTACGCGCGTCTTTTTGTTTCGTAGAGCGAAGGCCGGCAGGGTAGCTTGAAAAAAAAGGGCGCAGCGGTTACGCTTACGGTGTGATTGTATAGCAACTTTCTTGCGAAAGGATGAGAATTATGAGCGAGTATATTTTGAGCTGCTGCTCCCCCGCCGACCTGTCCAAGGAGCACTTTGAGCGCATCGGCGTCCGTTACGTCTGCTTTCACTATGCCCTTGACGGTGCAGAGTACCCCGACGACCTGGGCCAGACGATCCCCTTTGACGAATTTTACAGGCGCATGAGCGAAGGCGCCGACACCCGCACCGCGCAGGTCAACGTCTCGGAATACGTGGATTTCTTCACCCCCTTCCTGGAAGAGGGCAAGGACGTGGTGCATGTGTGCCTCTCCTCCGGCATCTCGGGCACGATCAATTCCGCCCGCAACGCCGCGCTGATCTTAAAGGAACGCTATCCCGAGCGCACGGTTCATGTGATCGACTCGCTCGGCGCATCCTCCGGCTACGGCCTTTTGATGGACACCGCCGCGGCCAAGCGCGACGAGGGTCTGTCCGCCGAGGAGCTTGCCGCCTGGATCGAGGAAAACCGGCTGAAGGTCCACCACTGGTTCTTCTCCTCCGACCTGACCTTCTTTGTCAAGGGCGGCCGCATCTCCAAGGCCGCGGGCGTGTTCGGCGGCATTCTGGAGATCTGCCCGCTGATGAACATGGACAATCTCGGGCGGCTGATCCCGCGCTTTAAGATCCGCACGAAGAAAAAGGTCATCCGCGAGATCGTCAAGAAGATGGAGGAGTGCGCCGAGGGCGGCACCGACTATTCCGGCAAGTGCTTTATCTCCATGTCCGCCTGTTACGAAGACGCCCGCGCCGTGGCCGATCTCGTCGAGGCGCGCTTTCCGAAGCTTGACGGCAGGGTGCTGATCAACAACATCGGCAACCTGATCGGCAGCCACACCGGTCCTGGCACCGTGGCGCTGTTCTTCTGGGGCAGCGAGCGGGTCGATTGAGCTTTTAGTTTTTATTTTGCGATTAAAAAGCCAGCATGGGCGGAAATGCCCATGCTGGCTTTTCTGTGCACGGTTTGTTTGCAGGGGCAGGGGTCGGTCCCCTGTCCCGCCTGCGCGCGTTATTCGATGATCAGCGCGGCAAAGCAGGCGGCAATACGCTCGTCGTCCCAGGGGGAATGCTTGGCTTCATAGCCGCTGTCCTTGAGCTGGGCATCAAACGCGTCGGGGTCTGCGGCGATACCCCGGAAGGTCGCCAGGATCTCGGCAGCATTTTCCTTGTACGTCACCCTGTTTTCATACATCAGACGCCCGGTATACTGCTGTACCGTCGTCTTCACATCCTCCGCGCTGATGCCCGAGTCCGCAAAATAGTCCGCGATCCGGGCCGTTACGCTGGCGTTTGCCAATCCGACGCCGGCCGTCCCGGCACCCTTCTTGCTGCGGATCAGCACGATGACCTCCTCAAGCGAGCGGCAGGGGCTGGAGCTGCCGGCCACATGGATCTCCGCGTCCTCGGTGAAGACCGAGCCGCCGGGGCCGGTGAACTTGCACTTGACCTTCCAGCCGTCCAGCTCCTCCCCGATCCCGGCTATGCCGAGCGTTTCTCCGCCCACGCCGGTACAGGAGATGTTCGGAAAGTCGACAGAAAGGTCCTTGGCGTTATAGCCCTTTGTCCCGTCGGGGCTGGCAATAAACCAGCTGATCTCCGTCGCGTTGTCGGCCCTTGCGATGAACCAGGCCGTCCCGCCGGGGGCGACCGTCTCGCTCGTCGGCGTTTTGGTGATAACGGGGGGATCTTTTCCCGGCTCGGGCGTGGGCTCGGGCGTCGGTTCGGGCGTGGGCTCGGGCGTCGGCTCCGGCGTTGCTTCCGGCGTGGGTTCGGGTGTGGCTTCTGTCTCCGCCGCGCTCTCAAGAGCCGCGCCGGCCTCGGGCAGGGGCGTCTGCTGCACGGCCGGCGGGATCACATCCTCCTGGGCGCGCTGGCCGCAGCCCGCTCCCGTCACCGCGATAAGCAGTACCAGCAAGTACAAGCAAATGAGCTTTCGTTTCATGGTCATTCCCTCCGCGTATCGTTTTTTCTGCTTTTCCTGTCAATCCATGTATATGCCGTGTATATGCCGTGTCTTCCGATGCTGAAAAAAACCCAGATCCAACAAAACACGGAATAAAGCCTTTACCTGAAAACTACTTCCCCTTGATCGCCGTAAATGGGTCGGCTCCGTGGCCGGCGAGAGAGGTGAAGCTCAGCGAGGCGCTGACGTGATCGGCCATGGAGCGGCGCGCCATCTCCGGCATGCGCAGACGGATCGCCGAGATGATCGAGGTGTGGTTGTACTTTACGCTGGGCATCCAGGGGTTGTCCTCGCCGCCCGTTTTTCCGATGAACTCGACCATCGAGGACTGGTACATCGTCAGCTTCGGCAGCAGCAGCTCGTAGCTCTGCTTGAGGTAGGGGTTGCCGCAGCTGTCGATCAGCAGCTGGTGGAAGGGCATGTCCGTGTCCTTCATGCCGCGGATGTCGCGCCTTGTGACGCTGTCGTGAAAGGCCTCGGCCAGGACAGTCAGCTCGCGCACCGCGGCCTCGTCGGCGCTGTAAGCCGCAAGCGCGGCCGCCTCGCTTTCGATGGCGGAGCGCACCTGGTAGAGACTGATCATGTCCGTCAGGTTCAGGTCCAGGACATAGCTGCCGCTCTGCCCCGGGTGGGTGACGACAAAGCCGATCTCCGTCAGCTTGGCGATCGCCTCGGCCACCGGGGTGCGGGAAATGCCCAAAGAGGTCGCGATCTGATTGACGTTCAGTCTTGCGCCGGGCGCGATGTGCAGCGCGACGATCTCATCATAGATGAGCTTGCTGACGAGGTCGCGCAGCTTGGCCTCCGGCTCGGCGTTCATATAGTCTCTGAGTTGATAGCGATCCATCGTCCGCTCCTCCTCTTTTGAAAAAAGCACACCCGGGGCAGGGTGTGCTTTTCTTTTTTCTTACTTGGCGTAATCGACGGCCTTCGTCTCGCGCAGGACGTGGACCTTGATCTGGCCGGGATAGGTCAGCTCGTCCTCGATCTTCTTGGCGATGTCGCGGGCCAGGAGAACCATCTTGTCCTCGCTGACTTCCTCGGGCTTGACCATGATACGGATCTCGCGGCCGGCCTGGATGGCGTAGCTGCTGGAGATGCCGGGGAAGCTCTTGGAGATCTCCTCGAGCTTTTCCAGGCGCTTGACGTAGTTCTCAATGTTCTCGCGTCTTGCGCCGGGGCGGGAAGCGGAGATCGCGTCCGCAGCCTGGACGAGGCAGGCTTCCACCGTGTGCGGCTCGACATCGTTGTGGTGGGCCTCGATGCAGTGGATGACGGCTTCGCTCTCGTGGTACTTGCGGGCGATATCGACGCCGATGGAGACATGGCTGCCCTCGACCTCGTGGTCGATGGCCTTGCCGATGTCATGCAGCAGGCCCGCGCGCTTGGCGATGTTTACGTCGACACCCAGCTCGGAGGCAAGCAGCCCCGCGATGTGCGAGACCTCGATCGAGTGGTTCAGCACATTCTGACCGTAGCTGGTACGGTAGCGCATGCGGCCGAGCAGCTTGATGATCTCGGGGTTGAGACCGTGGATGTTCGTTTCGAAAACAGCGCGCTCGCCCTCGGCCTTGATGGTGGCGTTGACCTCGCGCTGCGCCTTGGCGATCATTTCCTCGATGCGGGCGGGGTGGATACGACCGTCCTGGATCAGCTTTTCCAGAGCCAGACGGGCCACCTCACGGCGGACCGGGTCAAAGCTGGAGACAGTGATGGTCTCGGGCGTGTCGTCGATGATCAGATCACAGCCCGTGAGCGTTTCGATGCTGCGGATGTTGCGGCCCTCGCGGCCGATGATGCGGCCCTTCATTTCGTCGTTGGGGAGCGCGACGACAGAGACCGTGACCTCGCTTGCGTGGTCGGCGGCGCAGCGCTGGATAGCGGTGGCGATGATGTCGCGGGCGCGGCTGTCCGCCTCTTCCTTGTACTGCGCTTCAATTTCCTTGACCTTCATGGCCATTTCGTGGGTAACGTCGTCTTTGACGTTGTCGATGAGATAGGCCTTCGCGTCTTCGATCGAGAAGCCGGAGATCTTTTCGAGCATCTCCAGCTGGCCCTTTTTGATCTGGGCGATCTCCTGCTGCTGCGCTTCGGCCGCGGCGATCTTGTTGTTGAGCGTCTCGCTCTTCTTTTCGATCGCGTCGGTCTTGCGGTCAAGACTCTCTTCCTTCTGCTGCAGGCGGCGTTCCTGCTTCTGCAGTTCGGAGCGGCGGGCCTTCTCCTCCCGCTCGTACTCCGAGCGGCTTTTGTGTATTTCTTCCTTTGCCTCGACGAGAGCTTCTCTCTTCTTGCTCTCGGCGGTCTTGATAGATTCGTTTATAATGCGCTTTGCCTCTTCCTCGGCGCTTTGGATCTCACGCTCTGCAATCTTTTTACGGTACAGAAAGCCGAGCAGAAAACAAACCACGGCCGTGACGGCAATGACAATCCATGAATACCAGGGCATCGTAAGCATACACACCTCCATTCCTTCAACAATTTTGCGGTGGCGGGGCGGTGCTTTACTTCAATTTTTCACATAAGACAGGCCATCAAGCGAACCCGTCGGATCATAATTGAAAGGCGGCGTCACAAAGAAAAGCTCCCCTGCTTTTCCTATGATACCATCATGGTATTTTATCCTCTCGGCCGTGTTATGTCAAGCGATTGGCGGAAGTTTTTTCACTTTTCTCCTTCCCGCCTCAGGCGTATGGCCTCTCCGTCGGCTTCCGCCAGGAGCGTATCGCCCTCTCCGGCGGCGCAGGAGAGGAGCAGTTCCGCCGCCGGGTCCTCCAGCAAAGACTGCACCGCGCGGCGCAGCGGCCGCGCGCCGTATTTTCCTCCGCCGCGGGAGGCGATCAGGGCAAGGGCTTCATCCGACACGCGCAGCGTGACGCCGAGCTTCCGGAAGCGCTGCGCCGCTTCGTCCAGCAGCAGGCGCGTGATGCGCCGCAGGTCCTCCGCAGAAAGAGGGCGGAAAATCACGGTCTCGTCGATGCGGTTTAAAAACTCTGGGCGGAAGGTGGCGCGCAGCTCCTCCCGCACCCGCTCCTCCGGGGCCGCGCCGTCCCCGGAGGCGGAGAAGCCGATGGTGCCTCGCCCTTCGGCAATGGCTGCGGCACCGATGTTGGACGTCATGACAATCAGGGTGTTTCGAAAATCCACCTGCCGGCCCGCCGCATCGCACAGCCTTCCCGCGTCCATGATCTGCAGCAGGATACCCCAGACGTCTTCATGTGCCTTTTCGATCTCGTCAAAGAGCACCACCGACCAGGGACGGCGGCGCACCTGCTCGGTGAGCTGACCGCCCTCCTCATAGCCCACATAGCCCGGAGGCGAGCCGAGAATACGGCTGACGGCATGCTTTTCCATATATTCCGACATATCAAGCCGGATCAGAGCTCCGCTGTCGCCGTAGACCTCCTCGGCCAGGGCTCGGCAGAGCTCGGTCTTCCCCACGCCGGTGGGGCCGAGAAACAAAAAGCTGCCCACGGGACGGCGCGGATCGCCCAGACCCACGCGGCTGCGCCGGATCGCGTGCGCTACCGTCTCGGCGGCGGCGTCCTGGCCGATCACGCGGCGCTTGAGCTTATCCGCCAGAGACAGCAGCTCCGCCTTTTCGTCCGCGCCGAGACGGCTGACGGGCACCTCGGTCCACTGGGAGACCACGTCGGCCACGGCGGCGGCGTCCACCTCCCGCTGCTGCGCCTCCACCCGGGCCGCCGAGGCGGCTTCGTCAACCAGGTCGATGGCCTTGTCGGGCAGGAAGCGTTCCGGAATATAGCGCTCGGACAGTTCATAGGCCGCCTCAAGGGCGTCGTCGGCGATCTGAACGTGGTGATGCCGCTCCAGCCCCGGACGCAGGGAACGGAGCATGGACAGGGTCTGCTCCCGATCCGGCTCGCCCACGCGCACCGGCTGGAAGCGCCGCTCGAGCGCGGCGTCCTTTTCGATATAGCGGCGGTATTCCTCCGGCGTCGTCGCCCCGAGGACCTGGATCTCTCCGCGGCCCAGGGCAGGCTTGAGGATATTCGCCGCGTCGATCGCGCCCTCGGCGCTGCCGGCGCCGACGACGGTATGCAGCTCGTCGATGAACAGGATCACGTCCCCTGCGTGGCGCACATCCCGCAGCACCGCGCGTACGCGCTCCTCGAAATCGCCGCGGTACTTCGTCCCGGCCAGCAGAGACGGGATGTCCAGCGAGACAAGACGCTTTTGGGACAGCTCCGCCGTGGTCCTGCCGCGGGCCATCATCAGCGCAAGGCCTTCTGCCACGGCGGTCTTCCCCACGCCCGGCTCGCCGACCAGGACGGGGTTGTTCTTCGTCCTGCGCGAGAGGATCTGCACCGCGCGGCGGATCTCTCCGTCCCGGCAGACCACCGGGTCGATCCCGCCCGCGAGAGCCAGCGCCGTCAGGTCGCGGCTGTACTGATCCAGCGTCCGTGTCTCCGTGCGCCGCAGCGGGGAGGAGCGGACGGCTCCGCTCTGCGTACCGGCACGTTTTTCCTCGCCCGCGCCGAAAAGGGCGAGCAGCTCCGCGCGGAGGACATCGGCATCCAGCCCTGTGCGCAGCAGCAGCTTCTTTGCGCCGCAGTCCTCGCAGCGCAGGATGGCCAGGAGCAGATGCTCGGTGCCGATAAAGCTGTGGCGCAGAAGCTTTGCCTCGCGCCCGGCGGACTCGACCACCCGGCGCGCGTCCTCGTTCAGCCCCTGGGTCGGCGCGCCGGGAACGCCCGTGCCGAGAGCTTCACTCACGGCAAGGCGAAGCTCGCCCTGTCCCGCGCCGCAGCGCAGCAGAAGGCGCGCCGCGGCTGTATCCCGTTCGGCGAGAATGCCGAGGAGCAAATGCTCGCTGCCTACAAAGCTGTGGCCGAGGGCGGCTGCCTCGGCCAGGGCGCTTTCAATGGCGCTTTCGGCGCGCTGGGTGAATTTCTCGTTGCTTCTCATGGTTTTTCTCCTTCTCCGCCCAGGGCACGGAAAGCCGGACGGTCTCATATCCGATTATCTCCCCGCAGGCCGCGACGAAAAGGGCGAAGTCTGGCGGGGTGAAAAAATTATCGCCCGTTTTTTTCAATGTTATCATTCTGTTCAAAAATAATAATTGATTTTTGAAAAGGATGTGTTACAATGAAGGCGCAAATGGTCCGGAGTATGGAATGATGGATCAAATACAGATACGGAGGTTACATACATGGCTTTTGTTATCACGGACGAGTGCCTGTCCTGCGGCACCTGCGCGGCCAACT
>OCTX012287051.1_pt1 | contig 11146 bp, 6 predicted proteins | sample 1539691 | NCBI WGS metagenome assembly OCTX01 (sample SAMN02144231, study PRJEB22623) | gut metagenome | biome: sheep rumen | host: Ovis aries | place: New Zealand | reverse complement strand
TCGCCCGCCAACCTGATAGACTGCTATGCCGCCGTCGACATACCCGAGATCGAAGGCTTCGGACTCTCCGACCTGGGCATCAAGGGACTGCGCACCGACCCCGGCAAGACACGCAAGAACGACAGCGACTACTCGATGTTCAAATACGCCCCGTCGGCAGCCCACGTCTGCGGCAAGCCCTACACCAGCAGCGAGACCTTCACCTGGCTGACGGAGCACTTCCGCACCTCGCTGTCGCAACTGAAGCCCGACCTCGACCTGATGTTCTGCGCCGGCGTCAACCACATGTTCTTCCACGGCACCTGCTATTCGCCCAAGGACGACGCATGGCCCGGATGGAAATTCTATGCATCGATAGACATGAGCCCCACGAACAGCATCTGGCGCGACGCCCCCTACTTCATGGACTACGTCACGCGCTGCCAGTCGTTCCTGCAGTGGGGCGAGCCCGACAACGACTTCCTGGTGCTGCTGCCCGTGCGCGACGCATGGCGGAAGCCCAACGGCAAACTGCTCATGCAGTTCTCCATACACGCCATGGGCAAACTGATGCCCGAATTCCGCGATGCCATCCTGGAGATAGACCGGGCCGGCTTCGACTGCGACTACATCTCAGAGCGTCTGCTGATGGACGTGACCTGCCAGAAAGGCATGCTGCAGACCAAGGGCGGCACACGCTACAAGGGACTCATTATCCCCGGCAACGGCAATTTGCCCGAACAGGTGAAGCAGCACATAGACCGGCTGAAGGCACAAGGGGCCCACATCATGACCGGCATCGATACCGCAGAGATGGCCCGTGCCGCCAGGCCGGAAGCCATGAAGACCGACCTGGGACTGAAAGCCATCCGCCGCAAGAACGCCAACGGCTACCACTACTTCATGGCCAACCTGACACCTGACGACATCAAGCAGAAGGTGACGCTGGCCGTGCCACTGAAGAGTGCCAAGTGGTTTAACCCCCTCAACGGCGACATCACCGACGCCAACGTCGATGCCGACGGCATAGACATCTGTCTGCGCAGCGGAGAGTCAATGATACTGCAGACCTTTAGCGAGGCTGCGCCTCTGAATGACAAACGACAAATGACAAATGATAAAACGAGCGCCGGCGAGGCTGCGCCTCTAAATGATAAACCGAGGGCCATTGAGATAGACGGACCATGGACACTCGCATTCGTCGACGAACAGCCCAAGGTAGACAGGACCTACCGCCTGGACCGGCTGCAGACGTGGGAGACGCTCGACGAGCAGACACGCGTGACGATGGGCACGGGTGTCTATACCACGAAGTTTAAAATGGCGAAGAAGGATCATCCCGCCGGCCCCTGGCAGATCGACCTAGGCGACGTACGCGAGAGTGCCCGCGTCTACATCAACGGCCAGTTCATCGGCTGCGCATGGAGCGTGCCTTTCGTCCTCGACACCAAGGGCACACTGCGCGAGGGTGACAACGAAGTGCGCATAGAGGTGACCAACCTGCCGGCCAACCGCATCAGTGAACTGGACCGCCAGGGGGTGAAATGGCGCAAGATGGAGGAAATCAACGTGGTAGACATCAACTACAAGAAGACGCTCTACGACCAGTGGGAACCCGTGCCCAGCGGTCTGAACACGACGGTGAGACTGGTCAGATAGCAAGAAGCAGGATCAACGCTGTAGGCAAGCATCCCTGTCGGCAAGCACGGGAAAACGGCGACGCACGTCGGTCACCTCTTCCACGTCAAGCGAGACCCGGCAGGCACACTCACGACTTTCACAGGAGACGAGCACCCGACCCGACGGGTCGACGACAGCAGAGCCTCCGGTGAAAGTCGTCTTACGTTCACGGCCCACGCGGTTGACGCCGATCACATAGCACTGGTTCTCGATGGCACGGGCACGGAGCAGCGCATCCCAGGCATCCTGGCGCGCTGCGGGCCAGGAAGCCACATAGACGATGGCATCGTACACGCCGGCATAGCCATAGCGCGACCAGAGGGGAAAGCGCAAGTCGTAGCAGGTGAGTAGCAGGAAGCGCAGCCCGCCATAGGTGACCACCACATGGGCATCGCCGGCGACATAGTTCACGTCTTCGTGGGCAAAGGTGAAGAGATGGTGCTTGTCGTAGCGGGCAACGCTGTCGGGGGTGACGAAGTAATGGCGGTTGACGCAGTACCCGCGAGCATCGCGGATGGCCAGACTGCCACTGAGGGCACAGCGCCGCCCGGCAGCCACCGACTGCATCCAGCGCAGCGCAACGCTGTCGTGCTCGTCGGCGACTATATCTTCAGGACGCGCGGAATAGCCCGTGGCCCACATCTCCGGCAACACATAGAGGTCGGCAGTCTGCTCACGGATGAGCGTCTCTGCCCGACTGATATTCTCCAGTGGGCTACCCCACACGATGTCCATTTGTAAGAGTGATACTGTCATAGATCGGTCATAAATATTTCACAAGTACGGTCATAAGTTTGTCTGTCACAAGTACAGTCATAAGTAAAAATCGTTCACCAGTTGCTGATAGTCGTCAGAACCAATGACCAGTTCGGTACGCTCCAGCGGCAGGGGGTGCTTGCGGAAGGCCAGCAGATAGCGGCGTGCCATCTTAGCAGGCGTAGTGCGGACGGCACACTCGCGGGTCTTGAACAGTCCGCACAGCACGGCCTCGGTCTCGAGGTGCTGCCGGCAGTCGAAGGGTATGACGAGCGACAACTGGCCGTCGTCGGTCAGCAGTCGGCAGGCATGGCGCATCAGCGTGGCATAGGTGAGGCTACCGGCATGGCGCGCCATCGTACGTCGTGCATCTGGACTGGCTAGCGAGTCGACGAAGTAAGGCGGATTGCAGACTATACAGTCGTAGGAGCCCAGACAGCACGCCACGTCGCACAAGGCGATGCACACCCTTCCGGCAAAGGGTGAGCGGGCTGCGTTCTGACGGGCCTGACAGACGGCATCACCATCGATGTCGATACCTACGACACTGGCCTCAGGAAAGCGCTGCGCCATCATCAGGGCTATCAGTCCGGTGCCCGTGCCGATGTCGAGCACCCGCCGCCCGCCATGCGCCCAGGCACCGAGCAGCGTGCCGTCGGTGCCCACCTTCATGGCGCACATCGACTGGCTGACGGTGAACTGTTTGAATCGGAAATAGTCGTTGGCCATACACCACTGCACTTGATTTTTGCGTGCAAAGATACAATAAAATTGTTAATTCTTTGCCTTTCGTGCGTTATTCTTAATTAAAATGTGTACCTTTGCAGACTAATTTCAGAATATGGAGTATAAATTTCAAATGAACGATAACGAGAACAAGGCATTCTCGATGATAGCCGACATCGATGGCGACTTCAACGACTTGCAGAATGTAGACGTGCCCGAGGTGCTGCCCATCCTGCCGGTGCGCAATCTGGTGCTCTTCCCGGGGGTGGTCAGCCCCATCGTGATCGGACGCGACTCGAGCATGAAACTGGTGCGTAAGGCCGAAAGGAGCGGTTCGCTCATCGGCATCGTCTGCCAGCGCGACCCCGATGTGGAGATGCCCGGCGAAGACGACCTGTACAACTACGGCGTCTATGCCCGCGTGCTGAAACAACTGACACTGCCCACGGGCATGGTGACCGTCATCGTGCAGGGACTGGGACGACTGAAACTGGGACATATCGTGCAGGAGTTCCCCTATCTGACCGGTCAGGTGGAGGCAGCGCCGGAGATTCTGCCCGACAAGCACGACAAGGAGTGGAACACCGCCATGGACGACCTGCGGAAGATGGTTGACGAGTTTATCAATATCTACGACGACATACCCGACGAGGCAACAATGGCCATCCGCAATATACAGAACAACGTGATGGCGCTGAGTTTCATCTGCTCGAACATGCCCTTCTCCATCAAGGAGAAGATCAAACTGCTCAGCGTAGAGTCGGTGAAGGAACGGCTGTTCGGCATGATGAAAGCCCTGGACCGTGAGATCAAACTGCAGCACCTGAAGGCCGACATCCGCAACAAGACCCGCGAGGACCTGGACGAGCAGCAGCGCAACTACTTCATCCAGCAGCAGATCAAGAACCTGCAGGCAGAGATGGGCAACGAGTCGACACCCGAAAAGCGCGACCTGCTGGAAAAGTCGTACAACAAGAAATGGCCCGCCGAGGTAGAGAAGATCTTCAAAAAGGAGATGGACAAACTGGACAACCTGCAGACGCAGAGTCCCGACTACAACGTGCAACTGAACTATCTGCAGACCTTCGTCTCGCTGCCCTGGGGCGAATATACCAAAGACGACCTCAATCTGGCAAGGGCGAGGAGAATTCTGGACCACGACCACTACGGTATGGAGAAGGTGAAGGAGCGCATACTGGAATATATGGCGGTACTGTCGCTGCGCGGCGACCTGAAGAGTCCCATACTCTGTCTGTACGGCCCGCCGGGCGTGGGCAAGACATCGCTGGGCAAGTCGATAGCCGAGGCCATGAAGCGCAAGTATGTCAGAATATCGCTCGGCGGTCTGCACGACGAGGCTGAGATACGCGGACACCGCCGCACCTACATCGGCTCCATGCCCGGGCGCATCATCAAGAGCATACAGAAGGCCGGCAGCAGCAACCCCGTGTTCATTCTCGACGAGATAGACAAAGTGACGCAGAACACCGTCAACGGCGACCCCGCATCGGCACTGCTCGAAGTGCTCGATCCAGAGCAGAACACGGCCTTCCACGACAACTACCTCGATGTGGACTACGACCTGTCGAAGGTGCTCTTCATCGCCACGGCCAACAACCTGAGCGCCATACCCCGTCCGCTGCTCGACCGTATGGAAATAATCGAACTGAGCGGCTATATCACTGAGGAGAAGATAGAGATCACAAAGCATCACCTCATACCGCGAGAACTAGAGAACACTGGACTGAACACGCTGAAGGAGAAACCGAAGTTCAACAAAGCGGCCATCGAGAAAATCATCGAACAGTACACCCGCGAGAGCGGTGTGCGACAGTTGGAGAAACAGATCAACAAGGCCATGCGCAAACTGGCCTACAAACGGCAGTTGGACGATGAGACACTCAACTGGAAGATCACACCCGAACAGGTGGAAGACCTGTTGGGCAAACCACCCTACTACCGCGACATCTATCAGGGCAACGACTACGCCGGCGTGGTCACCGGACTGGCATGGACCAGCGTGGGCGGCGAGATACTGTTCATCGAGACATCGCTCAGCAAGGGCAAAGGGTCGAAACTGACGCTGACCGGCAACCTGGGCGACGTGATGAAAGAGTCGGCCGTGCTGGCACTGGAGTATGTCAAGGCCCATGCCGAGACACTGGGCATCGACTACCGCATCTTCGACAACTGGAACATACACATCCACGTACCGGAAGGGGCCACCCCCAAAGACGGACCGTCGGCGGGCATCACCATCGCCACCTCGATAGCATCGGCACTGACACAACGCAAGGTGCGCAAGAACACGGCGATGACGGGCGAGATCACTCTGCGCGGCAAAGTGCTCCCCGTGGGCGGCATCAAAGAGAAGATACTGGCTGCCAAGCGTGCCGGCATCACCGACATCGTGCTCTGTCAGGATAACGAGAAGGACATACTCGAGATTCCCGACATGTACCTCAAGGGTGTCACTTTCCACTATGTGGAAAATGTGCAGGACGTGTGGCGCTTCGCACTGACCGACGAGGTGGTGAGCCATCCGTTGTCGTTTGAAATACCTGATGAAGTGCCAGAGAAGAAATGACAGAGCAAGAGAAGAAATAGTTGAGCAAGAGAAGAAATGACATTTGAACTGCAGCATACCGACCCCTACAGCAGTGCCCGCACGGGACTCATCACCACGGACCACGGACAGATCAAGACACCCATCTTCATGCCCGTAGGCACCTGTGGCAGCGTGAAAGGCGTGCACTTCGACGAACTGCGCGAACAGGTGAAGGCACAGATCATTCTGGGCAACACCTACCACCTCTACCTGCGACCCGGTCTCGACACGCTGCGCAAGGCCGGCGGACTGCACAAGTTTAACACGTGGGATCGGCCCATACTGACCGACTCCGGCGGATTCCAAGTGTTCTCGCTGACCGGCATCCGCAAACTGCGTGAGGAGGGCTGCGAGTTCCGTAGCCACATCGACGGGTCGAAACATATCTTTACGCCGGAGAACGTGATGGACACGGAGCGCATCATCGGCGCCGACATCATGATGGCCCTCGACGAGTGTCCACCGGGCGAGAGCGACTACCAGTATGCCAAGAAGTCGCTTGGACTGACGCAACGCTGGCTGGACCGTTGCATCAAGCGCTTCAACGAGACAGAACCGCTCTACGGACACCGGCAGGCGCTATTCCCCATCGTGCAGGGCTGCAAATACAAGGACCTGCGACAGGAGGCCGCCAAATACGTGGCCGATAAGGGGGCAGAAGGTAACGCCATCGGCGGACTGGCTGTCGGCGAGCCGACCGAGGTGATGTACGAGATGATCGAGGTGGTCAACGAGATACTGCCCAAGGACCGTCCGCGCTATCTGATGGGTGTCGGCACACCACAGAACATCCTGGAAGCCATCGAGCGCGGCGTAGACATGTTCGACTGCGTGATGCCTACCCGCAACGGGCGCAACGCGCTGCTCTTCACCTACCAGGGCACGATGAACCTGCGCAACAAGAAGTGGGAGCAGGACTTCACGCCCATCGACCCCGACGGGTGCTACGTCGACCGGCTGCACACGAAGGCTTACCTGCACCACCTGTTCAAGGCACAGGAACTGCTGGCCATGCAGATAGCGTCGATACACAATCTGGCCTTCTACCTCAGACTGGTGGCTGATGCCCGGCAGCATATCGAGCAGGGCGACTTCTCACAGTGGAAGCGCTCCGTGGTCAATGACTTAGGACGCCGCGTATGAGACATCTGCGACTGAAGAACTTCCTGGCACGATTCCTGACAAGGCTTGACCGCTACATCATGGTCAAGTTCATAGGCACCTATATCTATTCGATAGCACTCATCATCTCAATCAGCATCGTCTTCGATTTCAACGAAAACCTGGCCAAGTTCTCTAACACGCACGCTCCATGGCGAGCCATCATCTTCGACTACTACGCCAATTTCGTACCCTACTTCTCCAACCTCTTTTCGCCACTCTTCGTCTTCATTGCCGTCATCTTCTTCACATCGAAACTGGCGGGCAACAGCGAGATAATTGCCATGATGGCCAGCGGTACCAGTTTCCGACGACTGATGCGCCCCTACATGCTCTCGGCGGCCATCATCGCGGCTGCCAACTTCTATATGGGTGCCTATGTCATACCACATGGCAACGTGACACGCTATAAGTTTGAGACGCAGTATAAGAACAAGGACAAGGTGACGTCGGCATCGAATGTACAGTTGCAGGTGGCACCGGGCATCATCGCCTACATGCAGCAATACGACAACAACTCGAAACGCGGCTACGGCTTCTCGCTCGACCAGTTTGAAGACAAGAAACTGGTGAGCCACATGACGGCAAACGTGGTGCAGTACGACACCATCTCTGACTCGCGCTACCACTGGAAGGTCATCAGTTATAAAATCCGTACACTGAAAGGACTGCGCGAGCAAATCACAACCGGTGCCGAACTTGACACGATGATCATGATGGAACCGATGGACCTGGTCTACAACAAAGGACAGCAGGAGACGCTGACCTCACCCGAACTGTTGCGATACATCTCGAAACAGCAGGAACGCGGGTCGCAGAACGTCGTACAGTACGAAGTGGAATATCACAAGCGCATCGCCACCTCCTTTGCCTCGTTCATCCTGACCATCATCGGTGCCTCGCTCTCTGCACGCAAGCGGAAAGGCGGCATGGGCATGGCCCTCGGCATCGGGCTGGCACTGTCGTTCTCGTACATCCTGCTGCAGACCATCTCGTCGACCTTCGCCATCAATGCCGGCATGCCGGCGATACTGGCAGCGTGGATTCCAAACATGATCTATGCCGTGATTGCTTACTTCTGCTACAGGCAGGCACCGAATTGATTTACGATTTAATGATTTACAATTTACAATTTATTTCAGAAAGATGACATTTGAAGAAACATACCTCAACGACAATATTCTCGATGCGCTCTACGATATGCACTTCGAGGAGATGACTCCCATTCAAGAGCGATGCATACCAGAGATCCTCGACGGACGCGACGTGCTGGGAGTGGCCCAGACCGGTACCGGCAAGACGGCAGCCTATCTGCTGCCCATACTCTCCATGCTCGACGACGGCGGCTATCCCGACGATGCCATCAACTGCGTCGTGATGTCGCCCACACGTGAGTTGGCACAACAGATTGACCAAGCCATGGAAGGCTTCTCTTACTATCTGGACCACGTGAGCAGCATCGCTGTCTATGGCGGCAACGACGGGTCACGCTTCGACCAGGAAATTAAAAGCCTGCGACAGGGAGCACCCGTGGTCATCGCCACGCCTGGCCGTCTGCTCAGCCATCTGAAGGTGGGCAACCTCGACTTGTCGCGCACCTCATTCTTCGTTCTCGATGAAGCCGACCGTATGCTCGACATGGGCTTCTCGGAAGACATCATGCAGATTAATGCCCTTCTGCCAAAAGATTGCCAGAAGGTGATGTTCTCGGCCACAATGCCATCGAAGATTCGCGAACTGGCAGTATCGCTGCTGAAGAACCCTGTAGAGGTCAAACTGAAGGTGAGCCGGCCGGCAGAGAAAATCCGCCAGATGGCCTATGTCTGCTATGAACCGCAGAAGGTGGGCATCGTCGAACAGATATTCAAACGGGGCGACTTGCAGCGCGTCATCATCTTCTGCGGCAAGAAAGACAAGGTGAAAGATATCAACCGTACGCTACACAAACTGAAAATCAACTGCGCACCTATGCACTCTGACCTGTCGCAGGCCGAGCGCGACGAGGTGATGTATAAGTTCAAGGCCGGACAGGCAGACGTGCTCGTGGCTACAGACATTGTGGCTCGCGGCATCGACATCGACGACATCCGTATGGTCATCAATTTCGACGTGCCACACGACTCTGAGGACTACGTGCATCGCATAGGACGTACGGCTCGTGCTGACCGCGACGGCGAAGCCATCACTCTCGTCAGTGACCGTGACATACAGCGTTTCCAGAAGATAGAACAGTTCCTGCAGAAAGAGGTAGAGAAACTGCCCCTGCCCGACGGCTTGGGCGAAGGTCCTGAATACAAGGCTGCACCATCAGCCGGCAAGGTAAGAGGCAAAGGGCACTCACATCATCGCGGCCGTGGCCAGGGGCGTAAGGACCGCGGTCGTGGCCGTGGCCATCAGAGAGGCGGGGCCAAGAAGGAATGAACGGCTGTCGTGTCTTTCGGACAGAAACAAAGAAAGCAGACCCTTAAAGTCTGCTTTCTTTAGTACACCCGCAGGGGTTCGAACCCTGGACACCCTGATTAAGAGTCAGGTGCTCTACCAACTGAGCTACGGGTGCATCCCGTGTTGCGCTTAAGAAAGTACACCCGCAGGGGTTCGAACCCTGGACACCCTGATTAAGAGTCAGGTGCTCTACCAACTGAGCTACGGGTGCATCTTTTTCTTTTGCGGGTGCAAAGGTACAAACTTTTTATGAAACGACCAAACTTTTCTTCCACTTTTTTATGTTCGAGGTAAAAGAAAGGGGATAAAAGAAAAAGGACAGAAAAAGGCCAGACAGTCGGCGACTGTCTGGCCTAATGAATATTGAAGGGCTGCCTATTAGTTATTCTGAGGCAGTTCAAGCCACTTCACGTAGCAGAAATCCTGACGGTGAGGCAGGTTCTTGTTCTTGGGGTACATACGGACGGCACTCTTGTACTCGCCGGCCTGGTGAGGAGCGAGCGTTGCCTCGAAGGTATAGTTATTGCCATCCTTGCTGACCAACTTGAGCGGTTCGATGCTGTAGATACGCTCCTCGCCGTTTTTGTCGGTGAAGACATTGATCTTCTCGAGTCCTACGACATCTTCGAGCCCCTGCTCATCGATTACATACTGGAGCGTGTACTTCGTACCGGTCTCAAGACCAGTAGCGGGAATGTCCCACTTGCTTGACACCACGCGAATGCCGTCCCAGCGCTCAGCGACCAGTTCCTTCCAGAGAGCGATGTCCTTAGCCAAACGGTTGTTGTCCTTGGAGATCTCCTTGAATCGCTTAGCCTCCTTGACATAGAACTTGTCGTAGTAGTCGTCGAGTTGACGCTTCATGGTGTAGTGAGGTGCAATCTGTGCGATAGAGTTCTTGATGACCTTTATCCAGCCTTTCGAGAGTCCTTTCTTGTCCTTATCGTAGTAGAGCGGAATAATCTCGTTTTCAAGAAGCGAGTAAATAGTGGCGGCATCAAGTTGATCCTGATAGCCCTGATTCTGATAGGTACGCTTCTCAGTGAGTGCCCAACCGGCACCCTCGCGATAGCCTTCGAGCCACCATCCGTCTTTCACGGAGAGGTTGACGACACCGTTCATCTCGGCCTTCTCGCCCGATGTGCCAGAAGCCTCGAGAGGACGCGTAGGCGTATTCATCCAAATGTCGACACCCGACACGAGGCGACGTGCAAGCAGGAAGTCGTAATCCTCGAGGAAGATAATCTTACCGAGGAATTCAGGACGCTGCGAAATCTCAAAGATTCGTTTGATGAGCCCTTGTCCTGCTCCGTCGGCGGGGTGAGCCTTACCAGCGAAGAGGAAGATGACGGGATGCTCGGGATCGTTGACAATCTTTGAGAGTCGGGCCTCATCGGTGAAGAGCAGGTGTGCACGCTTATAGGTGGCGAAACGACGGCAGAAGCCGATGACGAGGGCGTTGGGATTCATCTTTTCCAACAGGCTGACCACACGCGAGGGGTCACCCTGGTTCTTCAGCCATGTCTCGCGGAACTGCTCCTTAATATAGTCGAAGAGTTTCTTCTTCAGGGCCATTCGCGTCTCCCACACTTCCTCGTCGGGCACCTTGTAGATAGCCTCCCAAATCTTTTGGTTAGACTGGTCGAACATGAAGTTCTCGTCGAAATATTTCTCATAGACCTTACGCCACTCGGTAGCGGCCCATGTGGGGAAGTGTACGCCATTGGTGACGAAGCCCACATGATTCTCCTCGGGATAGTAGCCTTTCCAAATGTCAGCGAACATCTTCTGGCT
>OCTX012188206.1_pt1 | contig 11149 bp, 11 predicted proteins | sample 1539691 | NCBI WGS metagenome assembly OCTX01 (sample SAMN02144231, study PRJEB22623) | gut metagenome | biome: sheep rumen | host: Ovis aries | place: New Zealand | reverse complement strand
ATCGAGTATCTGGCTTCGACCAACAAGAAGACCATCATCAACCTGACTCACCACGCCTTCTTTGCACTGGCAGGAACGGCTGACCCGACACCTACGATTGACGACCTGCAGTGCGAAATCAACGCCGACTTCTACCTGCCCACCGACGACACCGCCATTCCTACGGGCGAAATCCTGAAGGTGGCCGGCACACCGTTTGACTTCCGCACGCCGAAGGCCATCGGACAGGACATTGACGCTGACTTCGAGCAGATTAAATTCGGCAATGGCTACGACCACAACTACGTACTGAACAAGCAGGAGGAGGGCGAGCTCAGCTTCGCCGCACGACTGACTGACCCGAAGAGCGGCCGCACGCTGGAGTGCTACACAACCGAACCGGGCATGCAGCTCTACACGGGCAACTACCTGGAAGGCTACAAGGGTGCCGGCGGTGCTACCTACCCCCGTCGCTCGGCCGTCTGTCTGGAGACCCAGCACTTCCCCGACTCGCCTAACCGCCCCTACTTCCCCAGCGTCGTGCTGAACCCGCACCACCACTTCAAGTCGAAGACCATCTACCGCTTTGGTGTCGTGGAGTAAATCGGAAATCGAAAATCTTAAAATCGAAAATCGAAAATCTGTAAATCTGTAAATCTGTAAATCGTAAATAACAACATGTCACAGAACAATTCCCAGAACTATTTGTTCCCGTTGATCATTGTGTTCATCGTGTGCTTCCTCATCGGATTCATCACCACGATGAACAACTCCATGATAGCATTCCTTTCTGAGGCTTTCAACCTCAGCGCCCAGCAGGGCCAGTACGTCAACACCGCCTTCTATGGCGCCTATCTGCTGGCCATTCCCTTCGCCATGCTCATGAGCAAGATTGGCTATAAGGGCACCCTGCTGCTCGGTCTCGCCGTTGCCGGTATCGGCTTCGTTATCAACTCGTTTGGCATCAAAGCTGCAATCTCTGCTGGAAGCAACGTTTACGTCGTCTTCCTGCTCTCGATGTGTATCGTCGCCATGGGCGTGGTGATGCTTCAGAACGTGGCCAACCCCTACGTCATGGTGCTCGGCAAGCCTGAGAGCGGCGCCTTCCGCATGACGCTGTCGCAGGCCCTCAACTCGGTAGCTACCACTGTGGCTCCGATTTTCATCACCACCGTCATCATTGCCGGTAAGGCTCCCACGCCCGACGCCGTTCCCGGACCGTTCCTCGGACTGGGCATCTTCACCCTCATCATCTGCGGCATCCTGGTGTTCCTCAAGCTCCCGAAGATTGACGAAGGCAAGCAGGCCGAGGAAGTGTCTGGCGAGAAGAAGGAGTACAAGTCGAGCGTGTTCAAGTACACCCACGTCTGGCTCGGCGCTCTGGCCATCTTCATGTACATGGGTGTTGAGATTGGCGTGCCCTCGATGCTGCCCTACCGCTTCCAGCTGCTCTATCCCGACATGGACTCTGCCGCCTGTGCTGCCATGGCCACCAACTACCTGGCCTTCTACTGGGGCGGCATGATGGTGGGTCGTTTCGTCGGTGCCGGTATCCTGACCAAGTTCGAGCCGCGCAAGCTGCTCACCTGCTGTCTCTGTCTCGGTGCTCTCTGCATCCTGCTGTCGCTGCTGTTCTCGACGTCGATGTTCGGCATCTGGCTCATGCTCGCCGCCGGTCTGTTCCACAGTGTCATGTGGCCCCTCATCTTCAACCTCGGCCTGCAGGAGCTCGGTCCCCACACCAAGGCAGCCTCTGGCGTTATTAACACGGGGGTCATCGGCGGTGCCCTGCTCATGCCCGTCATGGGTGCCATCGTCGACGCTGCCGGCGTCATTGTTGCCCTCTGCGCCATGTTCGTATTCTACGCCTACATCATCTGGTTCTGCAACTGGGGCAGCAAGATCGGACTTTCAGCTAAGTAGAACGGTAACGTGAACGGTAATCAATCGAAAATAGAAAATCTGTAAATCGTAAATCAGTAAAAACAGTTAAAACAACATGATTGACATTGAATTTGTAAGAAGTCGCTTCATCAAGCATTTTGATGGCAAAACAGGAAATGTCTATACTTCTCCTGGACGTATTAACCTCATCGGCGAGCACACCGACTACAACGGCGGATTCGTATTCCCCGGAGCTGTCGACAAGGGCATCACCGCCGAAATGCGCATCAACGGTACCGACGACACCGTCATGGCCTACGCCATCGACCTGAAGGACCGTGTGGACTTCCACCTCGACGACCCCGCCGGCCCCAAGGCTTCGTGGGCCCGCTACATCTACGGCATCGCCCTCGAAATGCGCAAGCTCGGCGTACCCGTGAAGGGCTTCAACATCGCCTTCGCCGGCGACGTGCCCCTCGGAGCTGGTATGTCGTCGTCGGCTGCCATGGAGAGCTGCTTCGCATGCGGTCTGAACGACCTCTTCGGCGAGAACAAGGTGTCGCAGTGGGACATGGTGCTCGCCGGACAGGCTACCGAGCATAACTACTGCGGCGTCAACTGCGGTATCATGGACCAGTTCGCCTCGGTATTCGGCAAGGCCGGCTGCCTGATGCGCCTCGACTGCCGCTCACGCGAGTTTGAGTACTTCCCCTTCAAGCCCGACGGCTACCGCCTCGTGCTGCTCGACAGCGTCGTGAAGCACCAGCTGGCTGGCTCGCCCTACAACGACCGCCGCAACTCGTGCGAGAACGTCGTCAAGCACATTCAGGAGAAGCACCCCGAGGGCAAGTTCGAGACCCTGCGCGACTGCACATGGGAGCAGCTTGAGGAGGTGAAGGACGCCGTTGGCGAAGAGGACTACAAGCGCGCCAAGTTCGTGCTCGGCGAGAAAGACCGCGTGCTCGCTGTCTGCGACGCCCTGAACGAGGGCGACTACGAGAAGGTCGGCGAGATGATGTACAAGACCCACGAGGGCCTGTCGAAGGACTACGAGGTGTCGTGCGAGGAGCTCGACTTCCTCAACGACATCGCCAAGGAGTGCGGTGTGACGGGTAGCCGTATCATGGGCGGCGGCTTCGGCGGCTGCACCATCAACCTCGTGCGCAACGACCTCTACAACGGCTTCATCGCTAAGGCCAAGAAGCAGTTCAACGAGAAGTACGGCCACGAGCCCAAGGTCTACGACGTCGTCATCGGCGACGGCTCACGCCGCCTCTGCTAAGCAGCGGCTTTTCCAGCATCAAGGCACCGGGAGTTTTCCCGGTGCCTTATTTTGGTGGTTAGCAAAAAAAGACGTACCTTTGCACACCGTAATGAAAGAGACAATCATACTGGGCATCGACCCGGGAACAAACATCATGGGCTACGGACTGCTGAAGGTCATCGACGGCCGGCCCGAGATGATGACTATGGGCGTCATCGACCTGCGCAAGGCCGGCGACGGCTACCTGAAGCTCGGCCACATCTTCGAGCGCGTCACGGGCATCATCGACGCGTGGCTACCCGACGAGATGGCTATCGAGGCACCCTTCTTCGGTAAGAACGTGCAGTCGATGCTCAAGCTGGGGCGCGCCCAGGGCGTCGCCATCGCCGCTGCCATTCACCACGGCGTCCCCATTCACGAGTACGCCCCGATGAAAATCAAAATGGCGCTTACCGGCAACGGCTCGGCCTCGAAGGAGCAGGTGGCTGGCATGCTCAAGCGGCTGCTCAAGCTTAAGGACGACGATATGTCGAAGTTCATGGACGCCACCGACGCCCTCGGCGCCGCCTACTGCCACTTCATGCAGATGGGCCGACCTGAGAGCGACGTGAAGTATCACGGCTGGAAGGACTTCGTCAACAAGAATCAAGACAAAATCAGCAAGCGAAAGCAATGACAACCATCAGACTCACCGCAGCCACCACGAAGAAGCCCGAGTGGGCCATGACTCACCCCGTGGACTTCACGCTCGAGACGGGAGAGCACATAGCCATCGTGGGACGAAACGCAGCTGGCAAGTCCATGCTCGTCGATATGATTACCGGCCGCCATCCCGTATTCCCGGGCATGGTCGAGTATCACTTTAACGACAACTCTGAACGTCTTGTGAGTGAGAACATCCGCTACATCACCTTCCGCGACACCTACGGCGGCGACAACGACCGCACCTACTTCCTGCAGCAGCGGTGGAACCAGATGGAGATTGACGAGGAGACGCCCACCGTAGGAAGTAAGCTGGAGGAGGCCTACCAGCTGGCAGGCAGCGACACGCCCGAGCGCCGACAGCTGCAGCAGCATCTCTACGAGCTGTTCCATATTACGCCACTGCTCGACAAGCACGTCATCCTGCTCTCTAGCGGCGAGCTGCGCAAGTTCAAGCTCTCCTCTTCGCTCTTCGGCAGTCCGCGCGTGCTCATCATCGACAACCCCTTCATCGGTCTCGATGCCGAGACGCGTAGCCAGCTCGCCGACCTGCTGGCCTCACTCGCTGCACAACAGCAGCTGCAACTCATCCTCGTACTCTCACGTACCGACGAGATACCCGACTTCATGACCCACGTCGTTCCTGTCGCCGGCATGACCGTGCTCCCGAAGCTGACACGCGCTGAATTCCTCAGCAGCCTGTCGCCCACCCTGCCATCCAGCCCTGCCACCCAGCCAGAACGACTACGGCAGCAGCCGACTGACAGCCAGACCCAGGAGGTCATCACCTTTACCGACGTCACCATACGCTACGGCAGCCGCACCATTCTCAGCCACCTCAACTGGCAGGTCAACAAGGGCGAGCACTGGGTGCTCTCAGGACAGAACGGCTCGGGAAAGTCGACGCTCCTCTCACTCGTCTGCGCTGACAACCCACAGGCTTATGCCTGCGACATCGCCCTCTTCGGCCACCGACGCGGCTCAGGAGAGAGCATCTGGGACATCAAGCGGCGCATAGGCTACGTCTCGCCTGAGATGCACCGCTCCTACCACCGCGACATACCGGCACTGCTCATCGTCGCCTCGGGACTGAAGGACTCCGTAGGACTCTACGTCCGGCCCACTGCCGACGAGAAACAGGACTGCCACCACTGGATGAGCGTCTTCGGCATCGACCACCTCGCCGACCGCTCCTTCCTACACATGTCGAGCGGCGAACAACGCCTGGTGCTCCTGGCCCGCGCTTTCGTCAAGGACCCCGAACTGCTCATCCTCGACGAGCCCCTTCACGGTCTTGACAACGCCAACCGCCATCTTGTGAAGCAGGTCATCGATGACTTCTGCCAGCATCCTGACAAGACGCTCATCTTCGTCAGCCACTACCGCGAAGAGCGTCCCGCCTGCATCGACCACGAGCTCACGCTCTGCCGACATTAAGCCGACCGGCCGCCAGATGTAAAGAAAAAAACAAAATCACACGCCCCGCCGCAAAATAATTGTCGGCGGGGCTTGTCATTTCCGTTTTATTTCGTACCTTTGCAGCCGAAAGAAAGGAACCACACGGGTCGTACCTGATTGATCGGGATACTCTACATTAAAAAACAAAACCACGGGATGACTTCTCTTGTCAATGGCGGGCCATGTTATTACCCTGTATAGGGGAGCTTCCAAAAAAGCCGGTGGATTACAACGACGGAGAGCGCCCACATCGTGTGAAACAGGAGTTTTCACCAAATCATCGGTACGACCCCCTTTTTTTAGGGAATAGTGATAAGTGAAAAGTGAATAGTGAAAAGTGAATAGTGATAAGTGATAAGTGAATAGTGATAAGTAATCGAAAATCTGTAAATCGTAAAAAATCACCATGTTTTCTGGAATCATCGAAGAATTTGCTACCGTGGTAGCCGTCAAGCACGACCGCGAGAATATTGACCTTACACTGACATGCTCTTTCGTAGGCGAGTTAAAAATCGACCAAAGCGTCGCCCATAATGGCGTGTGCCTCACCGTCGTTGCCATCGACGACGACCGCTACACTGTAACGGCCATGAAGGAAACCCTTGAACGCTCAAACCTCGGGAGCCTCAATGTCGGCGACAAGGTTAACGTCGAGCGTTCCATGATGATGAACGGCCGACTCGACGGCCACATCGTTCAGGGCCACGTCGACCAGACGGCCGTCTGTACGGCCATGACCGACGCTGACGGCAGCACGTACTTTACCTTCGGCTACAACTACGACGCTGAGAAGGCACGCAACGGCTACTTCACCGTCGACAAAGGGTCGGTCACCGTCAACGGCGTGTCGCTCACCGTATGTAACCCCACGCGCGACTCCTTCCAGGTGGCCATCATCCCCTACACCATGGAGCACACCAACTTCCAGGACATCCGCCCTGGAACGGTTGTCAACATCGAGTTCGACATTCTCGGCAAATACATCGCCCGTCTGCAGCAGCTCTGACAGCCTCAGCGCAGAGCCTGAGCCACCTGGTCGGCAATCTGCTTCATGCCCTTCACCGAAGGGTGCCCAGACATCTTGTCGATGCCGGTCAACTCAATGCACTTCACGCCGTAGTGGCTGCAGATGGTCTTCACCGACTCGTTAATCTCAGCCTTCAAGCCGTCGTTCAGCAGGAAGTAAATCTCGGTGCCAACGTAGCGCTTCGTCATCCATTCCAGCATCTTGGCCATGGCCGGCCTGAACGTCCAGAGGTTGCTCTTCGTCAGATTCTCATACTGGTACTCCCCTATCGGAGCATTGGCCCAACTGTCGTTCGTCGCGCCGAAGATAAATATCACGTCCGGACAGCCCAGGTTTGTCATGCGCGTCAGGAACGAGCGCTTCGAGTAGTCATTGCCGCTGTAGCCCGTATAGCTGATGGTGGCCCCGCTATACGAATTGTTCACACAGAGCCGCCAACCCTGACGGGCGATGAGCTGGTGCCACCACGTCTCAGTGACGTCGGTCACGTCCGTCCGTCCACGCTCGCCCTCGTCGTAGTACCACAGTTCGTTTGTCTCCGGTGTCATGTAGCCCTCGAACGTTGAGTACGAGTCGCCCAGTATCGACACCGACTTCGTCTGCGCCATGCTCATCGTGGCACAGCCCGCGGCCATAATCAGGCCAAGTAGAAAACGTTTCATATCCTTCACTGTTTATTACGGTTTGTCTTTCTTAAAAGAAAATGTTACTCCAGCACAAGTTCTACGGGGCAGTGGTCGGAGCCGAGGACATCGGTGTGGATAAGGGCATCCTTGACCTGAGGCATGAGACGGTTGGAGACGACAAAATAGTCGATGCGCCAACCGGCGTTCTTCTGGCGGGCCTGGAAACGGTAGGACCACCAGGAATAGGTGACTTGCTGAGGGTAAAGGGAACGGAAGGTGTCGGTGAAACCGGCGGCAAGCCATTGGCTGAAGCACTGACGCTCCTCGTCGGTGAAGCCGGCATTGCGGCGGTTTGTTCGTGGGTTCTTCAGGTCAATCTCCTCATGAGCAACGTTGAGGTCGCCACAGACGATGACGGGCTTCACTGCATCGAGACGACGAAGATAGGCCAGGAAGTCGGCTTCCCACTGCATGCGGTAGTCGAGACGGCGCAGTCCGTCCTGAGAGTTGGGCACGTAGACAGTGACCAGATAGAAGTCAGGCATCTCGAGGGTGATGACGCGCCCCTCATGGTCGTGCTCGTCGATACCGATGCCGAGGGTGACACTAAAAGGCTCGTGGCGGGTAAAGACAGCGGTGCCTGAATAGCCTTTCTTGTCGGCGTAGTTCCAGTAGGAGCGGTAGCCGTCGAACTGCAGGTCGAGTTGTCCCTGCTGGAGTTTAGTCTCTTGCAGACAAAAGAAATCAGCGTCCATCTTTTGAAAGATGTCGCTGAATCCCTTATCGTAACAGGCGCGAAGCCCGTTGACGTTCCATGATATGAACTTCATAAGCTTAACACAGGACGGTGTTTAGAACTTGGCCATCTTGATGGCTACGACGGCACACTCGTCGCCTTTGTTGCCGAGCCGACCACCCGCGCGGTCCTGAGCCTGCTCAAGGGTGTCGGTAGTGAGCAGTCCGTAAACGACGGGGATGTTGTTGGTGGCATTGAGACGGGCGATACCGGCGGTAACGCCCTGGCAAATGTAGTCGAAGTGAGGGGTCTCGCCACGGATGACTGAGCCAAGGATGATGACGGCATCGTAGCCGTCGTTGAGGGTCATCTGGTGGGCTCCATAGATGAGTTCGAAGGAGCCGGGCACAGTCTTGACGTGGATATTCTCAGGCAGAGCGCCGTGCTTCTCGAGTGTGGTGACACACCCTTGAAGCAAGGCACCTGTGATGTCGGGGTTCCACTCAGCCACGACGATACCGAAAATCATGTTAGAGGCATCGGGAACGGTGGCGCTGTTGTAGTCGGATAGATTCCTGGTAGCCATTTACTGAGCGGAAGCGCGTTCGATGTAGGCGTCAATGGTCTGGTAGGCCATCGAGTTGAAGTACTTGTCCTTGACGATCTGATAGAGTTTGAGGGCCTCGGCCTTCTTGCCCTGGCTCTCGAGGATCTCACCAGCCTGAATAAGGAACGTGGGCGAGAGAGAGTTGTTGTCGGCCTTATCGGCAGCCTTCTTCAGCAGCTCAACAGCCTTGTCGAGCTGGTTGAGGTGTGCGTAGACATTGCCGAGGGCACCCATGGCAGCGGGAGAGATCATCTGGTCGTCACGGCCGCTGAACTTCTCGATGTAGGTGGCTGCCTCCTGCCACTTCCCAAGCTGGGCATAGGTAAGGCCAGCGTAGAGGTTAGCCAGGTTGCCGGCGTCGCCACTAAGCTCGCCTGCCAGCTTGACGAAACCGGGGAAGCCGGTGCTGTCGCCAAGCAGGGCCTGGTCGAAACGACCATTAGCGAAATACTCCTGACCCTTAGCCAGAGTGGTGCTTGCCTTGACGGCATTAGGCCCGGCCACATAGGTCTGGTAAAGCGACCAGGCACCGATAACGACTACAAGAGCCACGACGGCTGCGATAATCTCTTTCTGATACTTGAGGAAAAATGCCTCATGCTTGTTGAGCGTCTCCTCGATAGGAGCCTGAGCGCTCGTCTGATTGTTTTGTTTTGCCATTATTTGAATATTTTTTTACTACTCGATAAAAATTGCGCGGCAAAGTTACAAAGAATTTATGAAATAATATGTAATAATTTGGTTTTTTTTCGTTTTTTACCAGTAAATTCGTAACTTTGCACCGTGATTCTCGAAAAACTGTCGATTATCAATTACAAGAACATCGCTGAGGCGACACTGACTCTGTCGCCGAAAACGAACTGCTTCATCGGGCACAACGGGGCCGGAAAGACCAATGTGCTCGATGCAGTCTACTTCCTGTCGTTCTGCCATTCGGCATCAAATCCCTCCGACGCGCAGGTGATACGCCACGGTCAGGATTTCCTGATGCTGGAGGGCAACTACGACGACGGCGAACCCGTCAGTGTGACGTGCGGCATGAAGCGAGGACAGAAGAAGCACTTCAAACGCAACAAGAAGGAGTATCGGCGGCTGTCGGAGCATATCGGACTGATCCCGATTGTGCTGGTGTCGCCCGCCGACACCTATTTAATAGATGGGGGCAGCGAGGAGCGCAGACGACTGATGGACGTCGTCATTGCACAGACTGATACGCTGTACACCGACACGCTGAACCGCTACAACAAAGCCCTGCAGCAGCGCAACACCCTGCTCAAGCAGGACGAAGAGCCCGACCCGGAGATGATGGACATCTTCGAGGAGCAGATGGCCCTGACGGGCGAGTCCATCTATCGCAGCCGGGCCGCCTTTGCCGAGGCGCTCACCCCGCTGTTCCAGCAGTACTACGAACGTATTGCCGGGGGGCGCGAGCGCGTGGCCCTGAGCTACGTAAGCCACTGCCAGCGCGGACCACTGCTGGAGGTTATCAGGCGCGACCGCTGGAAGGACCGTGCCATCGGCTACTCACTGCACGGCGTTCACCGTGACGACCTTGAAATCATGCTCGACGGGCACCCGATGAAACGTGAGGGTTCGCAGGGGCAGCAGAAGACATTTGTCATCGCACTGAAACTGGCACAGTTTGAGCTAATCAGACAGACGAGGCGCACAACGCCGCTGCTGCTGCTCGACGACATCTTCGACAAACTCGACGCACAACGCGTGGAGCAGATCGTCAACCTCGTGTCGGGCGACGACTTCGGACAGATATTCATCACCGACACCAACCGCGAGCACCTGGACCAGATACTCGCGACTTCGGCCCACGACTACAAGATATTCGGCGTGGAGGACGGCGAGGTCAGCGAAAAGGAATCACAAAACAAAAGAGCATCAACAGAAAACACGTAAATCGTAAATAGGCACAATGTTCAGACGTGACGTTAAAGAGCTGAAGGACCTCATCATGCGCAACATGCGCCAGCAAGGCCTCGAGATGCCGCTCCTGCAGAAGCGGCTTGTCGAGGCATGGCCCGTCGTAGCCGGCGACGACATCGCTCGCTACACACTGAACACATACATTCTGAACCAGACACTCTACGTACACCTGAGCATCCCGGCACTGAGAGCCGACCTCAGCCTGCGACGACAGGAGTTTACAGGCCGGCTGAACGACTATGTCGGTGCCCAAGTCATTGCCGACGTCAGATTCTGCTGACACCATACTAACAACAATAAACAAAATAAACAGAGAGATGAACAAAAGTGAACTGAAACCTAAAGTTGTATTCGAGCAGTTTGCGAAGATCAACGAGATTCCCCGCCCCTCGAAGCGCGAGGAGAAAATGATTGAGTACCTGAAGAACTGGGGCGAAAGCCGCGGACTGGACACACAGGTAGACGAGACCGGAAACGTCATCATACGCAAGGCGGCTACTCCCGGATATGAAAACCGCAAGACGGTAATCCTGCAGAGCCACATGGACATGGTCTGCGACAAGCTCGTAGACGTGGAGTTCGACTTCGACCACGACCCGATACGTACCTACATCGACGGGGAGTGGCTCACCGCCGAGGGCACCACGCTGGGCGCCGACGACGGCATCGGCTGTGCCATTGAACTGGCACTGCTCGACGCTGACGACGTGGAGCACGGTCCCATAGAGTGCGTCTTTACACGCGACGAGGAGACCGGACTCAGCGGAGCCGAGGGCATGAAGGCCGGATTCATGACGGGCGACTACCTCATCAATCTCGACTCAGAGGACGAGGGCGAGATATTCGTCTCGTGTGCCGGAGGACGCAACACGCAGGCCTGCTTCAACTTCAAGCGTGAGGAGGCTCCCAACGGTGCCTTCTTCTTACG
>OCTX012010812.1_pt1 | contig 11149 bp, 12 predicted proteins | sample 1539691 | NCBI WGS metagenome assembly OCTX01 (sample SAMN02144231, study PRJEB22623) | gut metagenome | biome: sheep rumen | host: Ovis aries | place: New Zealand | reverse complement strand
TGGAGGTGCTTGACCAGTTCCCGAGGTGCCCGATGTTCCGTTCTTTGTACGGGAATTACTGGGAAGTAGGAGGGATCCAGGCGAAAGACGTCAAGGTCTATGACTTGGAAAGAGTTCCGGACAGAGCTCATACGTTTGCTTCAACGACGGAAGAAACATTCAAAAAAGGGAATATAGGCAAACACATCAGACAAATGTTTAATGAACCAAGCAAATGGGAGAATAACAATGCTGAGAGTTTATAAGATGCCAAACGGGCATAAGTACAGGTTCGACGATAGCAACGTACCAGAGGGAGCTGTCCTCGTGAGTCCGAAGCCGAAGAAACCGGCAAAACCGGAGAAACCGGCGAAGGCTGAGACGAAGGCTGCCCCAAAGAAGTCGAACAAGGCTAAAAAGCCATCAAATAAGGCGAAAAAGGCGGAGACAAAATGAGCTTACTAACTAATTGGGATTACACAATTTGCGATCCGGATTCCGAGACAGTGATCACGTCGATGGATCCGATGCTGACAGCAGCGGAGTTCGACGATCTGACAGCTGGGAAGTATGGAACAGACGAACGGATCCAGCCGAACATCAACGCAGCATCATCTGCGATCCGTAATTACTGCGGATGGCACGTTTATCCGTCGTATCCGTGCGAGTTCAACGCTACGATGTACAATGGCTCGGTCAAAGTCGTGCGGGGAGGTATTCTAATCCAGCTTCCGGCGAAGTACGTCAGTGCTATCGAGTCGATCACGATCGGGGACAGCGAGTTCACGGGCGACACCGGCTCCACGCACTTCGTCATTGAACCGAACGGCATCGTTCGCGTTTTCGGCATGGAATCAGGGCTCCAACCATATACGCCGGTATGCGTCAGATATACGGCTGGCGTTCCGGATGGTCTTATGGACGGACTCAAGGAGCTTGTCGCGCATCGCGTGACTCACGCTTTGGCGTCGTCCGGGGGAATCCAGTCAGAGACAGCCGGAGGCGTGTCGATCACGTACTCGTCAAACTGGACAAACTCGGCAAGATCTACAGCGCTGGCGGACGACAACAAAGAAGTCGTCGAGCCGTACCGGCTGCGGGGGGTGTTCTAAATGCTGCCTACATGGTTCAGACAAACAGTTACAAGACTTAGAGCGACGACGCGGACGGTCAGAGGAGCAACGGTCCCGGACTGGAGCAACCCGAACAGCAAGGACATCGAAGGATGCTCTGTACAGCCATCCAGCACATCACTGTCACAGGACGGCAGGATCCTCGGCATAGCTGAGAGTTTCACGGTGTACATGCCTCCGGATGCAGATGTCAAGGAAGGCGACCGCATCGTATACGAGGGGAACACGTACGTCGTGAGCGGAATGACACGGCCATGGGTCTCTGCTACCGGAGCGCTTGACAACAAACAGGCGACCATTGAAAGGTGGGAAGGCTAATGGCAGAAGTCAAGATCGAGTTCAATTCGGACGGATTCAAAGAGATCCTAATGTCTGAAGGTATGAAGAGATGCGTCGAATCTGCTGCGAATGACATCAAAAACAGGGCAGACTCGAACATCATCGAAGAATCGGAAGGCTACTCTGTCAACGCATGGCAGGGCGGATATGGTGGCGGTCGTTGGGTCGCCAGCGTAACGACCACGGACTTCGCATCCATGGAAGCCGAAAGCGAACGGAAAGCATTAACAAGGGCGGTGAAGTGATGAGCAGAACAATTTACAGAAGTATTGACGTCGAGGATGCCATCAGATCCGCTTTGGATCCGTACATGGAGGCATACTGCAGACCTCTGCCGGAGACGTTCTCTGTCCCATGCGTACTGATACAGGGCACCGGTGGAGACACCGAAGCAGCTGCGTCCGGGAAGGGTAAAGTCGATTCGTTCGTCGTTACCATCGACTCGAGGGCAGACATCGAAGCGGATGCGCTGGAACAGCTCAGGGACGCAGTGGCGATCCTCGAGACAACAAAGGACAAAGGGTTCGCCCATGTCGCAGTAAATTCACTGTATTCATGGGGCACTGACCCGACGCGGCCTGATCTGGCAATGTGTTCAGCCACATTACTGGTTAAGGCACATCGCGAAGCTAAAACATTAGATTAATTTTTGGAGGTAAACATGGCAACACATGATACTAAACTGGGGCTCGGATATGAAAGCGGGATGTTCTATCACGCTCCTGCCGGAACATCGCTCCCGGCATATCCACTCGAAACCCTTGCCGCAGCCTGGGAAGAGGTCGGCGATGTATCCGCTGACGGCATCACGCTGGCACTGGACAAGTCAACCGAAAACCTGCGGAACTGGGCTAACAAGATCAAGCGCATCATCATGACCGAACACGCCGAGACTATCCAGGCACCGATCATGGATACGACACAGGAGTCACTGGAGGCTATCCTTGGAGCTGGAGCTACTACAGTAACACAAGCAACGGCAACACATGGCGAGCTCGTAACGGCATCACTGACACAGGCGTCACTTCCGCCAGAAGAGGCATATCTGTTTATCATGAAGGACGATGATGACGTGATCGCAATCGGATGCGAATACGGACAGATCACAGCGATGGAGTCTGTTACATTCGCTCCTGGTTCATCCATCAACTGGACACCGACTATTACAGGGCTGCAGGATGGATGGCAGATTATCGTGGACGATGGTCAGGTAACATCGTAGGGTCGTTGAGTAAAGGAGGACACAATGGCTAAAACAAAGAGATTCAAGCTCGTACATCATGATCCTTTTATCTTTGAAGGGGACAACGGAGAGCATACTATCCCGCCACTCGATAGGCTGGCATACGATGACTGGAAGGATGTCGCTGATCTGGCAAACGGAAACGCAAGCACGAAGAAGATGCTGGAAGCATACAAGACGTTCTTCCTGAAGGTGTGCCCGGAGCTTGCCGACGAGGACATTGGCGATAACCAGTGGCTGCAGTTCGGCTCTGCCTACTTCGAAGCAATGGGGGAATAGTCGGCCTCGCGGCGTTTGTGGTCGAACACGACGGGGCTATTGAGTACGACCTGCTCACAAAAACAGGCCACGAACTGAAGGACATCGGGCGCTCTCTTTCGTGGGATGCGCTCGCGTCCTTTGTTATTTATGATGGAAACGATTCAGCACTCGCGAGGGAGCTGGATGAAGAGTATACATTATGGGCCACGGCGCTGAAATCTAACGGGATCCTGGCGGATATCTTCGACATGCTTGCACAGATCAACGCGAATCTGGTCGCCCTGGGAGAACACAAGGCGAGCAAACAGGTCTCACCGTATCCACGTCCAGGAATGGAAGAGAAGCGCGACAACGTGAAACACTTCGGACGGGGCGCTCTGCCTCGAGGAGAGTTCCGGAAGTGGCTCGAGAAAAAGAGGGAAGAATATCATGAGCGGAATGATTGAGGTCGCAAAAGCGACCGTAACAGTTATCCCGAATATGCAAGGAGCGCAACAGGCGATAACGGCGCAGATGGGAGCAGCTGCTTCCTCAGCCGGTACAGCTGCATCTACTGCAGCCGGTTCGGCATTCGCCGGAGGTCTCGGCTCTAAACTGGGAGCGCTCAAGGGTGTAATGTCGAAGGCCTTGCCGGTCGCCGCAGCTGCGGGGGTCGGGAAGGTCCTTTTTGATATCGGATCAGAATTCGATGAAATGACCGACACGATCATCGTCGGAACAGGGGCATCCGGGAAGGCGCTGGAAGATCTGAAGGGAGCCGCCGAAGGAATAGCGACGACCGTTCCGGTGTCATTCGGCGAAGCTGGTGACCTTGTGCAGGATCTGAACACGAGGCTCGGTCTTACAGGCGACACGCTGCAGACTGTAGGCACCCAGATCGCCCAGGTCGGGGACATGACGGGCGAAGCATTCGATACGGAAGCATTCGCTGGAGCTATGTCAGCGTGGGGATCCTCAGCGGAAGAGATGAGCGGACAGCTCGATAACCTGTTCGCTATCAGCCAGTCCACAGGCATCGGCATGAACGACCTGACCGGTATTATGGAATCGGCAGCGCCACAAATGCAGGCGCTCGGGTATTCGTTTGAGGATACCGCAGCCATGGCCGGACTGCTCGACAAGGCTGGTCTCGATGCCGGCGGAACGATGTCGAGGATGTCGAAAGCACTGACGACGATCGCCCAGGACGGCGAAGAACCGGCTGAAGCTATGAAGCGCGTCACTGAGGAAATCGGCGGATATATCGAGAAGGGCGACGAAGCAGCAGCGATCAGCGCAGCGGCGGACCTGTTCGGTACCAGAGGCGCGACGCAGTTTGTCGCTGCGGTCCAGTCTGGATCCATGTCAATCGAAGACTTCAGCGCGGCGATGTCAGACTCTTCCGGGATAATCGACGAAACGCAGAACAAGACGATGAGCTTCGGAGACCGGGTCGCTGTTGTTAAGAACCAGTTCAAGGAACTGCTCGAACCGATGGGGTCCGCAGTGTTCAGCGGTCTCAGCGTTGTGATGGAAGGCATAACGACAGCATTCGGTGCATTCGTTGACGGCCCGGGGAAGGTAATCGGCGATATATTCAGAACAATCGTGGACTTCGGAAAGGAAATCGCAACCACGATCGCCAGCGCATTCGGTGATACTGCTGGGATGTCATCGTTCGGAGATGCAGCGAGCAGCGTAGGGAAGGCTATAACGAAGCTGTATAGTGCGGTGAAACCACTCCTGAAGATATTCCTCCGACTGACCACATCTGTAATAAGACCGCTTGCTCGTATGGTAGGCTCTGTTCTCGGAGCTGCGTTCAGAACAATGATGGCGGTAATAAACAGAGCTGCGTCAGTTCTGCGAAGAATAATGGCGACAATGAACCGCGTAAAATCCGCAGTGAAAACATTTATTAACGCCGTTAAGCATCCGTTCAAGTTCCTCGGCGGACTGAAAAAACCGAAAATCAGCATCAGCGGCGGTAAATTGCCATTCGGTATCGGAGGCAAGGGTGTAAAACCGCATATCGGCGTCACATGGGCGGCTCGAGGCGGCGTACTCGACACTGCTACACTGATCGGCATCGGCGCGGGAGAGGCTGGCAAAGAAGCGCTTCTGCCACTGGAACGCAATACCGAATGGGCTGACATCATCGCCGAGAAGATTGGCGGCCAAGGCAATACGTTTAACGTAACACTGAACGCAACATCCGACGAGAGCCCTGAGCAGTATGCCCAGAGGTTCGCTCGCGAGCTTCGCAGGCAGGTCCGGATGGGTGCGATATAAGGAGGCAAAATGGCGAAAAAAGTAACAGCGGCCAATACAGGCCTCTCAATTAAAAGAAACGGAAACAAGTTCACTGCATCGTGGAAAATCAAGACGAAGAGCCCTAAATCGCAGAAGGTGAGATACAGAGTCCATAACGGTAAGAAGTGGCTGGCATGGCATACGAAGACGATCGGAAAAAGCGCGACATCTTACTCGTTCACGTTGTCAGCTGCAGCCAAGATCAAAAACGTACAGGTTCAGACGCAGATCCTGAAGGATGACAAGAAGTACACGGTATCGTCATGGGGTTCGTCTTCGGCAAAATTCAAAATTAAGGCGCCACCTGCTCCGACGCTTTCGGTTGAAAATACGAGCGCAAATGCGACGAAGTTCACCTGGACAAACAAGGCCAAGAGCACAGACAGCGGATGGTATTACCGCTGCATGTACCGGACAAAATGCGACAAGGACCCGAACGGTTCAAAGGGGTGGTCGAAGTGGGCACACGCCTCGAGCGGTTCATATTCGTATACGGATAACACGCTCGGCACTACGAGAGTGTTCCAGATCAAGGCGGTCGGACCTGGAGGAACGTCTGCTGTAGTCAAAAAATATCACGCCATTAACGTTGCACAGATCGCCACATGGGGGGATCCTGCTGTATCGTATTCTACACAATCGTCATATTATCAAATGACGTACAACGTCAACATTACGGGGTCAGCACTCCGCATAGACAAGGTCACGCCACAATATCTGATCGATACTCCGCTGGCAGATATGTCCTGCCCAAACGGCGCGAACTGGACAGACGGAACAGAGTTCAGCTACGACAGCAAGAAAAACAACTACGCATTAGCGGTCACAACGTCAACAAAGATCGGGCCGGATGAATGCCTCTGGGCGAGAGTAAAAACTGAGCATGACGGTGTAGATTCGTTCTCGGAGGCCTACAGGGTCATTACAGGGGATCTGACGGATCCGGTTCTGACGCTGTCGATCGGCACGATCTTAAAAACAGGTTTTTCCGTCGATGTATCTGTAGACGATGCCGGAACTGACGTGCCTGGAGCTTACATGGAAGTCTATCTTGAAAGATATTCCGCCATGGGCCTCGAAAATTATATCCTCATCGGAACGATTCCGAATGGGACATCCACAACGACGATCACCAGCACCGAAGACCTCACGGATGAGGACGGATTCGCGATCCATATCCGGAACGTCACGGCCGACGGCGTGTCGATGAAATCCGGCTACTATACATACGCGACGACAATGGCATCAGCGCCGACATTCGACAGCCTTGCGGCGACCACTACAGAGGGCAAGGTATATCTGCAGTGGACGAACAACTGGGCGGATGCGACAGGCGTGATCATCGCATGGACAGATGATCCGGATAACTGGATGTCGAACGAAGAGCCGGAGACATACGAGATCAAAGAGATCGCGAGCAGCTGGTTTATCACCGGCCTCGAAACAGGGAAACGCTGGTATTTCCGGATCAGAGCGGTCAAAGAGGTCGGCGAGAGCGAAACCCTGTCGCCATGGTCTGACGAGCTCGATATCGACCTGTCATCCGCTCCGGCTGTCCCGGTCCTTTATCTGTCAGACGAGACAATTACAGAGGACGGCATGGTCACGGCATATTGGTCATACGTCAGCTCGGACGGTACAGGGCAGATCGCCGGTAATATCGTCGAAGCGACCTACTCCGGCGGAGTATGGACGTTCGGCGATTCGGTAGGAGCTACCACCACGGAGCAGCATATTGACCTTTATGCAGCGGATCACGGCTGGGTGAATGGCTCGACCATATACCTGGCACTACAGACCCGCTCCGGATCCGGCGGGGAGTCAGAGTATTCGACGCCAGTCGAACTCGTTATAGCAGCGAAACCGACGGCAACGATCACAGCGACATCGTTCATAAACACGGAGAACCTTGTCGAGTCGTTTATAGGAGACGGGGTAGCAGATTCGTTCGTATGTGCGAACAACCTGTCTGCAGCTCCTACGGTCACAGTCGAAGGGTCAGCTGCAACGGTATCAGCCTATACAGACGATACAGTAACGCTGGCAACCGTTCCGGATGACGGAGACGAGGTCGTGATCAGCTACACAACTACGGACAACACCATTTTGGATACCATGCCGCTCGATGTATCTGTTGATACAGCAAATGCGACAAATCTCACTGTAGCGATCGAACGGGCAACGACGTATCCTCTGCTTCGTCCAGACGGAACACAAACGGACGGCCCGGAAGGGGAGACCGTATTCGTATCGACGATAGCCGCAGACGATGAGAACGATATCAGCATCATCCTGGACGATCTGATCGGACGCCTGGACGATGGTGCATGGTATACGCTGATCGCAACGGCATCCGATGATTATGGCCAGAGCGTCGAAGCAACGCGGATCCTGTTCAAGGTCCACTGGGCACATCAGGCATGGGATCCGACAGCGACGTTTATCACAGATGACGTCAACTACATCGCAAGAATCACGCCGGTGGCAGGCGCCGATTATGTCAGCGGCGACACGTGTGACATATACAGGCTCGGGGCGGACGCTCCGGAGCTGATAATACAGGGCGGGCAGTTCGGCACAGAATACGTGGATCCGTTCCCGGCATTCGGGAGAAACAGCGGATACAAGATCGTCACGGTCACGGCCATGGGCGACTACATCACAGAGATAGACGATTTTGCCGAATACGATACCATCGAAGCAGATGATGGAGCATACGTCCAGCTTGATCCTGGGACGATGGTTATAGACTTCGACGGACAGAGGGCCGAGCTGGAGTACAACATCGGCCTCGGCAACAAGTGGGCGAAGGACTTCCAAAGGACGACCTATCTGGGCGGTCATGTTACAGGCGACCACAATAAGGCGGTGACAAGAGATCTGAGCGGTTCCACCGTAATTGTACGAGACGATGACGGCGACCTTGCTGTGATCATGCGGGCGCTCGCAAGATATGCGGGGCTCTGCCATGTACGTACACCGGAAGGCAGCTCATTCATGGCAGACGTGCAGGTCGATGAAGCCCAGGCATTCAATTCGCCAACGATCGAATACAGCCTAAGCATCCAGAAGGTCGACACAGTCGGGCTGGACGGCATGACTTATGCAGAATGGAGTGAGACGCAATGATCTGGTCACAAGGTTTTACAGGATCATATTATCTGACAATCGTAGACAAAAAGTCCTGGAGGGATATCGGCAGGATGGAGATCAAGAGCGGCTCGATCGAGCGATCCGAAGAAGATCTGCTCGAATCTGCAGACGTTGAGACAACAGAGCTCCCGGAAGGTGGCGAGGCGTGGGTCAGGATATGGCTCGATGCTGATCAGGAAGGCGTGGAACACGTCCCGCTCTTTACGGGGCTCACATCCGCGCCGTCCCGGGATATCGACGGCATCCGGAACACGTATAAGCTCGAATGCTATTCAGTTCTGAAACCGATAGATGACATCCTTCCAGAACGTGGTTTTTATGTTCCTTCAGAGGTACAGGCGCCGAACGCTGCAGCGAGGCTGCTTCGGACCGGTATCGCTCCGGTCGTAGTGGCAGAGGCTGCAGATTATCCGCAGCTGAAAGATGCAGTAATTGCAGAAAGCGGCGAAACAAATCTGTCGCTCGCTGAGAAGGTCCTGGCAGCGATAGACTGGCGGATCCGCATCGACGGGAACGGCGTGATATACGTCGAACCAAAGACGAAGGAAACAACGGCTGTGTTTAACGCGACGGACAACGATGTCATCGAACTGTCATTAACGGACGCATATGATTGGTATTCCTGCCCGAACGTGCTCAGGGTGATATCTGACGATCTGACATCCATCGCAAGGGATGATGATCCGCAGTCGCCTCTGTCGACGGTATCCAGAGGGCGGGAGATCTGGGTAGAAGAGTCTTCCGTCACGCTTGGATCCAACGAGTCGCTCGGTGCTTATGCGATCAGGAGGTTGAAGGAGCTGCAGAGCCCGGCGCGGACTGTATCGTATACGAGGCGGTTCGATCCGGACGTTAACGTGGGCAATATCGTCAGAATCAATCACCCGGAAATCGACATAGACGGCTCGTTCCGGGTGACATCGCAGACGCTGGAACTGTCACACGGCTGCAGGACTTCAGAGGAGGCAACGGCTGAATGAGTACAACAAAGATGATAACCGATGCGATAAAAGACGCATCGAAGGCGAAGACAAAGGCATACGACACGACTGCGACCGTGAAGAGGGTAGAGGGGTCGACCGTATGGGTGCATATCCCGGGCGGAGTAGATGAGACTCCTGTCAAACGGACAATAAACGCAAACATCGGCGACACCGTACAGGTACGGGTCTCGGACGGGTCCGCGTGGCTGGTCGGTAACGCATCCGCGCCGCCTACGGATGACACCAGGGCGAACAGTGCGATGGTAGTGGCGACCGACGCGAACGCTCTGGCTGAATCTGCGAGCAAAGCGGTGACAGAAGCATGGGGCTATGCAGAGGATGCTCGTTCCGCAGCTGCTACGGCTGAAACACACGCAGACGAAGCGAAGGCATCCGCAGAGAACGCATCCGAGTACGCAGCAAGAGCTTTTGGCAATCTGTCTACAGTACAGAGCATCACAGAGACACTTGCCTGGATAACACAGCATGGTACCATGACAAACACGCAAGATCTGACTCCACCAGAGACTGCGCTGGATCCGACACATGTCTATTTCGTGCAGGATGCTGGCGGTGACTATGTGGTAGGTGGTGTTACCTATGCAGTGGTCACAGAACCAAAAGTGGAGGATATTGCATCGTATTATGTTCTGACCATTGACGAGAGCTTGAACAACTATGTCGGCACTCACTTGGCACTGACATCAGAGGGTCTGTGGCTGGTACCAGAGGCTGGTGGCAACAAGGTACTGATAGCAGTCGGCGGTACAGGACATACCTATGAGGATGCTGGTACATATATCATTGATGAGAATGACAACATAAGTGCTCAATTTCTTGAGGATGGTACCACCATTTATGGACCGAGTAACACGCTAATTGCCCATCTTGGATATGGGCCTGGGACTGACAGCGGTGGTGGTACAAGTAATGCTCCGTATTATACGCTGGGCACAAGGGCTGGCACTGTTGGCAATTATTCAACTGCAGAGGGTGATGGCACAACTGCAAGTGGGTATGCATCCCATGCGGAGGGTATATCAACAACTGCAAGTGGTATCGCTTCTCATGTAGAGGGAGAAGATAATTTTGCCACAGGGAAAGATTCTCATGCGGAGGGAGACACAACAACAGCGAGTGGGTACTGTTCTCATGCAGAGGGGCGAGGTACAACGGCAAGCGAATATTATTCTCATGCAGCTGGTTGGGGGACGATTGCAGTTGGAGTAGGACAGACCGCAATCGGTAAGTATAACATACAAGACCCAGACGTACAAACGAGCAAAGAAAAGGCATTTATTATTGGGAATGGTTCATTAGGGGCACGATCCAACGCACTGACAGTAGACTGGGCTGGAAACGTGGACGCAAGCGGTGGTATAACCACAGGTGGGGATGTGGATGTAACAGGTGATGTAACAGCATCTGGAACATTTACCGATGGCACTGGCAGACGCTTGCTCAATTCTGGAGATATTGTATCAGCAGAGGTTCGTCTTGTGCATGGTCTTACAGTTAACAGTGGAACACAGACAAGTGGCTCTGTTTCAATAACAAGGACTGGAGCGTACCCTATAGGCATCGTAGGGCATCGTACCGTAAATGGCAGTGGCTCCGGGGGGTCATACGCACTGCCACATGCGCTTTATATATCGGGGGCATCCGTTGGGAGTGCTACTGTGGCATACGGCATCAGAGCCGTAGGGGGCAAAGTCGACAACTGTGATTTATATGTAACTATCTTGTGGAAATATCAATAAGGAAGG
>OCTX012244472.1_pt1 | contig 11151 bp, 7 predicted proteins | sample 1539691 | NCBI WGS metagenome assembly OCTX01 (sample SAMN02144231, study PRJEB22623) | gut metagenome | biome: sheep rumen | host: Ovis aries | place: New Zealand | reverse complement strand
AGCAGCTGACCTATCAGCTCCGTGACCTTCCTGTGCTCATCAAGGAGCGGCTGAAAGTTCACGGCAGTCAGCCTGTCCATGTTGGCAAGTGTAGCTATCTGATTGAGGTTGCGTCCGATAGCTTTCTGCTGCCGAACTATCTCGTCGACGCCATTGGCGACAACGATTTTCTTGCCGAGAGCGCATCGGATTACGAAGTCGTTGAGCTTCAAACCATACCTCTCAGCCTGTTCATGGATACGTCTGCTTTCTTCCTCTGTACAGCGTATCGCTATGGTCGTGTTTCGTTTTCTCATGTTATCACTTCTCCTTTCTTAATGGGGGTTCGGGGGGCTCCCCGACAAGCAAGGCGGCAGGCGGAATGCCAGCAGCTATGCTTGCAGTCTCAAAGAGACTATTTTTTCTCGGATACCGCCGCTTTTTTCTTTGCCGATAGTATCTGTGCGGTGTCGCCACACTCGCTCGACGTTGCGCGACAACCGCTTTCACCGCCGCTGGTGGGATAACTACCCGATTTCGTTGTCAGCGGCAAAAATGGGCGCTTTTGTGCGTGACAGTAACTCGGCCGTGACGGTAACTCTACCGACACGGAATCCTACTGACACGCCCTGTAGATGAAGCTATATAGACGTTTGTGAGCTGCCGGGAAGTGTCTGCGTGACGGTAACATTTCTACCGTCACTACCGTCACGCTCACCGTTGTAGTGAATAATAATAATGCGTCCTCTGTGAACTCTTTCGTACTTAAAATCAATTCCATACTTGCTGAGCTCGTATCCATTCTGAACCAAGTCGCGTGTAACTCGATTCGGATAAATAACTTCAGTGGTAACTGATTTCAATTCTTCAACTAACTCAGTGGCAGTGCCTTCAAAGTGAATGCGCACTTTGATGAAAAGATAAACTGCGGAGAGAACAATATTGTCGCGGCTCTTTTGTTCTGGCTCGTTTTCAACTATCCAGCGCATAACGTCTGTATCAAAGTGCATTTGCAGTTCAGCATTCTCGAAGTCGCGACCGACACAATAAAGTGTTGCGCGACCTGAGCCACGTCTTGTTTCTATGAGAACGTAACTACCGTCTGCACTTCCGCTGATTCCAGTGCTGCCTGATATCAAATTGAACGGATCATTGTCCCTGCACTTGCGAGTGTGATGTATCAGCAGTATACAGATACCTAAGCGATATGCGAGTTGCTTGAGCGCAATAAGTTCTGCGTAATCAGTTCCATAGCTTGACTCAACATTGCTGCGCACCATTTGCATAACATCGACTACAACTATTTTCAAGTCGTCGTATTCTTTCTTGAATGTTTCGATCTGTTCTTCAAGACCTGCACCGATCTTATCAGCAGCAAGAGCAAAGTGAAGATTCTCAATAGGCTCAGCGTTCATCTGAAACAACCTGTCCTGCACACGCTGATAGTTATCTTCCAAGCACAAGTACAGCGCAGTACCCTGAATAGTTTCTCGACCAAGTACAGGAACTCCTGTTGCAATGCTGAGACAGATATCCATTGCCAACCACGACTTGCGAACCTTCTGTGCTCCTGCGAGAACGTACAATCCCTGCGTGAGCAGACCGTCGATGATGAACTCCTTAGGTTTGAATACCGTTGACAGTATTTCTTCTGCGGTTTTCGTTTGTAACATATTACTCATACGATTCCTCCTTCCTCATAAGATTCCCGAACACAGCCGACAGCTTTTTTCGTTACAGGTAACTGCTCGTAATAAATATTTGTGTGGGCTGTGTCGGGCGGATATTTGCTCTTTTGATTGAAAAATGTGGGAGCAGTATCCTTTATGCAAATTGAATTGTTTTTGCATATGTTTTTGACTGCTCTGAAAAGTTTTCCGAAACACAAAGTGATTTTTATGAGAACTGACCTTTTCTCATAAAAATCATGACTGCGACTTTAAATGACGTAATATAGAGCTTTGCAGTAGTTTCAACTCAAAACTGCTATTATGACAGTTTTGAATGATTTTTCAGTCAGAAATGTACATTTCGGAATTGAAAAGTGGGAGCAGTATCTTTATTGCATTTTGATACGTTTTGTGATACAATTATTGCAGGTGGTGAGACCATGAGATACAAGATATACGATCTGTCCGTCAGAGCCATGCTCAACTACTCCAAGCCTGACGGACTGTTTTACAAAACTGTTATAGATAAAAATGCACTGCGGAGCTGCCTAAAACACTCAGCGCATGAACAGGATGACAACGCACTTTTCTATCAGATAATGTGCGTGCTGCACGGCGATGACTTCAAGTATGAGAGCGCTGACCTTGTTACAGACCTGTCCGATGTTATCTTCTATGCAGACTTCTCTCGCGTGTTTGACCGTGACGCATCTATCCCTTACTATGCACAGTTACAGGAGAAGGCTGCATCGCTGTTTACAAACAGAGGCGTGCAGATAGACTTCGGCAACGGTTTGCACAAGTACGTTGCATTTGAACGCTCAGCAAGCATGAGTAGGAATGCTGTGCTGTCATTTATCCGTGAAGACATTTTCTGGAAAGTCGCCGAGCGCATTCGTCTCGGCATGGAGATAACCAAGTGTCAGCTCAGTAAGCTGTACGCATACAACGGACTTATGCTCTCGGGCGGTATCCGTGTTGACGGGATAAACATCGACAAGCCGCACAGAGTTATCGTTGTGGAAAATCAAAAGCACACCGTACACGATACGAAAGTTATAACTGTTGAGGACGACGGCACTGACAATGCTGTCCGAAGATATCATCGTGTCGAGCGCAGGGAGAGCGTTGATATTCTCGGCTATGACGGCGAGGGAGTTATCTCAAAGGAGTTTGCGAAGGTCATCAATAAAAAGTTAGGCGGCGAGCATACTTCATTTCAAATTCGTATGCCGTATATCAAAGGTATGCTGCATCAAATAGACATTCACGACTTCTTCAAGAGTGCAGGAGTTGCAACGCTGACTGACATCTGGGGCGTTGAACACAAGGTCGCTGATGTTGACATAATTCTCACCAAGAGTATGTTCAAGGGCTACGGCTGGCTTTGCGACAACAATATGAGCTGGGACGATTACTGGGACGCATTCCGCAGGTACGAGCACGCTCTGTATATCTCAGGCGTGAGCAAGGACACGCCGCAGAAGTTCACTGAGCTGAACTATCAGTTTCTCAACACTCTTTCAATGACCGCGGACGAATTCCGACCTCTTGACCTACCGCTGTCTTTCCCTGAGAACGACAAGCGTCATTGGCTCACCAAAGAAACAGAACGCGAATATCACAGGCTTTGCACCGACAGGAACTACCGTCAGAGCTTCTTCACCGGCAGGAATTACAGCCGCGGCACTAAGGATTACTATCTCAAAAACATACTTGAGAAAAATCCGAAGTTCATTGCCGAGGCGGTTTACGCTGACAGATTGAAGTCGCGGGCGCAGTCTGTGCTGAAGCAGTACGCACTGGGACGGCTTATCGTTGCAGGCGACAATAGATACCTCTCAGCAGACCTGCTCGGTTTCCTGAAAGATTTTATACCAGCGAAAGCAAAGCGAAACACAAGTCAGCGCAACTTCTTCAACGGGGCAATACAAAGTGAATTTGAGAAGAACGCTTTCTATGCTCCGTCTATGGCGTATATTCACAGTGATGAGTGTACGCTCCTGCGCAATCCTCACATTTCCCGAAATGAAGAAGTGCAGCTGCAAGTGTATCCCGATGTTGAGAATATGCGGAAGTATTATCTCAGCCACCTGACGGACGTTGTTATGGTAAACTGGGATTCTCTTACCGCGGAGCGTCTCGGCGGCGCGGACTTCGACGGCGACATGATAAAAACTATCTCCGATCCGATCGTCAACCGCTGTGTCAGGCGAAATTCCAAGGCGGACACTCCGCTTTTGAAGATACCGAGCGCCGAGCCTGTTATTCGTAACGCTGATGACTGGAAGGATCGTTTTGAAACGGTCAAGAGCACGTTTTCTTCCAGCGTGGGACAAATTTCAAACGCCGCTCTGAACAGAAGTATAATCGCATACAATGAGAACTCCGACGACGAGCTCCGCGACAAGTGCCGCGAGGAGACGGAAACGCTTGCTATCCTCACAGGTCTAGAGATAGACTCAGCCAAGAGCGGAGTGAAGCCTGACCTGACGGAGTATCTCGGCGTTAAGACTGTCACCAAGAGCAAGTTCCTGAAATACAAGAGTCTGCTTGAAAAGAGCGAGGGACGCCGTGCGTGGTACGAGCCTACTTTCGAGGAGCAGTTCGAGAAATTCTTCACTGATACTGACTGGAACAAGATGGATTCCAATGTGGAGCGTCTGCCGTACCTGGCGTATATGCTGGGCAAGAATACAACTCCTGTTGTTGACAAGGCTGTCGCCGACAGCGAGCTTTTCAACTTTGCTGAAGATGAAAACTGGAAGTACAAGCTGAAGAGTGACAAAATGGAGAGGCTGTCCGCACTTATAAGCGATTATGAACGCTGCCTGTCGAGAATACGCGCCTGCGGTCAGCCGATAAAGGACAGACAGCGCAGAGGCGACATTCAGCGCATACTGTACAGCCGCGGCCAGGACGGCGAATACGATACAGATATGCTGTATACCCTGTTTCAGGGTATACCTCCCGAGAGGATAACTGCTATCAGGCAGGAGTTGCAAGCAAAGAACTGGCATCTGACGCCGAAAGAAGAGCGTGTCAAGCTGCTGTCGGAGTGGCTGCCTGAGCTTGAACACTATTATGACCTTTTCCATGACTTCCGTTTCAGCGGTTACCGTATTCTCATTGACCTCATATCCGACATTGATGACGAGAACACTCTAACTGACAGAAAACGTCTTATCCGTGACGGTGATTCAGCAGAGTTCCGACAGCTCATGGAGGCTTATCTCGATAAACCTGTGAATATGTACTACCGCGATGCTGTTGCAAATGAATGCAGAAAACTCATAGAATCAGTAATGAAGCCGGACGAGGCAGTTAAGTATATTGTGGCTATGGGCAAAAGAAAAGTGCTATTCGATCTCCTGCTGGACAGGATCGAAAAGCACGTCAGGAGGGTGAAGTAATGCTGAACGAAATTGAAGAATTCAAAGCTTACACCGAGAAGCCTGTTTACAAGTGCGGCGGTAAACGTGATCTCTCATTCCTCGGACGTTTCAGCTTTGAGATGATAATGAAGTTCATCGGACTGAACCGTGTTCTCACTATCATTGCTCGCGGATATATGTTCAGAAACGGCACTCCCGACATCGACTATGCAAGGCGAGCTCTCTGTGCATGGTGCAGTATTCCTGACAAAAAAACTGCCGCTCCGAAAGAGGCGTGGCAGTTCAGGACTGATTTCAGCGACCTGCCCGGGGAGTTCCCCGAATTGGTCGATGCGAAAGGAAAGGGCTGGTTTTATAGGCACGTTCACAAGATCGAGAGATTCATCACCAAGAACAGCGATATTATGAGCAAGTCTACTCTTGCAAAGGCAGAACCGCTGAAAAAAGGCTTCGATACGGCGTGGAGAGCTAAGGTCAAGCAGTATCAGGTATCGCTGTATTCGCCCGAGACCAAAGGCGCATGGGTGCTACGGTTTGACGATATATTGGCGGACGCTCTGGAGCTCGGACCTTTGGCGGACAAGACTTTTTCCTTCTCTAATGATGAAAAGGAAAGGCTCAAGGTGCTCCTGCCTGACGAACTGCCATATGAGGTGGCGGAGACGGTCATCGCTTACTGCATTGCCAACAAGCCCGATGATTCGGACTATGTTATACTGCCTGTTTCCAACTTCGACGCATACTTCGGCAGTACCTCTTTCAGCCACAAGTGGCTAAATTTGTTTCCTGACACCTTGCTTGACCGCAACAAACAGAGCTTTGGGGTGTGTAGAGTGAAATATTTACAAACGAGCAATAATTTCTGATTAAGAAAGTTGACTAATATTATCTATATTAACAAAGTGCTATTTATGTGATATGTATTGCTTATGAAAACAATTGATATATAACTTTGAATGAACAAAAATTATTTAAATAATTATTTTAAAGAAACATTTATCAATACAGAAATTAATGCTTGACTTTCTATAAAATATATGGTATTATATTAGAGTAATGTCAAGTTCTATTTTGTGTTTATTTTATAATTGAGGTCAGGAACGCAAAGGATTGCATTATTATTTCTATTACATTCTAATACTTACTAAAGGAGAGATTTACTATGACTCTTACAAAAAAATTAACCGCTGCTCTTTGTTCAACACTCATTTTAGCATCAACTGGTATAGCATGCTTTTCTGCATCAGCAATAACTGAACAAGTAGAATTTGGTGCATCTTGGTATCATGAGGCCGGCTTCTCTTGGGGACAAAAAAAGTGCACATCTAATCTCACTTCAAAGCATCATCCTCACAATTCAACTGCTTGTGTTGGTGATAATGTAGATTCTGATGAAGTCGATAGCGGAACATCGTATGCATCAACAAAAGGTGCTATATGGAAAGAAGCAAATGCATATTATGATATTTGGTAATCAAAAATAGTATTTAATAATTATTTGTAATTAAGGAATTCCTAATTTTATTGGAATTCCTTAATTACGTTATTATAGTAATAAATATTAGAACTATTGCAAGTAAGGAGAATGATTGAGCATTCCAGGAAAGACTTCATATTCACAAATGGCGCTGAATGATTCATAGGCTTTCTTAAATGGACCTCACAGATACTGAAGAAAAATAAAAAATCATTATACCTAACATGGAGTCCACGTGACATTATGGGTTAGATTCTGCTAAGTTTAATTTAAATACTGGAATTAATCTGGTACTCGTTAATCCACTTCATGCAAAGTGAAGCAAAAAGCATAAAGATCATATGTCGAGCAATAATGGCAGAAAACTTCTTGAAACTATTGCAAAGATTATCATATAAGGCAACTATACTTGTCTGTATATGCAGACCTGAGAAATGCATCAAATAGTGTTTTCATGTCTAATTAAGAGCTCACACGCAACAAAAATCACATACATAAATGGTTTGCGCTATATTTTCCCGAATCTAATATATTACACATTTTATACTTTGAATCATCCACAACAAGGCTCTCATCCAACGCTTGTATATTTAAATAACTGAGATTTCGTAAGTATTTGCGAAACTTTACAAGCTATTATTAGGAGGTACTTATGAAAATTATAAAGAAGCATTTCGTTATTGTTGGTATTATCCTTTTTATTTTTTTGTCTTTATCTTTTTGTATTATTACATCGAGAAATATCGAAGAAAGCAAAACTATAGAGAACTGCGGCAGTTGGAATTACACCGTAAAAACCTCTATTATTTTCAAAAAAGTTACTTCAACCGTTAATGCCTCGCAAAAGAAAAGCTCCACCACAATCTCTCTTGGAGACAAAGTGGAGTCTAGTGGTATTTCGCCAACCGGTGGAACTGCAAAAGCAGAATTAAAAGGTAACTTACTTAAAACAGCATATGTTTATTGGGATTTAATTGAATAATAGGTGAATCAAAAATGAAAAAAGCGTTAATTTACATAACATCCGTTGCACTACTTTTAACCGTCTCCTTTTTTTCTATATTTATCGATAAGAACAAATATGATAAAGACTGGGAAAATTTGGGAAACAACTCATCATCAAAAACTTTCTACATAAGAAATAACGAATTGGATATAGATCAATTATATAATACACTTGCTTTTCTTTCAGAAAAATATAAGGTTAACCTATATCGGAGCGATAATGAAGAGATAGATAATAAAGATATAACTGTAAAATCTGTATATATATCATTCCCAGACGGCATTTATGACCGTTTGAGTCTTCAAAATGGTCGCATCCCTACTAACGAAGAATTAATCGCAGGTAAAGTATTAACTACTTCCAATTTTAAAGACAATAATAATACTTCTTCTATAGGTGAACTCTTTAGCTTTTTTGGTATACAATACAAGAAAGTACAATCATTATCGCGGTATGTGGAGAATACTAAAAATATTTGCGGAACATATAACGCAGTATTTCAAAACAGAAACAACAGCAATGATTTTTTTAATGAATTAGCAACTGAACTTGGTACAAATTCTGAAGAACTACAAACTAAAAGAATATATCATACTAAAGATGATTCCGGAATAGCATTAATCCTTATATTGTCAGCAGCTACCATTTTCGGCCTATTTTTTATTCTATCTGCTTATTATATTGTAAGAAAATTCAAAGAAGTTGGCATATGCAAACTAATGGGATATGACAACAAAGCAGTATGGTGCAAATACTTCATCCCCATTCTTGTAACCCAAGCATTTACCTCAACAATTATTATTCTTATTTGTAGACTTTTTTATGACGCACCTAAGAATACAATTATAAATTTAACCCTGTTGCTTTGGTTTGTTATTTTTATAACTTTTTTAATCTGTTTAGTCTTTTATTCCTTACTAAAAAAATATACCGTGTCATCTCTTTTAAAAAATAAAAATCCTTCCAAAATAATAATTAAAATGAATTTCGTTTTAAGAACTGGTATACTTATCATTATGTGTTCAATTTTATTATCTGCATTTTATGGATTTACTGAAATAAACAATAAGTATAAGATTTATAAGTATTGGGATAATTACAAAAAAACATATGCAGTGATGAAAATAAAACTAAATACCGAAGATCACTCAGATATAATTAACGAAACACACATTATGGATAAAAAATATGCCAATCTTTATACAGAATTAAACAAATTAGGAGCTGAATATGCAAAGTATGACGAAATTCAACCATTCTATTCTTTTTACAACTATGATTTTTATGAAAAGGAATCGACAGATCATGAATTCAAAGAACATTTTATGACAGTGAACCTTAATTATCTGGATACACTTGCTTTAATTGATGAAGATCATAAAAAAATCATTATAGGCGAAGATATCTCAAGTAACGTATACATAGTCCCTATCTCGAAGAAAAATGATCTCTATACTCAACAGTTATTAAAGGCACATAGTTATTATGTTCAAGACTCATCAAATAGGTACTTCAATGAGAATAGTATAATTGATAATAACGAAATCAAAATATATTATTATACTAATGTTGAGAATTTCTTTTCATTTGAAAGAAATATTAATGATACAGATCTAAATCCGGATTATACTATATCTAGTCCAATCTTCAGAGTATTAACAAATAATAATATCACTACTCTTGATGCTAAAAATATTGCAGGGCAAGGCGAAAGTTCACCCCTAAAAATAAATATAAAGGGTAAAGATCCTTCAAGCGTATTTAAAGATATAAAACCAATTATTCAAAAGTGTGGGCTTGAAAACAATATTTCTGGGCTTGAAGCAATTGGTGCTATATTTGATACCAAAATAGCCAGTATAAAAAAGGCAATGAAAATTTATTTTTTTATTTCTCTCATCCTTTTTATTGTTTCTTGCTTTATCAGCATGCAAACTATTGAAATGATAATCGAACTAAATAAACAATCTATTAGTGTGAAAAAGTTACTTGGATATAAATTTAGGGACAAATATGCAGCAATAGTATTATTATTCATTGTTGAATGGCCAATCATAATGTTTTTCTCTGAAAAGATATATAGATCCATCGATAAATCATATGAGTATTCACTCCCTCAAATTATAGTTGTTATATTAATGGGTGGGATAGATATTCTGTTTATACTACTATACCTTTTTAGATTTGAAAAAACAAAACTCAGCAAATTATTAAAGGAGTGAAATTATGTCTATTATAGAAATAAAGAATCTAACCAAAACGTATGATAAAAAAACTATACTCAATAAAGTAAACTATTCTATTGAAGAAGGAAAAATAACAGCTATTATTGGAGCAAGTGGAAAAGGTAAGTCTACATTGATGAATATTATGGGACTTATTGAAGGTTTTGACAGCGGTGATCTTACAATATTAGGTAACAAAAACGTTAAACCCAACTCAACAAAAGCTGCAAAAATCATTCGCGAAAATATTTGTTACTTATTTCAAAATTTTGCTCTTGTTGATAATGAAACAGTTGAACAGAATCTGTTGCTTGCACTAAAATATGTTGATATGTCAAAATCACAAAAGGAAAGCCTCATTAATGAAAAATTGAAATACGTCGGTTTACCTGGGTATAAGTCAAGGAAAATATATACTTTAAGCGGTGGTGAACAGCAACGAGTAGCAATTGCAAGAATATTGGTCAATCCCAAAAGAATAATACTTGCTGATGAACCTACTGGTTCTCTCGACACCGAAAATAGAGATATCATCTTCAACTACTTAAAGAATCTTAATAAAAATGGAAGCACATTAATTATAGTTACACATGACAAAACTATTGCGAGTTACTGTGATACAATAATACAAATTTAGCCAGCCCACCAACATAAAATAACCATTAATAATTTTAATGTAATAATCAGATCAAACAAGCTAAAATTGGAACTTCAGTAATTACCTACGAGTTCAACTGAGTTCTTATACTTCAGATAACCTCGAACTTCCAGCCCCTTGTTTGCCACATATTGTTGCTGAAAACTGCTTTAAAATACTAAAAACCGCTAAAAATCAATCTCTTAAATCAGGCTATTTTTCGGTTGTTTTCGCAAGTTACTAAAGATCACTGAAGTTCTTCCGGTCGATTCAATTCCCGTACGGGTCACCATTACGCAATCCCACAGATGGCTTAAAATAGCCGTTTGTGGGTTTTCTTTTTTCCTAAAAAATGAGTTTGTACGCTATTTGTACGCTACTCAATTTTTTTAGTGTATAAGCATCGCTTTTTTACATTATCTCTTATGCATATTAATGAATAATATTCATTTAGCTTTTTTTGCATAGAATAAGCTCGCTGCCTGTTTTGTCAGATGCCAGCGAGCTTATTCTTATACTCTACCTTCAAAGCCTTATTCTGAGTCTGTATTATCCTCCTGAGGTAGAAATGCAAAAGCTTTGTCCATTGCTTCCAAAACCCTTGCCTGTGCATTCTGGAACATATGTGAGTATACATTCAAAGTAGTTCCTGAATTACAGTGACCTAATGCACCTGAAACTGTTGTAACATCAAGACCTGCTGAAATAAGCGAACTTGCCGCAAAGTGTCTGAAACTATGTATACCGTAGAAAGGCATATCA
>OCTX011033060.1_pt1 | contig 11151 bp, 9 predicted proteins | sample 1539691 | NCBI WGS metagenome assembly OCTX01 (sample SAMN02144231, study PRJEB22623) | gut metagenome | biome: sheep rumen | host: Ovis aries | place: New Zealand | reverse complement strand
GCGTTGGCTCTTGTATTCCATGATGAAACCAGAACCACCATGAATGCTGATGGCATCGTATGCATTTTGGTTGGCGTATTCTGAGTTCATACCTTTTGCCAATGGTGTGAAAGCATCAGCCAAACGTTGGTATTTTTTCATCTCTTGCTTCTCCTCGGGAGTCAGTTTACGGTCGCGCTCGATGTCTTCCAAACATTTGTAAATGTCAACATAACAAGCTGTCTGATAAAGTAATGAACGACCAGCGTCAAGTTTTGCCTTCATGCGAGAGAGCATATCATAGACAGCAGGGAAGTTGATAATCTTATCGCCGAATTGTTGACGTTCCTTCGCATAAGCTAAAGCCTCATTGTAAGCCTCTTGTTCTACGCCTACCGATTGAGCGGCAATGCCCAAGCGAGCACCATTCATCAACGCCATTACATATTTAATAAGACCCAAACGCGTGCTTCCGCAAAGTTCTGCCTTGGCATTCTTGTATGTTAACTCACATGTAGGTGAACCGTGAATACCAAGTTTGTGCTCAATGTGTCGCACGTTTACGCCACCATTACGCTTGTCGTAGATAAACATGGAAAGACCACGTCCGTCTTTGGTGCCTTCCTCAGAACGAGCCAATACGAGGTGAATGTCAGAGTCGCCATTGGTGATGAAACGCTTCACACCGTTCAAACGCCAACAATTCTCCTTCTCGTCGAAGGTCGCTTTCAACATCACACGTTGAAGGTCAGAACCAGCATCTGGTTCGGTTAAGTCCATAGACATTCCTTCTCCTGCGCATACACGAGGAATGTACTTCTGACGTTGTTCCTCAGAACCAAACTCATAGAGTGTGTCGATACAACTCTGCAAGCTCCAGATGTTTTGGAAACCAGCATCTGCGGCAGAGATAATCTCTGAAAGCATCGAGAATACGGCGTTTGGTAAGTTCAAACCTCCGTATCTACGAGGCATAGACACTCCCCAAAGGCCAGCTTTACGTGTTGCATCAAGATTCTCAAACGTCTTAGAGGCATAAATCATACGTCCGTTTTCGAGGTGTGGACCTTCCAAGTCAACACTCTCAGAATTAGGAGCTATGATGTTTGCAGCCACGTCGCCAGTGATGTCGAGAATCTGCTTGTAGTTCTCAATCGCATCGCCCAAGTCAACGGGAGCGTAGTCATATTCTTTCGCATCAGCGAACCCCTTTTCTTTCAGCTCAACGATACGAGCCATCAAGGGATGGTTGAGATAGAACCCTATCTCGGGGTGGTCACTATAATAGTTTGCCATAATTCAATATTTATAAATCATAATAATGATAAAACCTAAAGCAAAAAGAGAAGCAAGTGTGACGATGGTCCATTTGATTATCTTGTTCTTGATTTTATGATATGCAAACATTGCTATGATGATGCAAATCATGGCTAAGGTCAGTACCCCGTCCCACGGATGGTGTCTATGTACATGATCGCCTGAAATCAAGAAAAGTGAGGACCACATTTACTTACTAATTTGTTTATAATACTTAATCAATTACTTATTATCTTTATTTTAATCCTTTAAAGGTCTCATAGAAACGGATGGAGAAGAAAATTGCAAGGATTTCATTGAGAACCTTTCTCCAAATCGCCTTATCTGGATCAAGCGACAACCAAATAGAAGCGATGACCAAGAGTGCATAAACAATAAGTAATAAAACTTGTTTCTTCATCTTACTTGCTATTCTGCTTATAATACTTAATCAGTTTGGGAACAACTTCCTCAACGGTTCCAACAATCACGTAGTCGGCTATGCGATTGATAGGAGCATCAGGATCACTATTTACAGAAATGATAATACCAGAGTCCTGCATACCAGCGATGTGCTGAATCTGCCCAGAGATACCGCAGGCAATATAAACCTTTGGATGAACGGTAACACCTGTTTGTCCAATCTGACGGTCGTGGTCAATCCATCCAGCATCTACGGCTGCACGAGAACCACCTACCTCACCATGAAGTACCTTTGCAAGTTGGAAAAGTTGGTCAAAACCTTCCTTAGAACCAACGCCATAACCTCCAGCTACTACGATAGGCGCACCTTTCAGATTGTGCTTGGCAGCTTCTACGTGGTGGTCGAGTACCTTTACTACGAAAGCTTCAGCCGATACATATTTAGATACTTCTGGATAAACCACCTCTTTCTTGCATTCACCCTCATAAATAGCCTTTTGCATCACACCACTACGAACGGTTGCCATTTGTGGACGATGGTCTGGATTCACGATGGTAGCTACGATGTTTCCACCGAAAGCTGGGCGAATCTGATAGAGTAAGTTTTCGTAAACCTTATTATTCTTCTTGTCCTCATACGAACCAATTTCCAATTCCGTGCAATCAGCTGTTAATCCACTGGTAAGTGAAGAACTTACACGAGGGCCTAAATCACGCCCGATAACTGTTGCACCCATTAAGCAAATCTGTGGTTGTTCCTCTTTGAAGAGATTGACAAGAATATCGGTATGTGGTGCGGAAGTATAAGGGAATAATCCTTCTCCGTCGAAAACAAATAGTTTATCAACACCGTATGGAAGAATCTGCTCTTCTACTTGTCCCTTAATGCCAGTACCTGCAACTACGGCATGTAGTTCTACGCCTAATTCATTGGCCAATTTACGACCTTTGGTCAAGAGTTCCTGGGAAACCTCCTGTACCAAGGTTCCTTCGATTTCACAATATACAAATACAGCCTCACCCCCGGCCCCTCTCCGAGGGGAGAGGGGAGTAGATACTCCTGTATTCGGATTGTTTTCTTGAGTATTCATATCTTATGTCTTATTTAATTCGTCTTTAATCTTATTAATTACATATTTGATGTCAGATGTCACTTCTTCATTCTTAAAGCGAATCACCCTATAACCTCTTTTCTGTAAATAGTCTGTGCGTATTTGGTCATCATATTGTTGTTCTGGTTCTTCATGATATCCACCATCTACTTCGATAACCAATTTTTCGGAAAGACAAACGAAATCAGCAATGTAATCCATGATAATATGTTGTCTGCGGAAATTATATCCTTGAAGGTTCTTTCGGAGAGCATTCCAAAGTATATCTTCACTCTTTGTCATCTCCTTACGATTCTTCCTTGCAAAGTCCTTTAGAATATCATATCTATCAGGCGAAGCTGTCTCATATTCTTGTCTCATTTTCCAATTAGTTTTCAAAGACTATCTACTCCCCTCTCCCGTTGGAGAGGGGTTGGGGGTGAGGCTTAAATAATCTTTTCTCCTACCAGTTCTTTTACCAGTTCTTCGATATCTGCATCTGAAGCTGTGAGTGTCTTTGATTCTTTCGCTTGGAAGACGATGTTCTTCACGGCTTTCACCTTTGTTGGCGAACCAGCCAAACCGCATTGTTGAGGGTCTCCATCAACATCGGCTACGCTCCATTGATTCAACGTCAAGTAAGGACGCTCTTCATAAAGGTTATCGTAAGACGTGCCTTCGGCAGGTCTTTCCATCGGACAGGTAGCTCGCTTGTATTTCATCACGAGTTTAGCGTTCTGAGGACGACAAGGTGCCGCACTTCCGTTCACGGTAATCACTACGGGCAGTGGAGCTTCCACCGTTTCTACGCCACCATCGATAACGCGGCGGATAAGAGCCTTTCCGTCTTCTACTTTCAGTATCTCCTCAGCGTATGTCACTTGGTTTAATCCGAGTTTCTGAGCTACTTGTGGACCTACTTGTGCCGTATCGCCATCAATTGCCTGACGTCCACCAACGACGATGTCAACATCGCCAATCTTCTTGATAGCTGTTGCCAATGCGTAAGAGGTAGCCAATGTATCGGCACCAGCAAACAATCTGTCGGTAAGCAACCATCCCGTGTCGGCACCACGGTAAAGTCCTTGGCGAATGATTTCGCCTGCACGTGGAGGACCCATCGTTAGGATTCCTACTGTTGAACCTGGATTTTGCTCTTTTAATCTTAGAGCTTGTTCCAAGGCATTCAAGTCTTCTGGATTGAAGATGGCAGGCAAAGCAGCACGGTTGACAGTACCTTCAGCTGTCATTGCATCTTTACCCACGTTTCTTGTGTCGGGTACTTGTTTTGCAAGTACTACAATCTTTAAAGCCATATAAAATATTTATGTGATTTAATATAATATCCTAAAAATCAGCCGCAAAATTACTAACTTTTTACTGAGTGGCAAAATAAAAGTGGCTAAAAACGACCGAACGGGGATTTGGCTTGCACAAAGTTGCAAGTTTGTGCAATGATTTTTGCGGTTTAGGTGTCGTAAACGATATGTTTAGCGCGTCTAAACAATATATTTAGGTCTGCTAAACATATCGTTTGTTGAGCCTAAATGATATGTTTGTTTGCATTTGCTTTTATTATTCAATTCATTTTTTGGTTTTTCCGCCGAAATACTGTAATTTTGCATCAAGTATTAACGAATTCAATAGATAGATATATGAAAAGGTTTAGTTTGGCAATCTTTATGCTTGCCATGATGTTAACGACTACTCAAGCGCAGGTGTTTGATAACCTTCCAGATCCCATAGAGGACGTGAACAAAGTGGTGGATAATACACCCGACTCTATTGCTAAGGCTTTGATGAGTCGTCCAGCACCTGGTTCTACGCGAATAGGAAGTAATCCCGTGCTATTTCTTATCGGCAATTCTACCATGCGCAACGGTACGAAAGGCGATGGTTCTAACGGTCAATGGGGATGGGGATATTATGCCAACCAATACTTCAATGCCAATAAGATAACGGTAGAAAACCAAGCATTAGGCGGTATGTCCACCCGTACTTTCTATACAAAATTGTGGCCTGCAGTACGTGAAGCGTTGCAACCAGGCGATTGGGTGATAGTCTCTATCGGACATAATGACAATGGTCCTTTCGATGAAGGGCGTGCTCGTGCGGTCATTCCAGGAATCGGTCCTGATTCTTTGAATGTTACGATTAAGGAAACGGGTGAGAAGGAAACCGTTTATACCTATGGGGGATATATGCGCAGGTATGTTTCAGAGATTCGTGCGAAGGGAGCCAATCCTATCTTGATGTCGCTTACTCCTCGTGATGCTTACGACGAGTTGACGGGTAAGATTGTTCGTAAACCGCAAGGAAAATGGTTGGAGGAATTATCCGTGGAATTAGATGTTCCTTACGTTGACTTGAACGAGATTTCAGGAGCCAAATTGGATTCATATAGCCATTGGAAAGAGAAATATCATTTCTTCGGCGACCATATCCACACCAGTTATTATGGTGCGCAGATGAATGCGCGAAGTGCAGCTGAAGGCATCATGGCTTCCAATCATCCTAAGTTGAATGTGTTGAAGGGAATGATGATGAACGTGGGATTGAAGAAGGTTGACGTGAAGAGAGAAGCGGGTAAGCCTATCGTGTTCATTACTGGAGATTCCACCGTGAAGAATGCCGACAAGGAGAAAGATGGTATGTGGGGATGGGGCGCATTTGCCAATACCATTTTCAATGAGAAGAAAATCACACCCGTAAACGTTGCTATTGCGGGAAGGTCAACCAGAACTTACTTACGCGAAGGCAGATGGGAGGCGATTTACAATACCCTTCAACCAGGCGATTTCGTATTGATAGAGTTCGGACATAATGATATTTGTCCGATAACTGATAAGAAGGCGCGCGGTGTGATACCAGGAACGAAGGATACTTGCCATGTATATAAGATGGAAGCAGACGGTTCGTTTGTGGTGGTGTATTCCTTCGGTTGGTATTTGAAGAAGTTTATCGATGACGTACGTGAAAAAGGCGCTACGCCAATTTTGGTTTCGTTGACGCCGAGAAACGAGTGGCCGAATGGAAAGGTGGAACGTCGCAACGATTCATACGGTAAATGGTATCGTGAAGTGGTGGAAGAAACAGGCGTGGATTTCCTCGACATACACAATATCATTGCCGATTACTTGGATAAGAAATACAAAGGCAAGGAAGATGCATTGCCTTACTTCAAGAAAGACCATACACACACCAGCATGATGGGAGCCAAGAACAATGCGAAGTTTGTGGCTAAGGGATTGAAACAAATGAAACACCCGTTGGCAAAATACCTGAAATAAACGTGATAGATAGGGCTACCGTAGAGAAAATCAAAGATGCCGCCAATATCGTGGATGTGGTGGGTGAGTTCGTTACGCTTCGCAAGGCGGGAATGAACTATAAAGGATTGTGCCCATTCCATAACGAGAAGACGCCTTCGTTTATTGTTTCTCCTGCCCGTGGTACTTGTCATTGTTTCGGTTGTGGTAAGGGTGGAAATTCCATCAGTTTCGTAATGGAACACGAACAAATGACTTACCCCGAAGCATTGCGATGGTTGGCCAATAAATATCATATCGAAATCAAGGAACGCGAATTGAGCGATGAGGAAAAGCGTGAACAAAGTGAGCGCGAATCCATGTTTATCATCAATGAATATGCGTTGAAGTATTTCGAGGATATCTTGCATAATCACGAAGAAGGCAAGGCCATCGGCTTGCAATATTTTAGGAGCAGGGGATTCAGGGATGATATCATCTCCAAATTCCAATTGGGTTTCGACCTCAGCAATCGTTATGCTTTCGCAAACACCGCCTTGGAGAAAGGCTATAAGAGTGAGTTTATCGAAAAGGTAGGTATCTGTTACAAGAATGATAGAGGTGAACTGATTGACCGCTATTCAGGTAGGGTGATTTTCCCGTGGATAGGTGTGAGCGGAAAAGTGGTTGGATTTGGTGGAAGAAAACTTGATGCCGCTACGAAAGGCGTACAACAGAAGTATGTCAATTCGCCCGATTCGGAAATCTATCACAAAGATAGAGAATTATACGGCATTTACCAAGCCAAGAAAGCCATTGCCAAGGAAGATAGAGTGTATATGGTTGAGGGATATACCGACGTGATTTCCATGCATCAATGTGGAATCGAAAACGTTGTTGCCAATTCTGGTACGGCTCTTAGTCTTCATCAGATTCATGTACTTCATCGATTCACCTCTAACATTACGTTGCTTTACGACGGAGATAGTGCTGGTATTCATGCTGCTTTGCGCGGTACTGATATGTTGCTTAGTGAGGGAATGAATTTGAAGGTTTTACTTTTGCCAGATGGCGATGACCCAGATTCATTCGCACGTAAACACACGGCTTCTGATTTCAGACAATATATAGAGGAGAAGCAAACCGACTTCATCCAGTTTAAGACGGATTTGTTGTTGAAGAATGAGCGCGACCCGTTGAAGCGAAGCGAAGCCATTAACTCTATCGTAGAGAGCATTGCGATGGTGCAAAACCAAATCTTGCGAGATACTTACTTGCATGATTGCGCTCAACGAATAGGCATCAGCGAGTCTACTTTGATTAACCAAATGAATAAGTTCATCCGCAATGGACGAGAACAAAAGACTCCTCAAGTGCAAACGCCTATTCCAAAGATTGTTCCCGTGAATGTCGTTTCATCCAATACGCCCACTACTGGTGATAGTAAGGTACAACAAATGCTCATTCAATTGGTGATTAGACATGGGAAAAGGGTGATATATAACAACGTGGAAGATGAGGAAGGTAATCTTCACGACATCAATATCATTCAATACGTGAGCTTGAATCTTAGTGCTGACAATCTACGTTTCAATAATGAGTTGTTTAACCGCATCTTAGAGGAAGCCGTGGAGCATGTGAACGATGATGGTTTTGATACGCAAAACTTTTTTATCAATCACGAGGACATTACGATAAGTAAGTTGGCAGCCGACATGAGTCAAGATAAGTTTCATTTGTGTGAAAGTCAGCAAGTGAAAAACGACCAAGAATCATTGCGTAATCGCACGTTGCATCTGATTCTTGATTTCCGAAAGGAATATTTAGATGGAAGGCTGAAAGCAATTAAAAGAGATATCGCGCAGGCGACAAACGACATGGAGAGAATGAGAACGTTGATGAGCGAGTATCAAGAAACCATGCATCTGCGCAATGAGTTGGCGAAAAAGTTGGGCAATAATATAATGACGAGATAATATGTATTTTATAGAGAAAACATTTGAGATTTCTGCCTGTCATAGACTTGTACTTCCGTATGAGAGCAAGTGTACGCACATACACGGTCACAATTGGTTGATTACGGTATATTGCAAGTCTCTCGAATTAAACGAGAGTGGGATGGTGGTGGATTTCAGCGAAGTCAAGAGAAGGGTGAAAAAGGTGCTAGATCATCAAGACCTGAACGAAGTGCTTCCTTTCAATCCTACGGCTGAGAATATCGCGCGCTGGATTACCGACCAGATTCCGCATTGCTATAAGACAAGGGTGCAAGAAAGCGACGGCAACGTTGCAATTTACGAAAAAGACGAATGATGAAGACCTACCGCGTGAACGATATGTTTTATTCCCTGCAAGGCGAAGGTAACAATACGGGCAAGGCTGCCGTATTCGTGAGATTTGCAGGGTGTAATTTGCGTTGCTTATTTTGTGATACGGATTTTACGGATTATACGGAAATGAGTGCGTATGAAATCGTGAAACGCGCAAATGCATTATGTGAAGTTGCCCAACAGATAAAACCGATGGTGGTACTTACTGGTGGTGAACCTACATTGCAAGTCGACGGGGCTTTGATAGACTCTTTGCATCAAGCAGGATATGTTGTTGCGATGGAAAGTAACGGTACAAATCTTCCTCCCGATAATCTTGATTGGTTGACGGTATCTCCTAAGGAGCGGGTAATGGTGAAACGATGCAACGAATTGAAATGCTTGTTTGATGAGAAGGCATGTGTTGATGATTTCGGAATCATGGCTGATGAGTATTATCTACAACCTTGCGACGTGGGGGATGATGTGAAGAATCAGGCGATCATCCAACAATGTGTGGAGTATATCAAGGCTCACCCCAAATGGCGATTGTCTTTGCAAACCCATAAGTTGGCTGGGTTTAAGTGATATGATGTCTTAACACTCATAATAATATATACGAAATGACTTATCTTTATTGGATTGCCACCCTTATTTATGCGGTTATCGTGATAGGCACGATAATTACCGTCGTGATGGATAATCGACAACCAGTAAAGACGTTGTTGTGGATTTTCGTATTGCTCTTCATGCCAGTCATAGGAATTATCTTGTATTTCTTCTTCGGCATGGATACCCGAAAGGAAAAGATGATTAGCCAACGGAGTATCGACCGATTGACGAAACGCTCTATGATGGAATACATCGAACAAAAAGACCTTCACGTAGCGGATAGTCATAAGGTATTGGTGAGATTGTTCTCTGAGCAAAATTGGGCGTTTCCTTATAAGGACAACGAAGTGGATATTTTCACCGATGGTTATGCGTTTTTTCCAGAGTTGTTGGCTGAGATTGCCAAGGCTAAAGACCATATTCATTTAGATACTTATATCTTTGAAGACGACCCGTTAGGACGTTTGGTAGCCGATGCGTTGATTGCCAAGGCGAAAGAGGGCGTAGAAGTTCGCGTCATTTACGATGATGTGGGATGTTGGAAAGTGAAGAACTCCTTCTTTGAGCGAATGAGAGAGGCGGGAATCGACGTTCATGCATTTATGCCCGTTCGTTTCCCGATGTTCACGAGAAAGGTTAACTATCGCAATCACCGTAAGATATGTATCATTGATGGTTTGGTGGGATTCATCGGCGGTATGAATATCGCCATGCGATACGTGAAGGGAACGGCCAAACAACCTTGGCGCGATACGCATCTGCGCATTCGTGGAGCGTCTGTATATGGTTTGCAACGGGCATTTTTGATAGATTGGTATTTCGTTGACCGTACGCTTATCACCAAACATAAATATTATCCTCCTTACGACGCTAATATCAGCAACAATTGTGTGGCACAGGTAGTAACAAGTAGTCCTATCTCTGAATGGCCCGACATCATGCAGGGATATGTGCGTATCTTGTTGGAAGCCAAACGATATGTCTATATCGAGACTCCTTATTTCCTACCAACAGAACCAGTTCTTTTCGCCATGCGAACGGCTGCTTTGGCGGGCGTAGACGTAAGGTTGATGATTCCTTTTCAAAGTGATGCGAAAATCACCGAATGGGCTACTCGTTCCTATTTCGTGGAAACGATTAAGGCTGGCGTGAAAATATACTTATATAAAGCTGCTTTCAATCATAGTAAGTTACTTATCAGCGATGATTCATTGAGTACTTGCGGCAGCACCAACGTAGATTTCCGTAGTTTCGAGAATAACTTTGAGTCGAACATCTTCTTCTATCATCAAGGAATTGCGTTGAGATTAAAGAAGGTATTCCTTGACGATCAAAGTCATTGTATCTTATTGAACAGTACGGTTAACTTAGAACATCGTCATTTCCTCAAGCGATTCACGGAATCCGTCTTCCGTTTGATTTCACCGATGCTGTAATCGTAAGAGGTGAGGAGTGAGAGGTGAGAAGTGAGAGAATACCCGTCTCTCCGCAATATCGCTTGCTTATCAGTGATTTACAAGATTTACACCCAATTTTACACCCAAAAATGTAAAGTTGGGTGTCTTTCTTTTTGATTGGTTAGGGCAGCCCCGTTAGGATGGCTCAGCGATTAAGGATTCCCATATATATACAACACAATTGGATGCCGCTATATCTGTTTGTCAAAGGGCAGAAAAAGATTTGAAGGAGGCCATAGATTTCATTTATTAAGGAACAGAGACAGTAGACGAGCAATTCAAAAGCAAGGATTGGACTCACCTTGCCCTTGCCATTCAGAGTTTGGAGTATAAGGGTAAAGAACTGAAAGAATTGTTTAGCTCAAATATTGAATCTTGATTACAGAAATATGGAAAGATAAATTCAATGAATTTAATACATTTCTTTTATCTTTCCATATTTTTTTAGGCTTTAGTTTTTACACAAAAACTATTATTATTCCGCATATCGTTATCGAAACAACATGTAAACCGATTGCCAATATATGCCATTTTAATGTTGGGAACTTTGAATCATAATAATGTTCTCTAACAAATGTTTTATAAGATTCTGAAGACCCTATTTTTGTAAATGGGTGTGTTAATAAAGATGCAATAACAATAACAGCTATCTTTACGTATAACCACGGCAAATGAAATAGGTATGTATTGGGAATCCAGAATATCAATATGATAAATGAAAAAATATATTCGCATA
>OCTX012248709.1_pt1 | contig 11152 bp, 8 predicted proteins | sample 1539691 | NCBI WGS metagenome assembly OCTX01 (sample SAMN02144231, study PRJEB22623) | gut metagenome | biome: sheep rumen | host: Ovis aries | place: New Zealand | reverse complement strand
TCGGCTTTTGTCTCGCCGATATATCTTATGACATAGAGCATGATGTAGTTGATCATGAGCGTCATGAGAGTCTCATTTGTGTTGAACCTGACCTTAAGTGCTGCGATCGCGATACCGATTATTCCGCTCGATATCATTGCTGCAAGACACATAAGAAGGACAGTTACAAAATTAGGCATTCCGGAACTGTTGAATGCGATGATGGATGCTGTGATGGCACCGATCAGGAACTCACCCTCGCCTCCGATATTCCAGAAACGCATCTTGAATGAAAGGCTTAAGGCAAGTGATGTGATAAGGAGAGGAACAAAGATCTTAAGAAGACCTTCGATGCTCTTATAACCGTATCTGTTTCCGACAAGTCCTATAGTGAACATCTTGCCGTAGTAATCAAAAGGATTGATTCCCAAGACACCAAGGATAATTGCACCGATCGTAAGCGATACGAGTATTCCCACTAAGTAGAAAATAAGCGTTCTGCTGAGCTTGGCGTCAGCTCTTCTTATCAGATGATATTTTTTCATCAGGCCTTGACCTCCTCATCTGTAAAAGCTGAATCCTTTGCAATACCGTCAGTCTTACCGTCTTTGTTTACGATGTTGATTGTACCTGTCATCATAAGTCCGATCTCTTCTTTGGTCGTGTGATTGCTGTTAACAACACCCTGAAGCTTTCCGTGGCAGATAACCATGATCTTGTCGCACAGAGCGAGCATAACATCCAGGTCCTCGCCGACAAAAAGAATACCCACGCCCTTTTTCTTCTGTTCGTTCAGGATATTGTAGATCGTGTAAGAAGAATTGATATCAAGACCTCTTACAGGATATGCGGTAATAAGCACGTTAGGACCTGATTTGATCTCACGTCCGAGAAGGACTTTCTGGACATTACCACCTGAAAGCCTTCTTACCGGAGTCTCTGTTGAAGGAGTTACAACTTCAAGCCTGTCGATGACTTTCTGAGCTTCTTCACGGGCGGATCTGCGGTCTACGAAAATACCCTTGGACTCGTTGTAGTTTTTGAGGATCATGTTGTCCGTGATAGAGAGCGACGGTGCAAGACCCATGCCCAGACGGTCCTCAGGAATAAAGCTCATGGAGATGCCGTGATCTAAGATCTTCTTAGGTGACATTCCGACGATGCTCTCACCTTCGTGGATCATCTGTCCGTCTTCGATCTTTCTGAGACCTGCGATCGCTTCGCAGAGTTCTTTCTGTCCTGAGCCTGCGATTCCTGCAACGCCCAGCATCTCTCCGCCTCTTATATAGAAATTGATGTGATCTATTGCTACCGCACCCTCGTCATTTTTTACGGTAAGATCTCTTATCTCGAGAAGAGGATGTGTCTTTTCCATGATGGGGCGGTCGATATTAAGCTCGATCTTGCGTCCTACCATGAGCTCTGTGAGAGCCTTCTCATTTGTCTCTTTGGTAATGACAGTGTCTATGTATTCGCCGTGTCTTAATACAGCGACTCTGTCAGATATTGCCATTACCTCGTTAAGTTTATGCGTAATGATTATTATCGAATGGCCTTCTTCCTTCATCTTGCGCAAGACATCGAAAAGACGGTCTATCTCCTGGACTGTAAGCACTGCCGTAGGCTCATCGAGGATGATTATTTTCGCGCCATAGCAGAGGACCTTAAGGATCTCCAAAGTCTGCTTCTCTGACACCGCCATATTGGCGACTGTCTTATCCAGATCTATATCAAAGCCGAACTTTGCGGCTGTATCTTCAATCTTTTTACGGACGTCTGCACCATGCATAAAACGTCCTCCATCCCTCATACCGATACGGATATTCTCGAGCGCCGTAAAACGCTCGACCAGCTTGAAGTGCTGGTGAACCATTCCTATTCCCAGTTTGCCGGAATCTTCAGGTGAATTGATGGACACCTTTTTCCCGTCGATAAAAATAGAACCGCTGTCGGGCATATAGATGCCCGACAGCATGTTCATAAGTGTCGTTTTTCCTGATCCGTTCTCTCCTAAAAGGGCGAGGATCTCACCCTTTGCAAGAGACAGATTGATGTTTTTATTGGCCGCCACAGGGCCGAAACTTTTAGTTATTCCCTTTAGCTCTATGGCATATTCCATAAAACACCTCTTAGATCAAAATTACTGTTATCAGTTAACCTGTGTAACGCCTTCTACGTAGTAGTTCATTGAGCCCTGGATTACACCGTCTTCAACAGAAGGGCCGCCTGCTGCTACGATCTCTGTGCCGTCATTTGTCTTGAGGGCAGCGTCTGTCTTAGTAACTGCAACAGAACCTGCTGCGCCGGAGAATGAAAGCTTAACGCCGGAGAATACATCCCACTCGCCGGAAGTCATGAGCTTCTTGGCAAGATCGATAGCTTCCTTTGTCTCAGCTGTGCAGTTAGCAGTAAGAGGTGATACATCAACGAATCCGGCTTTGAGACCTTCATAGTAGTTGCCAACCTTTGTCATGAAGTTTGCCGGATCTTCCATAGCAGCCTTCATAGCTGTTGCATAGTAAACATCCCAGTTCCATACAGGTGCTGTAAGGTGAGCCTTCGGAGCTTCAGCAGACATGTCTGAGTTGTATCCGCATCCGAATACGCCCTTCTCGTTAGCAACGATCTGAGGCTGAGCGGAGTCGCAGTGCTGAGCGATTACGCAGCATCCGTATGTGTCGATCAATGTCTCAGCTGCCTGTCTCTCAAGCTGCTGGTCACCCCATGTGGAGATCTCGTAAACGCTGATCTTTGCATCAGGGTTAACTGCGATGCATCCCATAGCGAATGCATTGATACCTGAACATGTCTCAGCATACTCAGTACCCCAAGCGGAAACATAGCCGATATTGTTGTTCTTCATCTCGAGAGACTTATATCCTGCTGCGATACCTGCGAGGTAACGTGCCTGATAGATTCTTCCGAAATAGTTGTTGAAGTTCTTGTCGTTGGAAAGATAACCTGTTGCGTGAGAGAAGATGATATCCGGATATTCCTTAGCCTTAGCTTCGAAAGCATTGATGTAGCCGAAGCTGATACCAAAGATGATGTTGCATCCGTTACCTGCGAGCTGGTCGATTGCCTGCTTAACCTTCTCGTCATCCTCAGGAATGTTGTCAACGATGTAGAGATCCTTAGCGGGATCAAGACCGATCTTCTTCATTCCTTCGGTAATACCGTGATGATGAGCATAGGTATAACCTGATGTGTCGTTCTGGCTGTTGATGTAGATAGCACCTACCTTGAAGTTAGATGCCTTATCTCCGCCTTTGCCCCCGTTAGCTGAATTACAGCCTGCAAGTGCGAAGACTGATGTAACTGCGAGTGCAGCAGTTACTAACATCGAAATGAGTTTTTTCATAAACTGCCTCCGTTCAAATTTGATATATGCCAAACAATTGCATATCTGATTCAGTCAGGATCCCCGGGGTTATTGAGGCCTGAACTCCAGTGAGTCATCGGTCATCCTGTCGATGATCGCCAGAGACTCTACTCTGATCCCCTTAGCCCTCAAGGCGTCACCGCCGCCCTGGAAACCCTTCTCGATAGCGATGGCGCAGCCTGCAAGCTTTGCACCGCCCTGGCCTATGATATCGATCAGGCCGTTAAGCGCATTTCCCATCGCAAGGAAGTCATCGACGATAAGGATCGTGTCATCACTGTTAATGTAATCACCCGATACCATGATGTCGTATGTCTGCTGGTGTGTATAAGAGAAAACCTTCGAAGTGAGGATGTTGCCGGCAAGATTACTGCTCTTATGCTTCTTGGCAAAGACCATCGGAACCCCTAAAGCCACCGCTGCCGAATAAGCGAGCGCGATGCCCGAAGACTCAATGGTTAAAACCTTTGTAACATTGTTACAGGAAAAAAGCCTGGCGATTTCCTCGCCCATATCCTTAAGGAGTTTTGTGTCGATCTGCTGGTTTAAGAAACTTCCAACCTTAAGCACTTCACCCGGAAGAATCTGTCCTTCGGTGAGTATCCTTTGTTCTAACGCGCGGATAAGAACCACCTCCTAAAAGGATTTAAAACACCCTCCTATATTATAATTATTACAATTTTGTGTCAAACCGAAACGGCTTATTTTTTGCACTTTTTAGGCGGTTTCAGGGGATCGAAAATGTGGCAATCTGCCACTGGAAAATCACTTGCCTGCAGGAAGTATGCGTTCGTCCGTGGGATACTGTTCGATGGCCAGATCGATTATCCCGGGCAGAGCTTCAGCCAGATCCATGCCCCCGGCCTGAACTATGTCCTCAGATATGGGATTTTCCTTGTATCTGGAGCTTAAACTGTAGAAAAGTGAGCTCCCGGGGCCGTTTTTACGGCGGCTGTACAGCAAAATGCTTCCGACAAGTTCAGATGCTTCATCGCCTATGGCATATACCGGCACTCCGTTAGCTGCTATCGCATTGTTCAGTGCTTCTTTTGCGGAATCTGAAAGGACCGGGTTGCCAGAGACAACGATGAGCATATAACGTGAATATTCCCTGGGGATATCTTCTTTTACTATTTTCCCGTATTCATCCCTCTCGGTGGTATGGAACGTCGTTGATTTTATTGGAAGATTATCTGCTGATGCACTCTCAGGCGGGATCACCTGAGTAACAGGAGCCAGGACTTCAAGTTCTGAAGGGAACTCGCCGATCCAGTAGATCGTAATATCCATCTGTGCAATGGCAGAAAGCTTCTCTTCCAGAGCGGCTTTCCTGTCGATCACTTCCTGTCTTTTAGAACTCGAGCCGAAAAGAACGGCAATGAACAGGAAGAACATTGCCGCAAGTATTGTAAGAACGATAAGACCCGTCTTGCCTCTGCTCATGCTTAGCCGTCATTCCTTGTAACAAAGGGCTTAACGCCTTCTATTACCCTGCCTGCAAAATCCTCCTTGCTGGATACGACCATGGCATCCATGTTATCGAGATAAGGAAGACAGTATTTTCTAAGGTTCTCAAGAGTGTATTTGAGAGGTTCGCCCTCACCTTCAGCGTCTGCAACGATAAGCCAGATAAGGCGGTCCGTGCCGTTTTCCCTCATAAGCCTTACCCAGATGTCAGATACCGTGGGCTCGATCTGGAGATAGCCTTCAAGAGCTTTTTTAAGTTCCGGAGGATACTTGTCAGGTTCACCGACCTTAGCCGTGCCGTCGCCGCCGATTCCCATCTGCGCAGCGATCATCTTGAGCATTTCCTTGCCGAATAAGACTTCCTCGGAACCGGGATTAATAACAAAACCGGAAAGTCCCATCTTGGGTGCCATAACGACATCGATGAGATCTGCAAAGCCGGCAACCACACCGTTTTGCGGTTCCTTCTTTTTTTCGAAAGCGACCTCAAAACTGTCTGTATCACAATAGACGACCATATATTTAAGACCCTTGGAATCACTTACTGCATGGAAGCTGTAGCTTCCTTCGGTGCCGTCAACCGGAACGAGGAACTTTGCAACAGCTGCTTCCTTAAGGACTGCGATCATGTTCTCTTCGGAGCTGTCCTGACGGATCCTGCCTAAAAGCTCTACAAGCTTCTCATTCTCGATCCTTTCGATCTTTCCGTTGTTCTCACTCATTTCCTATACCTCTTAATATCAGAATACTGCCTTGACCGCCCATGTCCAGAACATCAGTGTCACAAGCATGAATATCATCGACAAAGATACCGTACGCGCACAAAAATGCGGTGCGACATCGTGATTCTCGGAATATATTACATTCATTGAGCCGCAGGGCAAAGCGCACATCAGGACGATGACGCTCTTTGTCTCGGACATAACAGGATAAAAATGCGATACGGCCATGACAGCGCCCATTACGACAGCCGGCAGCACCATGAGCCTTAATGCCGAGACAATATAACCCTTCTTGTCCGTTACAAGCTTCTTTATCTTAACACCTGCCAGCATTGAACCCATTACCATCATGGACATAGGGACTGTCATGTCTCCGATGAGCTTAAATGTCTCGCTTAAAAACGCAGGCATCCTCCACGGGATTATGAACAGAACGATCGCGAGGATCGATGCGACAGACACTGGATTCTTAAATATCTCCAAAAGCCTGAACTTTGGCTTTCTCGAAAAGAGATAGACAGCATAAGTGTAGAAGAAAAGGTTGTAGCAGAGGTTATATACCGCAGCTAAAAGCAGACCGTAATTGCCGAAGAGGGCTTCCATAAGAGGGAAACCTACAAAGCCCGTATTCGCAAAGACCGTGCAGGTCACCATTATCCTTCTCTCATCTTCTGACATCTTCGCTTTCTTAAGTGAAAGGCGCATGACAATAAGTGTCAGTGCATAGTACGCGATGCCGAAAGCAGCGCAGGTGATCATGCCGTTTACTGCTTCATTTGAATAGGTGTGCTGGCTCGAATTCAAGATCATGAACGGCAGTACGGCCGTAAGAAGGATCTTCGACAGAGCCTTCTCGGCTGTGCTGTCTATTACTTTGGTCTTGTTTAAAACAAAACCCAGAGCCAGAAAAACGAATATCTTAAAAAAGACTATATATACCTGAACCATCAGATCAGTCGTTGCCGGAAAGAAGCGTTGCTCTTACGGCTGAACGGTAACCCTCCATCTTCTGTGATACTTCGAACGCGGACATATCAGGTTCATAAGATGCGCCTGCCTGATAGAATCTGCCGGTCGATTCAACGGAATCAAATATACCAGCTTCAATTCCTGCTGCAAGTCCCGCACCCATTGCGGTCATCTCATCACTTAATGCTCTGGTGATCTTTACGCCTAAAAGGTCAGACTGAAGCTGCATCAGGAACGAGCTCGCGCAGACGCCGCCGTCGACCTTCATCTGTCCTGCCTTTATACCTGTATCATCGGTCATGAGGTTAACAAGCTCCGTAACCTGATATGCAATGGATTCAACGCCTGCCCTTACGATCTGCGCTCTTCCGGTGCCTCTTGTAAGGCCTGTGAGGATGCCCCTTGCATCAGGCTTCCAGTAAGGAGCTCCCAGGCCCGTAAATGCGGGAACAAGATAGACTCCGCCTGCATCTTCTATCGAATTGCAGATGTCATCGCATTCAGCGGGGGTATTGATGAACTGCAGTTCGTCCTTAAGCCAGCTGATAACAGAACCTGCCTGGAAGATACTTCCTTCCAGAGCATAATTAGTAACGCCCTTAATAGACCATGCGCAGGATGTCAGAAGTCCGTTCTTGGAGAACACGGGTTCTGTTCCGAGATTCATCAAAGTAAAGCTTCCCGTACCATATGTGGTCTTGGAATCGCCTTTATTTACTGCATTCTGACCGAGAAGAGCCGCAGGCTGGTCACCCAGGACACCTGTGATGTGAACACCGTTTATAGAGAGGAGATCTTCGATCTCATCACTGTCAAAACCGTTGTCCTTAAGGAAGTCGGGCTTAAGGTCGATCTCACCGTAATCAGCGCAGGATTCCATAGGTTTAGCGAGTGCCTTTTGAGGAACGCCGAAGAGCTCTAAGAATTCCTGGTCGTATTCTTTCTTTGCGATATCGAAAAGCATGGTCCTCGAGCAGTTCGAATAGTCGGAAGCATAGGATGCTCCGTTAGTAAGCCTGTATACAAGGAACCCGTCGATCGTTGAAAGACGTGCTTCTCCGGTGGCACAGCGCTCTTTCAGACTTCTGATATTTTCCATGAACCAGAGCATTTTCGTAGCGGAAAAATAAGGGTCGATCTTAAGACCGGTGATCTCGGTGATCCTTCTGCCCTGCTCTCTTATCTCAGGACGTCTGCAGATATCGGATGTCCTTCTGCACTGCCATACGATAGCCTGATCCAATGGCTTTCCGGTGTGCGAGAATGCGACCGTTGTCTCACGCTGGTTAGTGATTCCCATGCAGGCGATACTTCCCTTTGCCTCAGGGTGCTCCTTTAAGATCATGGCGATCGCTTTAAGGACTGAAACATATATCTCCTCTGCATCGTGGCTTACCCATCCGGGCTGCGGATAGTACTGCCTGAAAGGTACATGCGTACCCTGTGACAGATTACCTTCCTCATCAAGGAGGAATGCCTTTGTGGAAGTGGTTCCCTGATCGATGCAAAGAATATACTTCATACGAATCTCCTTATCTGAAATAGATCCTGTTAAGATTCCTGTACCATTCGTTATCTATGGAGTCAAAGTCTTCCTTCGTAAACCTTACCATCCAGTTGCCTGTAGGCGTTCCCGGGATATTCATCCTGGTGTCTCCGCCGTAACCCAGCATATCCTGGACAGGGATGATCGCAACATCAGCATGGCTCATCCAGAGAGTCTTTATTATCGCTCTGCAGGAACCGCTGCGGCTGCCGCCGTCACCCCAGTTATCGCCTGTGAAGCCGCAGTATTCAAGGCAGCATTTACGCACTTCCTCCGGGCTGTCCCAAAGCCAGCCCAAAAGGGTGTTATTGTCATGTGTGCCTGTATATGCGACGCAGTTGTTATCAAAATTGTGAGGCAGGAATGAGCTGTTGTCGCCCGGATAGAATGCGAATTCCATGACCCTCATTCCGGGTATTCCGACCTTGCCCATGAACTCTGCGAGGTCAGGCGTTACTTCGCCCAGGTCCTCAGCGATAAGCCTTGATCTGTCCTTAAACTTCTTATCGTATTCCTCAAAGAAATCCAGGCCCGGACCCGGGATCCACTTGCCGTCCCTTGCAGTCTCGGCATTAGCCTCGATCTCACAGTAAGATGAGAATGCGCGGAAGTGGTCGATCCTTAAATAGTCGAAGAGCTTGAAGTTATCCTCGAGCCTGCTCATCCACCAAGCATAGTGGTCAGCTTTCATCTTCTTCCAGTCATATATAGGGTTGCCCCAGAGCTGTCCGTCAGCACAGAAATAATCCGGCGGGACTCCTGCGACGCTCTCGAAAACAAGAGCCTCCGGCTTCGGTTTCCTGGGTTCTTTCAAAGGTTCGCCGTCTTTAGTCGTGGTCTCGCCCTTTTCGACAGCCTTCTTATACTTGTCCAGCGCCTTCTCATAGTCCTTAAGGACCTTGTTCACGCCTGCTGCAGTAGCCATCTTGAAAAGATCCCTGCTCGCCCAGACATCAGCCGAATCTCCTGATACATAGAACGGGATATCGCCGATTATGGAGATGCCGAGATCGTTGATCTCTTTCTTGACCTGTGCCCATTCGTCGAAGAACAGGTACTGCACAAAGCCGTGATATCTGTAGTTGGGATTATTCTTAAGTCCTGCAACGGCGGACTTCTCGTAGTTTCTCAAGTTTACGTCCGACCATTCCCACCAGGGCTTGCCGAAGTCGGCATCCTTTACTGTCTGGTAAGCTGCGACATCCTGGACCCACTTGTTGTCCTTTATGAACTTGTCAGCCTTGGCAAGAAGATCATTATCAGCACGCTCAAAGGCCTTTCTTAAGAGCTCATCCCTGTTGGTCCTCAAGAAATCGTAGTCGATCCTCCACTTATTCTGGGTATATTCAGCCTGTTGTACTTCAGCGGGTGTCAGAAGGCCACGCTTCTCGAGCCTTCTGGGGTCGATAAAGAGCCAGTTGCCGGCAAAAGCCGAGAAACTCTGATAAGGTGAATTACCCATGCCGGGGTAGGAAAAAGGCAGAACCTGCCAGTACTTCATGCCCTGAGAAGCCAATTGCTTCGCGAAGTCTATTGCCTCCTGTCCGATCACGCCCGTGCCAAAAGGACCCGGGAGTGAGCTGATATGCATCAAAACGCCTCCACCACGTCTCATTATTTGTAATTCCCTTCTTTCTTATATATAATTACTTGTCTCTATTAGGCTATTATACATTTCTTGAGGGTAAAATGAATTCAGTTGATGAAATTAAAAGACGCCGGACCTTTGCGATCATCTCGCACCCGGACGCAGGTAAGACCACTATTACAGAGAAACTTCTCCTTTACGGAGGAGCTATCCATCAGGCAGGCTCTGTCAAAGCGCGTAAGGCTGCACGCCACGCTACTTCAGACTGGATGGAGATTGAGAAAAAGCGTGGTATCTCAGTAACTTCATCAGTAATGCAGTTCGAATATGACGGCTGCCACATCAATATCCTTGATACCCCCGGCCACCAGGACTTCTCAGAGGACACCTACAGAACACTCTGCGCAGCTGACTCTGCGGTAATGGTCCTTGACGGCGCAAAGGGTGTAGAGACCCAGACAATAAAGCTTTTCCAGGTCTGCCGCAGAAGAGGCATTCCGATCTTCACATTCATCAACAAGATGGACCGTGCTGCCAAGAATCCTTTCGATCTCATGGACGAACTCGAAAAGGTATTGGGAATAAGATCCGTCCCCATCAACTGGCCTATCGGCACAGACGGCGACTTCGAAGGCGTTTACGAGAGAGAATCCCGCAATGTCCTTCTTTTCGACCGCGAGAATAATGACCACGGTGCATCGATGGTTACACAGAGCGTATCAGGCATCGACGATCCGAAGCTCGACGAGATGCTCATGACAGGCCATCTCGAGACACTTCGAAATGACATTGAACTTTTGGACATGGCAGGCGACGAGCTCGACATGGACAAGGTCTTAAAGGGCGAATTAACACCCGTATTCTTCGGTTCGGCAATCACCAACTTCGGCGTAGAGCCCTTCTTACAGCACTTCCTTAAGATGAGCCCCGGACCTGCGCCCCACCATACGACTGACGGCACAGTTGAGCCTGAAGATCCGATGTTCTCCGGCTTCGTGTTCAAGATCCAGGCAAACATGGACCCTTCACACAGAGACCGTATGGCATTTATCCGTATCTGCTCCGGCCAGTATGAGAAGAACATGACAGTCAATCTCATGCGCACAGGCAAGAAGATCACTCTTGCACAGCCCCAGCAGTTCATGGCTCAGGACAGAGCGATAACTGAAGAAGCATATGCAGGAGACATCATCGGCATCTTCGATCCCGGCAACTTCAGGATCGGCGATACGATTATCTCGACCAACCGCAAATTCGAGTTCGATCCTATCCCGGTATTCGCACCGGAGAACTTCGCACGTGTAGAGCCTAAGGATTCCATGAAGCGCAAGCAGTTCTTAAAAGGCATCGAGCAGCTCTCACAGGAAGGCGCAGTACAGCTCTACAAGCAGCCCAACATCGGTACCGAGACATACGTCATGGGCGTTGTCGGTATCCTTCAGTTCGACGTTCTTGAATACAGACTTAAATCCGAATATAACGTTGATATCGTAAGAACA
>OCTX012285785.1_pt1 | contig 11155 bp, 6 predicted proteins | sample 1539691 | NCBI WGS metagenome assembly OCTX01 (sample SAMN02144231, study PRJEB22623) | gut metagenome | biome: sheep rumen | host: Ovis aries | place: New Zealand | reverse complement strand
AAGGACAGCCCCCTCAGCGAGAAACCAGCCACCTTTCTGCCGGAAAGGTACTACCTTTCTCCGAGAAACCAGCCACCTTTCTCCGCCAGCGGTGAGGGCTAAGGAGAGAGGTTCTTTGGTCTAAGGAGAATAGGAGATAAGGATTTTTTTGGTCTAAGGAGTTTAGGAGATAAGGAGAAATAATCTCTCCATAGAATAAAACTCCTCTTCTCCTCCTCTCCTTAGACTAAAAAATCCCTCCTTAGAAAAAAATCTCCTATTCTCCTATTCTCCTTAGACAAAAAGAATCTCCGTAGAATTAAAAACAACTAATCCCCAGAAAACTGCAAGTGTATCATCGATGTGGCCCGCGAATACGCCGAGCTGCAGCCTTCATAAAAGAAAAATGCCCGAATCTTTGGTGGTTCGGGCTTTTTTATTTACCTTTGCTCCCAGAAAGAGAGACAATTGAGATGAAAATCGGAGATAAAGTAAGATTCCTGAATGAGATAGGAGGCGGCCGTGTGGCCGGATTCCAAGGGAAGAACATCGTGCTCGTGGAAGACGAGGACGGCTTCCAGGTGCCCATGCTTTCGACGGAAGTCGTGGTGGTGGGCGACGAAGACTACGCCACCAGTCATCTGGTGGAAGTGAAGCAGGAGGCGAAGAGCAAGCGGCCTGAAGCGGATGACGAAGAGCCGGAGCCCGAGGCGAAGCCCGTGACGTTCAAGGCGAAGCCTATGGAGCGCCGGGGCGGCGACCGCCTGAGCGCCTATCTCGCCTTTGTGCCCATCGACGCGAAAGAGCTGTCGCAGAGCCGTTTCGAGAGCTATCTCGTGAACGACTCGAACTACTATCTGCGCTATGTGTATATGACTGGCGAGAACAATGCCTGGACGGTGAGGGCAGAGGGAGAGCTGGAGCCGAACACGAAGGAGTTCATAGAGGAGTTCGGCCGTGAGGACCTCAACGCGCTGGAGCACTGCTGCGTGCAGATGATGGCCTATAAGCGCGAGAAGACGTTCCTGATGAAGCCGACGGTGAACGCGCAGCTGAACGTGGACACGGTGAAGTTCTACAAGCTCCACGCCTTCCGCGAGAACGACTTCTTCGAGCAGCCCGCGCTGATATATACGCTGATTGAGAACGACGTACAAAAGATAAAACTATGAAATACGGATTTGTAAAAGTGGCCGCAGCCGTGCCGGCTGTGAAGGTGGCCGACATAGAGTATAATGTGCAGCAGATAGAGAGCTTGATAGCCCAGGCCGAAGGCCGCGGCGTGGAGATCATGGTGCTGCCCGAACTGTGCCTGACGGGCTACTCGTGTCAGGATCTGTTCCGGCAGCAAGCCCTCATCGACCGTGCCGAGCAGGGCGTGATGCTGCTGCTCGACTTCACCCGCAAGCTCGATATCGTGACGGTGGTGGGCCTGCCCGTCGTTGTCAACGGCCTGCTCTACAACTGCGCCGCCGTCATCCAGAGCGGTGCGCTGCTCGGCATCGTGCCGAAGACCTATCTGCCAAACTACGGCGAGTTCTACGAGAAGCGCTGGTTCGCCTCGGCCCAGGACATGAATGCCACCGACATCTACTTCGCCGGCAGCCCTGTGCACGTGACCCCCGAGCCGCAGATATTCGTCACGGCAGATGGCGTGAAGTTTGGCGTGGAGATCTGTGAAGACGCGTGGGCTCCCATCCCCCCGAGCAACAATCTGGCCCTGGCCGGCGCCGACATCATCCTGAACCTCTCTGCCAGCGACGAGCTGATAGGCAAGCACACCTATCTGAAGTCGCTGCTGGCCCAGCAGAGTGCGCGTACCATCAGCGGCTATGTATATGCCAGCTGTGGCTTCGGCGAGTCGTCGCAGGATGTGGTCTACGGCGGCAATGCGATGATCTACGAGAACGGCCACCAGATACTTGAAGGCATGCGCTTCTCACTGCAGCCGCAGCTGCAGGTGAGCCAGATCGACGTGGAGATGCTGCGCGCCGAGCGGCGTGCCAACACCACGTTTATCAACGCCCAGCGCCACGCTCACGCCCAAGAGACGGTATGCAAGGCCGTGGCGCCAAAAGAGTTTGAGCTGACACGCGAGATCGACCCGCATCCGTTTATCCCGAAGTCGGAGAATATGGCCGACAGCTGTGAGGAGATCCTGAACATCCAGGTGGCAGGACTCGCCAAGCGCCTCTATCACATCAACGCCCAGAAGGCGGTCATTGGCATCAGCGGCGGCCTCGACTCGACGCTGGCACTGCTCGTGACGGTGAAGGCCTTCGACAAGCTGGGCCTCGACCGTAAGGGTATCATCGGCATCACGATGCCGGGCTTCGGCACCACCGACCGCACCCACGACAACGCGGTGAAACTGATGCAGGCCCTGGAGGTGACGATCCGCGAGATAAGCATCGCCAAGGCTGTCACACAGCACTTTGAAGACATCGGCCACAACAAGAACGTGCACGACACGACCTATGAGAACTCACAGGCCCGTGAGCGGACGCAGATACTCATGGACGTGGCCAACAAGGAGAACGCCATCGTCGTGGGCACGGGCGACCTCTCGGAACTGGCTCTGGGCTGGGCCACGTATAACGGCGACCACATGTCGATGTACGGCGTGAATGCCGGTGTGCCCAAGACCCTCATCCGCCACCTCGTGAGCTATGTAGCCGGTCAGATGGCTACCGAGACGCTGCTCGACATCGTCGACACGCCGATATCGCCCGAGCTGATACCTGCCGACGAAAACGGACAGATCAAACAAAAGACCGAAGACCTCGTAGGCCCCTACGAGTTGCACGATTTCTTTATCTATTACTTCCTGAGATATGGCTTCTCGCCGTCGAAGATCTTCATGCTGGCCAAAAAAGCCTTCTGCGAGCCGTCGCCCGTACAGGGCCGGGGACCGCTATACGAAGAAGCGACGGTCAAGAAGTGGCTGACAGTATTCTGCCGCCGATTCTTCACCCAGCAGTTTAAGCGCTCATGTATGCCCGACGGCCCGAAGGTGGGCAGCGTGAGCCTCTCGCCCCGCGGCGACTGGCGCATGCCCAGCGATGCTTCGTATGCCCTTTGGGTAAAGGAGTGCGAGAGCTTATAGTTTGGCGCTTATTGCTTATTGTTTATTGTTTATAGTTTAGAGTTTATAGTTTATAGATGAAATGTTAGCAAGCCGTGGGAATCCCATTGGAACAAAACTGCCAACATGGTAATCATCTATAAACTATAAACTCTAAACCATAAACTAAACAAATTCCAACTCGTTCTTGTTTTCGTTCAGTGTCACATGGATGATGGAGCCGAGGGGCAGGTTGCCGTTGACGATCAGGTCGCTGACACCATCCTCAATATAGTTTTGTATGGCACGCTTCAGCGGACGGGCACCGAACTGCACATCGTAGCCTTTGGTGGCCACGAACTCCTTCGCCTCGTCAGAGAGATTTAGCTTGTAGCCAATCTGCTCGATGCGCTGGTAGAGTCCCTTCAGCTCCACGTCGATGATCCGCTTGATCGCGTCGAGGTCGAGCTGGTCGAAGGTGATGATCTCGTCGAGACGGTTCAGAAATTCCGGTGAGAACTGTTTCGAGAGCGCCTTCTGTACGATGTCGCGGGCATACTGCTTGTCTTGCTCGTTGAGAGCGAGGGCACTGCCGCCGGCGGCACTGAAGCCCACGCCCCGGCCGAAGTCCTTCAGCTGGCGCGTGCCGGCATTAGAGGTCATGATGATGACCGTATTACGGAAGTCAACGAAACGTCCGTTGCCATCGGTGAGCCGACCTTCGTCGAGCACCTGAAGCAAGAGGTTGTACACATTGCTGTGGGCCTTCTCAATCTCATCGAGCAGCACGATGGAGTAGGGGTGACGGCGCACACGCTCCGTGAGCTGGCCTCCCTCCTCATAGCCGACGTAGCCCGGAGGGGCACCGATGAGTCTCGACGTGTTGAAGCTCTCCGTGTATTCACTCATGTCGATACGTATCAGCGCATCGCTGCTGCCGAACATGAACTCGGCCAGCTTCTTGGCGAGATAGGTCTTGCCAACACCCGTAGGCCCCAGGAACATAAACACGCCGATGGGGTGGTTGGGCTCCTTCAGTCCGACACGGTTGCGCTGGATGGCCTTCACCATCTTGTCGATGGCACCATCCTGGCCGATGACGGCAGACTTCAGCTCCTGGGCCATACCCTTCAGGCGGATACCCTCCTGCTCGGCCATGCGCTGGGCAGGCACACCCGTCATCATCGACACCACCTCGGCCACTTGCTCTGCATCGACCACCTGGCGCTCCTCACCTTCGCCGTCTCTCCAACGTTCGTTGAGCTCCTTCAACTCCGACTCGAGTACGGTCTGACGGTCGCGATAGCCGGCGGCCAGCTCGAAGTTCTGGTTCTTTACGGCCAGCTGCTTCTTCTCTTTCACACTTGCTATCTCTTTCTCCTTCTCTGCAATCTCTGGCGGTATACGGGTATTACCAAGATGAACGCGCGAGCCTGTCTCGTCGAGGGCGTCGATGGCCTTGTCGGGCATGAAGCGGTCTGTGACATAGCGGTCTGTCAATTTGACACATGCCACGAGGGCGTCGTCCGTATAGGTCACATGGTGATGGTACTCGTAGCGGTCTTTGATGTTACGCAGTATCTGCAGCGTCTCCTCGTTAGTGGTTGGCTCCACTTGTACTTTCTGGAAACGGCGCTCCAGGGCCCCGTCTTTCTCGATAGAGTTGCGATACTCGTCGAGGGTGGTGGCACCAATACACTGAATCGTACCGCGTGCCAGAGCGGGCTTCATGATGTTTGCGGCGTCCATCGACCCAGGCGTAGAGCCGGCGCCGATGATGGTGTGGATCTCGTCGATGAAGACGATCACGTCGGGGTTGGCCTCCAGCTCCTTCATCAGGGCCTTCAGGCGCTCCTCAAACTGTCCGCGATATTTCGTGCCGGCCACAACGCCCGTCATATCGAGCGTATAGATGCGCTTGCCGAAGAGCATGGGCGACGTGTGGTGGTTGGTGATGAGCTGTGCGAGGCCTTCAACGATGGCACTCTTACCCACGCCGGGCTCGCCGATGAGGATGGGATTGTTCTTCTTACGGCGGCCGAGGATCTCGATGATGCGCTGAATCTCACGCTCGCGCCCCACACAGGGGTCGAGTCGTCCTTCGGCTGCTGCCTGCGTGAGGTTTGTGCCGAAGGTGTCGAGCACAGGCGTCTTCGAATTTGGTTTCTTCTGGGTCGTGGCCGCCCCCGACGACTTGGTACTACCAGCAGGGCCGGAACCCGTCTCCTCGTAGCTATCCTCGTCTTCATCGGGTAGGCCGATGCCGTTGGTGACATCCTTATTCTTTGGCGCATAGAACATTGCCATAGCGTCTTCGTAATTCATATTGTTCAATTCTAATACTTGTTTGGCCCCGTTGTTGACGGCATCGTGGAGGATGGCCAGCAACAGGTGTTGTTCGTCTACTCTCGTGGATTGCTGGATACGGGCCTCCAGCACGGCCAGCTTCAGAATATTGCTCGCACTCTCGTTGAGTACAAGATCGGTGGTATGGATGGGGCGCCCTATCTCGTCTTCACGCACACGCTGCTCCAGTTCGGTCTTCACCGCCTGAAGGTTCAGGTTCAGCCGTTGGAACAGGTCCACCACAGGGCCGTCCTGGTTGCGGAGCATGCCTAAAAGCAGATGTTCGGGCCCTACACTGCGGCTGGCCAATCGTGCAGCTTCCTCACGGGAGAACGCGAGAATCTCGGATACTTTAGGCGAAAATTGACTTGTCATGTATCTAATTTTTTGCAAAGATACAACAATTCTTGCAAATATCGTGCCACAATAAAGAAAAAAAGTTTCCGCTAAAATAGCTTAAATGCTTGCACGGAAAGAAAAAAATAAGTACCTTTGCACGGTTAAAAACGCGTCAGCGGGCTTTAAAAGTGCCTTAAATGCGAAATCATTAAAATACGAAACAGTAAAATAGTCAAATAATTTAAGATGGATCAGACATTCGACAACGACAGAATTATCAGAATCAACATCGAGGAGGAAATGAAGTCAAGCTACATTGACTACTCTATGTCAGTCATTGTAGCACGTGCCCTTCCCGATGTGCGCGACGGCTTCAAGCCAGTTCATCGCCGTATCCTCTTCGGTATGATGAACATCAACAACGTTTCTACACAACCTTATAAGAAATGCGCGCGTGTCGTCGGTGAGGTGCTCGGTAAGTATCACCCCCACGGCGACAGCTCCGTCTATGGCGCTCTTGTACGTATGGCCCAGGACTGGAACATGCGCTATACACTGGTCGACGGACAGGGAAACTTCGGCTCCGTCGACGGTGACTCTCCTGCTGCCATGCGATACACGGAGTGCCGGCTCTCGAAGATGGGAGAGCACATCATGGACGACCTCGAGAAGGAAACGGTCGACATGATGAACAACTTCGACGACTCTCTGCAGGAGCCTACCGTGATGCCGACAAAGGTACCTAATCTGCTGGTGAACGGCGGTAACGGTATCGCCGTGGGTATGGCCACCAACATGCCAACCCATAATCTGGGTGAGGTGATCGACGGCTGCTGTGCCTATATCGACAATCCCGATATCGACACAGACGGACTGATGCAGTATATCCCAGGCCCAGACTTCCCCACAGGTGCCTATATCTATGGTCTGCAGGGAGTGCGCGACGCCTATGAAACAGGTCGAGGCCGCATCGTGATGCGTGCCAAGGCCGAGATCGAGAGTGGCGAGACCCACGACAAGATCGTCGTCACCGAGATACCCTATGGTGTCAATAAGGCAGACCTCGTGGCCTATATCGCCGACCTGGCCAACCAGCATAAGATTGAGGGCGTGGCCAATGTGAACGACGAGTCGGGTCGTCAGGGCATGCGTATCGTGGTTGACTGCAAACGTGATGCCAACGCAAACGTCCTGCTGAACAAGCTCTTTAAGATGACTGCCCTACAGAGCTCATTCTCAGTGAATAACATCGCCCTCGTGAAGGGACGTCCGCGTCTGCTCTCACTGAAGGAGTGTGTGAAATATTTCGTAGAGCACCGTCACGACGTTACCATCCGTCGTACCAAGTATGACCTGCGCAAGGCTCAGGAGCGTGCCCACATCCTCGAAGGCTTGATTATCGCCGTGAACAATATCGACGAGGTGGTGCGCATCATCCGCAACAGTCAGACGCCCTCCGATGCCCAGCGCAACCTGGAGAAGCGCTTCGAACTCGACGAGATACAGTCGAAGGCCATCGTCGACATGCGCCTGTCGCAGCTGACTGGCCTGCGTGTGGATCAGCTCCATCAGGAGTACGACGACCTGATGAAACTCATTGCCGACCTGCAGGAGATTCTCGACAATCCCGAGCGCTGCAAGCAGGTGATGAAAGACGACCTGCTCGAGGTGAAGGAGAAGTACGGCGACGACCGTCGCACGGAGATCATCCCCTTCGACCACGAGTTCAACGCCGAGGACTTCTATCCCGATGATCCCGTCGTCATCACTATCAGTCACATGGGTTACATCAAGCGCACGCCGCTGGCCGATTTCCATGAGCAGGGCCGTGGAGGTGTGGGTACGAAGGCCGCCCGTCACCGTGACAACGACTTCACCGAGTATATCTATCCCGCCACGATGCACAACACGCTGCTCTTCTTCACCCAGAAGGGTCGCTGCTACTGGCAGAAGTGCTACGAGATTCCCGAGGGTGACAAGAACTCGAAGGGCCGCGCCATCCAGAATATGCTCAATATCGAGCCCGATGACTCCATCAATGCTGTGCTTCGCATCAAGAACTTCGGTGATGAGGAGTTCTTAAAGTCGCATTATGTGGTGTTCGCTACAAAGCAGGGTATCATCAAGAAAACTCGTCTTGATGCCTATAAGAACGTGCGTGCCGCAGGTGTCATCGCCATCAACATCAACGAGGGCGACGAGGTGGTAGGCGTTCGTCTGACCAATGGCCACAATGAACTTCTGCTCGCCAACCGCAATGGCCGTGCCGTGCGCTTCGATGAGAACGATGTCCGCACGATGGGCCGTGTGTCGACGGGTGTCATCGGCATGCGTCTCGACGGCGACGACGATGAGGTGGTCGGCATGGTATGTGTCAACAACCCCGACGAGGAGACCATCATGGTCGTCTCAGAGAACGGCTACGGCAAGCGCTCCGAGGTGGAAGACTATCGTAAGACCGCCCGTGGTGCGAAGGGTGTGAAGACCCTCGCCATCACTGAGAAGACCGGCCGACTGGTGGCTATCAAGGTGGTGACCGACGAGAACGACCTCATGATCATCAACAAGTCGGGCATTCTGATTCGCTTGAAGGTAGCCGACGTGCGCGTCATGGGGCGTGCCACACAAGGTGTGCGACTCATCAACCTCACCAAGAAGAACGATACCATCGCCAGCGTCTGCAAGGTACAACACGCTGATGATGAAGACGAGTTCGAGGATGCAGTGGTAGTGAACGAGGATACTCCCGATATGCCGGATACCGACGTTACACCTGACGAGCAGACAGAGAAGACAGAATTATAAATCATAAATAACTAAATTGTACGTTAATCAATTAATTAAATTTGGCTTATGAAAAAGTTAATGATGATGGCAATGATGGTTGTAGCCAGTGCTACTGCCTTTGCCGGTGACAGTGACGCCTTCAAGGCGCTCAAGAAATCTCTGAAGGGTGCATCCTATGCCGATGCAGCAGCCCTCGTGCAAAGTTCTCTCGGCCAGCTGGCCAACGCCCAGGAGAAGGCCGCAGCCTACAACATGCTTACAGACATCGCCTTCGATGCCTTCAACAAGCAGAGCACTATTGAGACCGAGAATCAGCTCGCAAAGCAGATGGGACAAGAAGAGAAGCCTATCGACAAGGAGCTGATGGCAGAGTCGGCTTACAATGCCATTGTCAACGCTATAGAGTGCGACAAGTACGACCAGCAGCCCAACGAGAAGGGCAAGGTGTCGCCCAAGTTCGACAAGAAGAATGCCCAGCGCCTGTGGATGGGTCCGCGCAACGCCCTTGTCAACGCCGGTCAGGATGCTATCCAGGCAAAGGAGCAAGCCAAGGCACGTAAGTACTGGCAGCTTTTTGCCGAGAGCGATGCCGCACCTCTTTTCAAGGATTGCGACCGTGAGGGCCAGAAGGCATACTTTGGACAGGTGGCTCGCTTCGCTGCCGTATTTGCCTATCAGGACAAGGATATGGACAAGGCCCTCCAGCTTTGCGACATTGCCATGAAGGACAGCGCAGAGTATGAAGGCTGTCTGAACCTTAAGCTTGAGATCCTGGGCAGCGAGCTGAAGACCAAGGAAGACTCCGTTAAGTACATCGGACAGCTGCGCGACATCTATGCCGAGCACAAGACCGACGGCGTGATGGAGAAACTCTACAACATGCTGGCTTCTACTGGTGACCAGGCTGCTGCCGACAAGATCCTCGACGATGCCCTCGCCGTTAATCCCAACAACTTCGTTGCACTGGCCGACAAGGGTCTGGGTCTGCTCAATAGCAACCCCGCCGAGGCTGCTAATTATCTGACGAAGGCTGCCGAGATCAAGACCGACAATCCTGCCATCCAGACCTATGCTGGTACAGCACTCAGCGTTCAGGCTCAGAACACGGAAGATCCCGCCCTGAAGAAGTCGCTCTACGAGAAGGCCATCAAGTTCTATGACAAGGCCAAGGAGCTTGATCCCGACCGTCTGAACAGCAACTGGGGCTACAACCGCTACAACGCTTACTACAACTACTACGGTGCCGACGCTCCTGAGACAAAGCAGGCCGAGGCCGACTCGAAGTAAATCTCTCTGAATAATTTAATCGCCCGCCCCCGAGCATGTCTCTGGAGGCGGGCGATTTCATTCATCCAAATTCATTTTAAATCATCCATGCTAACAGAATGTCTGCGCAAAAATCCTGAAATCGTCTGAATGTCCGATGAATGTTGAAAAGTTGTAGAAGTAAAGAGTTCTACCTTGCGAATCACATAATTAACATTCATACTGATTAGCTCAGAAGAATTTCACGATGTTGTCCAAAGGTCTGTGTTGTGGTTGTCTTGGTTCCTGAGCCCTATAGCCAAGTGAGATGACAGCCATGATGGTTTCGCTCTCTGGTATGCTGAACAGACTTCGGAGTGCATCGGCATCACGCATACCCATGATGAGCGTATCGAATCCCATGGCGCGAGCCTTCAGAATAAGATAGCAGTTGCTCAGTCCATTGTCGTAGGCTCCCCATCCGTCGCCAATCTCGTTGGTCTGGTTGCCCTGAAAGAAACCTGATTTCCCTCTTTCATACGTAGATACAATCAGCACAGGAGCATCCTTGATGCGCTCCTTATTGCCGCCAACCATGTCCTGCACGGCTTTCAACTTTTCCTCGCTGATGGCCACATAATACTTCGTCGGCTGCTGGTTGGCCCACGATGGAGCTTCCTGAGTCGCCAGCAGCAGTTCTCGCACTTCTGCCTCAGAGATCTTCTTCGTAGCATCGTAAGCACGGATGCTGCGGCGAGAGGTCAATACTTCGTCGAACGACGGTGATGTAGTCCCATTCGACTGTTGGTTGCCATTATAGCAGCCAGTCAGTGTAAGCAGCGCAAGGGCTGCACCAAATAAAGTTTTCTTCTTCATAAACGTAATTCTATTGTTTAGTTAAAATGATCTTGCGTCATTGTTTCCATTAATTGATTATACAACCTTATGGCATCCAGCATGATGTCAGCATGGTCAAAAGCCAGTTGTGGCAGAGCCGCCAAACTAAACCATTCCGCTTTGGCTGCATCATCCTGGCCTGTGACAGTGATTGGCGCATCAACGATGGATAGATAAGCGACAGTGATAGTCCTCCCTCTTGGGTCTCGATCAACCTTGGAGTATGCTCCAATCTGATGCACATCCGACACTCGAAGTCCAGTCTCTTCTTCCAGTTCCCTGATAGCACATTGCTCCGTGGTTTCATCCATATTCATGAAACCACCTGGGAAAGCCCAGCATCCCTTGAAAGGTTCATCGCCACGTTCAATCAGCAGAACCTTCGGCTCAGCTTCTTTCGTTATAACAATGCAGTCAGCAGTAACTGCAGGTCTTGGATATTTGTATGTGTATGCCATAATAATTAGCTAATGCGTTTATAGAACTCTTCAACGACCT
>OCTX012281024.1_pt1 | contig 11160 bp, 12 predicted proteins | sample 1539691 | NCBI WGS metagenome assembly OCTX01 (sample SAMN02144231, study PRJEB22623) | gut metagenome | biome: sheep rumen | host: Ovis aries | place: New Zealand | reverse complement strand
GTCGGCGACTGGTATGCTGCAAATGGTAGCTATGTTATAGAGATAGGAAAATCTTCAAGAGATATACCTCTTACTAAGGAGATAAGTCTTACAGGAAGCTTCCAGATACCACCTGTTATAGACAACGATGTTCAGGTAGGTGAGCTTCGCAGATACGAGAAGACAAAAGAATTTGTAGAAAAACACCTTGCCAAGGTATCCACCCAGTTCTCTGCTGGAGAAGAAGAGGAAATGGATGAAATGGCCAAGGCTATGGTAGAGTATCTGCCACTTAGAACCCTCAGATCCTTCAATGGTGTATCAAATGAACAGCTTGAAGCGATGGTAGCGGCTCTAAAGCAGATAGTAGGATAATATAAAGCTGATATTAATCAGCTTTATATATAACCTTTCCGTTACAAATAGTATAATGAATCTTTCCAGGCAGAGTCCAACCCGTAAACGGGCTGTTCTCTGCCTTTGATTCATAATGGTCTACTTTCCATTCCTCGTTTTCCCCGAAGATAACGATATCGGCAGAGGCACCTTCAGTAAGGCTTCCTGGAATCATTCTGTACAGCTCGGCAGGATTCTTACTCATAAGCTCCATCAGTTTAAGAAGATCTATGTGACCGGGCTGAACCAGTGACAGGATGCCCAGACCGAGAGATGTTTCAAGTCCTATGATCCCACTCGGAGCATCCTTAAAAGGCCTTTCCTTTTCTTCCTTTGAATGAGGAGCGTGATCAGTTACTATCATATCTATAGTTCCGTCTTTGATGCCTTCGATGATGGCGAGTCTGTCCTCTTCTTCACGTAAAGGTGGATTCATTCTTGCATTTGTTCCGTACTTAAGCACAGCATTTTCTGTAAGAGTGAAGTGATGTGGTGTTGCTTCGGCATGAACATCACCGCCGAGTTTTTTTGCGGCTCGCACATACTCGACGCTGTTTTTAGAGCTTATATGCTGTATGCATAGAGTTGCTCCTGTGTGAAGGGCAAGGGCTGTATCTCTTGCAACCATAACATCTTCTGCGGTACGTGATGCGCCGCCAAGTCCCATTTCTTCACTTATTTTTCCGAGATTAACACCAGCCTGTGTAATGAAGAGAGGATCTTCTTCATGAAGGCTGATAGGAAGATCCAGCTCCCGGGCTTTTTTCATGGCTTCAAGCAGAACTTTCTCGTCCATGATAGGAAGACCGTCATCAGTAAAGCCTGCAGCACCTTCCTCGGCAAGAAGCTCCATATCAACCAGTTCAGTCCCTTTCATACCCTTTGTGACAGTAGCAGTTTGAACTACATGAATAGGAGTTTTTTCACCCTTCTCCTGTATGTAATGAAGAGTATTTACATTATCTACTGTTGGCTTGGTATTAGCCATACATACGACAGTTGTGAAGCCGCCCTTTGCCGCTGCATTTGCTCCCGTAATTATATCTTCTTTATATTCGAAACCAGGGTCTCTGAAATGAACATGCGTATCAACCAGACCGGGAGCAACCACGAGACCTGTGGCATCTATTATCTGTATTTCAGAATCAGATACATCGAACTTGGCTTTTATATCTTCGAGACTTAGGTCAGGCCCTGCTGCAACTATAGTGTTTCCTATAAGAGCAACATCGCCGGGACCATCATATTTTTGAACACTGTCAACAAGACGTCCGTTTTTTATATATATCATCATAACTAATCCTTTCTATTGGTTAAAAGTATTTAACTATCATAACACATTTTTACTATTTCGAAAATCTTAATATTTCTTATAAGATGACGTAGGTGTCAAAAGTGACTTTTCCTATGACAAATTTGACCTTACGTTAGTGTTGACTAAACAGTGGTACTTCGGGTTATACTCAAGATACTAAATTACTAAGGAGGTTACTAAATGAAGTACAGATGTAAGATATGTGGTGAAATTGTTGAAGCTGATGAGATGCCTGCAGTATGTCCTAAGTGTAAGCAGACAGACTGCTTCGAGGTAGTTGAAGAAGCTACTTCTGCTAATAAGTACGCAGGAACACAGACAGAGAAGAATCTTCAGACTGCATTTGCAGGCGAATCTCAGGCAAGAAATAAATATACTTACTTTGCTTCAGTTGCTAAGAAGGAAGGTTATGAGCAGATCGCAGCACTCTTCCTTAAGACAGCTGATAATGAGAAAGAACATGCTAAGATGTGGTTCAAGGAACTTGGAGAGCTGGGAGATACAGCTGCAAATCTCAAGGCTGCTGCTGATGGCGAGAACTATGAGTGGACAGATATGTATGATGGTTTTGCTAAGACAGCTGATGAGGAAGGCTTCCCAGAACTTGCTGAGAAGTTCCGTCTGGTTGCTGCTATAGAGAAGCATCATGAAGAACGCTATAGAGCACTTCTTAACAATGTTGAGACAAAACAGGTATTTGAGAAGAGCGAAGTTAAGGTATGGGAGTGCCGTAACTGCGGACATATCGTAGTTGGAACAAAGGCACCGGACGTTTGTCCTGCCTGCAACCATCCACAGAGCTTCTTCGAAGTACATGAAGAAAATTACTAAATTATAAGAGATATACCAAGGGGCAATGCCCCTTGGTATTTTTTTGATAAGTGACGCTCGGATACTTGCATTATTCCTGAAAAATGATAAAATCTTGTCTATGTTGAAAAATTATAAAAAAGGACTTCTGGCGGGTATTCCGATTGCTCTCGGGTATCTGTCGGTGTCATTTACATTTGGTATAATTGCAATTAAATATGGACTTACATGGTGGGAAGCTGCGCTGATATCAATGACAAATGTTACTTCAGCCGGACAGTTTGCCGGTGTACAGCTGATGGGGACTCCGGGCTTATGGCTGGATATGCTTCTGGCAGAGATGACCATTAATATCCGTTATTCCTTTATGTCTATAGCGCTCTCACAGAAGCTGGATAAAAAGTTCAGCGGCATCTGGAGATGGATTCTGGGATTCACCATCACTGACGAGATATTTGCAGTAGCTGTGTCAGAGGAAAATGTTACGAGATCGTACTTTGCAGGTCTGTCTACACTTCCTTATATAGGCTGGTCTGTGGGTACTATACTTGGGGCTATTATGGGAAATGTACTTCCTCAGAGTGTTATGAGTGCTCTTGGACTTGCTATCTATGGAATGTTTGTAGCAATAGTAGTACCTGTTATGAAGACTGAAAAACCAGTTGTATGGACTGTGATTCTGGCAGCGATTTTATCAAGTTGTTTTACATATATTCCGAAGCTGTCACATTTGTCAAGTGGTTTAGCGATAAGTATATGTGCTATCGTAAGTGCAGGAATTATGGCATACTTACGTCCGGTAGAAGATGATTCGGGAGTGGCAGATGATAGTGAAGGAGGTGCAACATGAGTATAGCGACCTTCTTTATATACCTGGCTATTATGGCGGTATCTACTTACCTTATAAGGGTTATTCCTTTTGTGCTGGTAAAGCATCAGATAAAGAATACATTTATCAGATCATTCTTACACTATATACCATATGCAGTTCTTACAGCTATGACTATACCGGCTATTTTTACGGCTACATCAAGTGTAATATCGGCAGCTGTTGGTTTTGCTGTTGCGTGTATACTTGCGCTTAAGAACAGGAGTCTTACAACTGTTGCACTCCTTGCCTGTGTCTCGGTATATGTTACTGAACTCATTATCTCTTTAGTATAAAGGGTAAATGCATGAATAAATTACTTATTCTACTCTTCCTGTTTTCTTCAGGAAGTGTAACCGGCTGGGTTATCGAGCTTTTCTTCAGAAGATATCTTGACCCGGTTGAGAGAAAAAAGAAAAAATGGGTTAATCCGGGTTTTTTTGTCGGTCCGTATCTTCCTATATACGGAACCGGTCTTATTGTGTTGTACCTTTTGGGACACATATCATTTCCCAGCATAGGAAATGAACATCCTGTTCTCGAAAAACTGATTATCTTTGTTATCATGGCTGCATGTATGACTTTTGTGGAATATGTGACCGGAATCATATTTATTGAGCATATGCATCTGCAGTTATGGGATTATTCTACATATTGGGGAAATATCAAGGGGGTTATATGTCCGCTGTTTTCCCTTTTCTGGTATGCGCTTGCGGCATTTTATTATCTGGTGCTGCATCCTCAGGTCAATAATGCACTTGAATGGTTATCTAAGAATCTCGCTTTTTCATTTTTTATAGGATTTTTCTATGGCATTTTCTTTCTCGATATCATTTATTCATTCCAGCTGATGGTAAAAATCAAGTCTCTTGCCGATGAATATCAGGTAGTCGTAAAGTATAATGCTTATAAGAGTAAGCTGATAGATATAAGAGAAGAGGCAAAGGAGAGAAGCTATTTCTTCTTCTCTTCAAGACTCAGCTCCATATCACCGAGAGAAGTATTTGACAGATACAGGGAGAATTTTTCTGTTAAAAGAATAGTCATGAATCCTATAATGAAAGTGGCGGATAAGGTTAAGAAAAAGGACTGATATCATTTGCAATAGATATGAGAGTCATGGTAAAATAAATAAGTTAAGGTTAAAACAAAGAAAAGGAACTCTGGAAAATGAAATTTATTCATATAGCAGATGTTCATCTGTTTGCAACTCCTGATAAGGACAAGCCATGGGGTGAACATAGAACTGCCGAAATAGAAGAAACCTTTGACAAGGTAATAAATGACTGTAATGAGAAGGATATAGATCTTCTTCTTATCGCTGGAAATCTCTTTGACAGATCGCCATCGGTTGATGATCTTATCTTTGTTGATGAAAAGCTTTCCCGTCTGACAAAGACAAGAACTATCATTCTGTCAGGACCTGATGATTATATTCCGCCTGAAAGCGAAAGCGCATCATATAAGTTTAACTCAAGAACTGTTATGCTTCCACCGGACAGAACTACAAATGCTTATCTGAGAGGTATAAATACCTGTGTAACAGGCTTTAGCTATGGAAAGCCTGAATATAGAGAGCGAATCATAGAGAGTATAGATCCTGGCAGGCAGGATGCTATTAATATAATGATTGCTTCAGGTGGTGACAAACACCATATGCCATTTAAAAAGGATAAGATAGCAGCAAAAGGCTATGATTATGTAGCGATGGGATATGTCAGAAGACCTGTTCATATTCTTAAGAACAGGATGGCTTACGCCGGTTCGCCTGAACCACTGGGACCGAAGGAGACAGGGCGTCACGGTTATGTTATCGGTGAGATAAATGATGAAGGAACTTCTATCAGCTGGTGTCCTATAGCAAAAAGAAATTACATAGATGTTAGTATTACCATGAGTCCCGAACTGTCAGCTGATGAGGTTGTAAGAAACCTTGAGAATAAGATGCTTAAGCTGGGTAATGAGAATATTTACAGTATTACTCTTAAAGGTTTTTCAAAGGATAATACGAATCTGGATCTGTCCAGAATAAACAGCAGATTTAATATATATGAATATCTGAATATGACGATATCAGATGAAGATGAGCGGATACTTCGTGTTGAAAATGAGAACAACATGATGGGAAGCTTTATAAGAGAGGTAAATGAAAGCTATACTCTGACGGAAAGTGTAAGAAGCAGAGCACTCAGGTATGGCATGGAAGCATTAATACTGGCAGGAGATGAAAGATAGATGTATCTGACTAAACTCTTAGTAAGAGATTTTGGTAAATTTCATAATAAAGGAATGGATCTTGAAGCAGGAATCAATCTTATCATAGGAAAACCTGAAAGTGGTAAGTCTACTCTTAGGGATTTTCTGATTGGAATGATTTATGGTATCCCGAGACGTGAGGGTATAACCAGAGTAAGATCCAATTACGAGTTGAGAAAACCTGTAGATGGAAATGGTTATTCCGGTACAGCATATATAAAGGATGAGGATAATACATATCTCGTGGACAGAACATTTCTTGCCGGTGCGAAGAAGGCTTCTGTTCTGGATGTTGGTTCAGGAAGAGAAGTGAGGCTCGAGTATAATGATACTCTGAGTGGTACACTCTGCAAGACAGATAAGAACACCTATCTGGATACCAAATGTATTATAGAGTCTGATGAATATGAAGTTAAGACTGATATGAAGAAGTATCTTACGAATATCACTCTTACAGGAACTGCGAATATCAATAAGACCGAGGCGATAAAGTATCTTGAAAATGAGAAGAAGAATCATATACCTCGACCACTTATCAGGCGTCTTGACGAACTGGATGAACATATTTCCCAGTATGATGGAATAGACGATGAGATAGAAGCTGTAGAAAATGAGATTAAGTCTCTAAATGAAGAGTTCATTATGGAGGCCGAGAGAAGAAAAAGGGTTGCGAGACGTCTGGTAGAAAATGAAGACGGTACTGTAAGCTATGAAGCGGATGTAACTCTTGAAGAGAAGATTGATAAGCTTACTGAACGCGAAAGATCTTATGGGGCTTCGCAGGCAAAGACCGAAGAAGAATTGAAGAAGGAAAAAGAAGAAAAGAAAGAAAAAAAGGAGAAAAGTGATGTACCTTTCACTGACCGTATATCGGTCATAATAGGAACAGGTATATTTGTTATCCTTATTATAGCTGCTATAGTTTATATGCTTCCTTTTGAAGCAATGATAAGAAAACTGTTTATTATCTTCACGGCACTCTTTGTATTTATAACTATTATAGATGGACTAAGGGAGAAAGGTACACTTTCAGGTGTTCAGGAAGATGCAGTCCCTGATGAGGCGGAGTTTAATAAGGTTCTTGAAGAACTTAAGGAAGAGGCTGAGAAGCAGGAAGAGGTAGAGTTCGATATGTCTTTCGCTAAACAGTATCAGGATAAGAAAGCAGAGCTTAAAGAAAAAGAAGACGCTCTTCTTGTAAGAAGAAATGAGAGGGCAAAGCTTAGAGCAGAATTCGATCAGGTATTCAAGAAGAAGAGTGAGCTTGAGGAAGAAGTACAGGCTATTGATTTTGCAATAAATAAGATTAATCAGCTGTCCAAAAAATACAGAGAAGAGTCATTTAGTAAGCTTCTTGTACATATATCTGAGTATATAAGTAAGATGACACTTGGAGAGTTTACATCGCTTACCTTTGACGAGGATGGGGAGCTGGTTCTTAAGAATAGCGAGGAGACACTTCCGATAAGTTATCTGGCTGATGAGGATGTTGGTAAGGTATTTATGGCTATAAGACTTAGTATAGCCAAGCATTTATCAAAAGAGAAGCTTCCGCTTATTATAGATGGAACATCTATGCTTGACAGTGTATCAGAGATAAAGGCATTTGTAGATATACTTTCGGGTATGAAAGAGGAACAGATAATTATCATGACAGATGACTGGGGAATGGCATCTGTATTTGAGAGTAAGGGAGTTAAGTTCAATATGATAACACTCTGATAAAGTGTTAGATTCGTAGTAAAAAGGTCGGTGCTTATGAGTGGTAAGACAAAACAGGTATATGTAATAGGTCACAAGAATCCTGATACAGACTCCATAGCTGCGGCTATATCCTATGCTTATCTGAAAGAACGTATAGATGGTGGAAAATATATAGCTGCAAGGTGTGGAAATGTAAATAGCGAGACTCAGTATGTACTGGATAGATTCGGATTCAAGTCCCCCAGATTCATAGGTGATGTAAGAACTCAGGTAAGGGATATGGAACTCAGGGAGGTTGAAGGAGCATCTGAGGATATGTCTCTTAAGGATGCATGGAGTATCATGCGTGAAAATGGAGTTGTGACCTTGTGTATAACCAGAGATGAACTTCTCAGAGGACTTATAACAACCGGAGATATAATGGAATCCTATATGGGTTCGTATGAGGCAAATATACTGTCAGAGGCCAAGACAAGCTATAAGAATATCATAGATACTCTGGATGGCGAGCTTCTGGAAGGAAGTGCTGATGAGATAGTTACTGAAGGTAAGGTTCTGATTGGAGCTGGAACTCCGGATGTTCTGGAAGAATACATATCTCCACATGATGTGGTAATTCTGGGTGACAGATATGAATCACAGCTCTGTGCTATAGAGATGGAAGCTGATGCAATCATCGTGTGTGCAGGTGCTAAGGTTACAACGACTATAAGAAAGCTTGCACGTGAAAGAGGATGCAAGGTTATAAGTACTCCTCATGATACATTTACAGTGGCAAGACTTATATATCAGAGTATGCCTATCAGACATTTTATGAAGTCAAGCAATCTGATAACCTTCAAAATGGATGATTATATAGAAGATGTTCTTCCTATCATGACATCTACAAGACATAGATACTTTCCGGTTGTTGATGCTTCCGGAAGATATAAAGGAATGGTAAGTCGTCGTAACTTCCTTGGTGCATCGAAGAAGAAGCTGATACTTGTAGATCATAATGAGAAAACTCAGGCAGTAAATGGTATGGAATCGGCAGAGCTTCTTGAGATTATAGATCATCACAGACTAGGAACAGTATCAACTGCCAAGCCGGTTTACTTCAGAAATCAGCCGCTTGGTTCTACTTGTACGATCATCTATCAGATGTATCAGGAAAATGGAGTAGAGATAACTCCGCAGATGGCAGGACTTATGCTTTCGGCGATTATATCAGATACACTGCTCTTCAGATCTCCTACTTGTACGGAGATTGACAGGATATCAGGAAAGTTCCTGGCCTCTATAGCCAAAGTAGATATGAATGAGCTTGCCAAGGAGATGTTTAATGCTGGCAGTAACCTGTCAGATAAGACTCCGGAAGAAATAATTCATCAGGATTATAAGAAGTTCAATGTCGGAAATTCTGTTATAGGAATAGGACAGATAAGCTCTATGGATTCGAATGAGATGGAGCATATAAAGAGTATAGTATTATCAGATATGGATAAGCTAAGGCAGAGTGATCATGTTGATATGCTGTTCTTTATGATTACAAATATTATGAAGGAATCCTCGGAGGTTTTATTCTCAGGTACCAAAGCAGAGATAGTACTTGAAAGCGGATTCAGCGTCACATCGAAGAATCATAAGAGTGTTTATCTGCCGGGTGTCGTTTCAAGAAAGAAACAGATGGTTCCGACCATAACAAATACAATAGAACAGTTAGTTTAATGATGGAGACATATAGATGGCAAATGTTTCGTGTGATACATGCGCATACTATTTTTATGATGAAGAGTATGAAGGATATGTATGTGATATAAATATAGATGAGGATGATTTTTCAAGACTCATGGAAGGGCATTTCAAGGAATGCCCTTATTATACGAATGGAGACGAATACAGAGTTGTTCGTCATCAGATGTAGTGAAGTAAAAAAATGAGGAGAGTTATTATGCAGAAGTTTTACCTGGAAAATCTAAAACTAAAGGTAACAATTAATCAGCAGGGCGCAGAGCTCAGCAGCATTCTTTCAAAGGAAAATGGAAATGAATATCTGTGGAATGCAGATGAGACATATTGGAAGAGACATGCACCGGTTCTTTTTCCGATAGTGGGAAGTCTGAAGAACGGAGGCTATATAGTTGATGGAGAAGCATATCCTATGTCGCAGCATGGCTTCGCCAGGGATATGGACTTTAAGATGGTCAAGCAGTCAGATGGAAAGAGTATACTTTTCAGACTTGAGTATAATGAAGAGACTCTTAAGAATTATCCTTATAAGTTTGCTCTTGAGATAGCTTATAAGCTGGATGGATATAAGTTGACTACTACATGGAGAGTTATAAATCTTGATGACAGGGATATACATTTCCAGATAGGTGGTCATCCTGCATTTATGTGTCCGCTTTCATCCAGGGATAAGCAGAGTGATTACTTCATTAACTTTGATACAGATAAGGATATAGAGTATTCGCTTCTCAGCAAGAATGGTCTTGTTGAGTCAGAGGGAAATGTACTTAAAAATGATGGTAGTCTTATCAAGATAGATGAACATATGTTTGATAAAGACGCGCTCATTATAGAAAAATCAGGTATAACCAAAGTTACACTTTGCAAGCCGGATGGTATGTCATATCTGTCAGTAGGATTTGACGCACCTCTTTTTGGACTCTGGTCACCAGCAGGTAAAAAGGCTCCATTTATATGTATAGAACCTTGGTACGGTCGTGCTGATAAAGAGAACTTTTCCGGTGATATAAGTGAGAGAGAATATGACAACAAACTGGCTCCCGGAGAGAAGTTTGAAAACTCATATTTTATCGAAATAGAAATGTAAATACGGATAAGGTTTACATAAGGGGAAAAGCTCGTTTTACATAACGGTTAAAACGTTAAAAAAACGTTGTAAAATCGTCACATTTCCGTAATAATCCCTTGACAAATATAGCTAAAAACGTATAATTAAATGGAGCGTTTTAGTTCGAGTTCAGGGGGCTAGAATAGCAAATTATATTTAAGTAATATTAGGAGGATTTCCAAATGAACAAGACAGAACTTGTAGCAGCAATTGCTGAGAAAACAGAACTCTCAAAGGCTCAGTCAGAGAAGGCACTTAAGGCTTTCCTTGAGACAGTTGAAGAGACATTAAAGGCTGGAGATAAAGTACAGCTCGTTGGATTTGGTACATTCGAAGTATCAGAGAGACCTGCTAGAACAGGACATAACCCAAGAACAGGTAAGTCAATCAAGATTAAGGCTTGCAAGGCTCCTAAGTTCAAGGCAGGTAAGGCTCTTAAGGATGCTCTTAACTAATAATATTTAGCATTCATATTGCTGATTCTGAGGATAGATTATCAAATAGGTAGTCTATCCTCATAATTTTATAGGAAAGAAACGCTTAGAAAGAATAAAGAAAGTGTATTTTTAAAAATGAGACTGGATAAGTATTTAAAAGTATCGCGCCTTATAAAGAGACGCACAATAGCAAATGAAGCCTGCGATGCAGGAAGAGTAACAGTTAATGGGAAAGTGGCAAGAGCCTCCTATGATATAAAAGTGGGCGATGAGATAGAGATAGCATTTGGAAATAAGACCTTGAAGGCAAGGGTTCTTAAAGTGGCTGAAACAGTTAAGAAAGATGAAGCCGGTGACATGTTCGAACTGATATAGTATTTTCTGGATAAAATGCTTGATAATTATGTTAACTTGTCGTATAATTCTTATGTGTCTCCATATTGGGGCTTTTTGTAGTATATAATAATGTGACATAAGTGTCAAAAGTCAAACTGCGTTCCTGCTTGCAGGAAAAGCAGCTTGACCTTATGACACGCTGAAACACGAGGAAATAGCA
>OCTX012174186.1_pt1 | contig 11161 bp, 5 predicted proteins | sample 1539691 | NCBI WGS metagenome assembly OCTX01 (sample SAMN02144231, study PRJEB22623) | gut metagenome | biome: sheep rumen | host: Ovis aries | place: New Zealand | reverse complement strand
TACCAAGTATTGCCACTGCGACGGGCTATGACGGCGTACACGCCGGGATAGCCACTGACAAGGCGTGTCTCATCCCAGGCTGCAGGAAGCGTGCTCAGGAAGGTCTGCACCTCACGGGGCTGAGACAGATAACTCTCCGGACGGTCTGCCAGATGCTGCAAGCCACTCTCAAAGAGCACGGTGAGAGCCAGTTCGTGGGCATGCGTCGTGATATGGGGATGCTGAGAGTCGCTGAAGGTGCAGGGGGTGTAGTCCATCGGGCCGATGACATTGCGGGTGAAGGGCAGCGTGGCATTATGAGAGGCCGCCTTGGCCGTAAACGTTGCCACATTATTATACCACTCAGCCCCATAGACGCCTTCTGTGGAGAGAAGGTTGGGATAAGTGCGCTGCCAACCTCTGGGGACGGTGGCACCATGGAAATTGACCAGCAAGTGGTGACGCGCTGCCGCTTCGAGCAGGTCGATGCAATAGTCCATATTCGCCTGATTGTCGCCAGAGAAGAAGTCAATCTTCACGCCAGCCACACCTAACCGTTCGCACCAGGCAAACTCGCGTTCCCTGTCCTCAGGCTTGTTCAGACGATATTTGGGTGTGGGGGCACCATCCACCCATCCGATGCTGGAGTTATACCAGATGAGCGGCTTCACCCCTTTAGAACGGGCATAGGCGACGGCATCCTCGATGGTATAGCCGTTCCCTTCCTCGGCTTTGTCCGCCTCCCCGTGGCCTCCCATCTCATCCCATTCGGCGTCGATGAGCACATAGGGCAATTTCAGCGTGACGGCCATATCCACATATTTCTTGATGATATGGTAGTCGCTGGAACCGTGATTATAGGCCCAGTAGATCCACGACACCACACCAGGATGTATCCAACTGGTATGCTCCATCTTACAAGGATCGCTGACATCCGTCACCAGCGTGGACTCTACGATATCCTTCAGACTGCCGATGATGGCAATGCGCCAAGGCGTGTGCCACGCGCCCGAAGGACGACTGCTTTCGGCAGGTGTCACACGATACGACTCCCGCTCGTTCGTCAGACTGGAGGCACTCTGCCCACGCTCGATATTGGCCTCGCTGAGCAGGACAAACAAACCGTCTATAGGCTCCAAGAGTGCCGGATAGCCCCAACGGTTGTTGTAACCCTCCGCCGACTTGGAGATGCCGCTGAACGAGGGGACGGGCTGCACCTTATAGGTGGTGTCCAGGGGGAAGAAGCCCTCGTAGGAGTCCGTCCACTGCTGCATCCAGCGACGTGTGCCCTCCGCAATCCGATAGGTGGTGCACTCATCTTGCAGTTTCAGGTTCTGGTTCGCCTGTATCTCGTAGCGGAAAGCAAGGCCGTCGTTGTAGAGTCGGAGTACCAGGCGGACGCCATCACTCATCGTGGCAGCATACTCATTGGCTTCATTGGTGCAGTGGAGCCGTTTGCCTGCCAGCATAGTATAATCGTCAGAGATATGACGCACAAAGACGGGCTGCCGCAGGGTGCCTCCCATGCCCACCACAGGGATTGCCAAAGCCTGCTGCCCGCCCTTACATAGAGCCAGCCCAGCATCTTTCACGACTAACGACAACGTGCCGTCGGGCGACGACACCTTATTATATCCTGGTGTCTGTGCCGCTGTCGCAATGGTGCACATCAGCAGCAGAACTATCAGTAGATCCTTTTTCATAACGGCTTGACATTTATTCCGCACTTAGTTTCTGACGTCCCTCATCCCAACGGTAGACGGTACGGCGACAGTCGCCCCTGCGCCAGCCATTGGTATAGCCATCATCCTCATAGAGCGTGAAGGTGGCATCGGCTCCTGGGAATACCAGTGGCTCTGCAGCGTCACTGACAGGGATGATGCTTCCTCCCTTGGCAAAGACGGGGATGCGGGCATCACTGACATCGACGGTGACATACTGTCCACCTGCATAATGGCGACGGGTGTAGAAGTCATACCAACCTGCTGCGTGACGAGGCAGATAGACGCGCCAAGTGGTGACATCAGGTTCCGTGACAGGACACACCAGCAGCGCACGGCCGAACATATACTCAAGTCCCTGCTTCAGGGCCTCTTCGTCGTCAGCAAAATCAAACACGAGAGGACGCATCAGTGTGGAACCCTCGAAGGTGACAGATCCTGCCTCGGAATAGATGTAGGGCATCAGACGATAGCGCTCACGCAGACAACTGGCAATGACACTTTGCGCCTTCTCACCATAGCGCCAAGGCTCCGTGTCGCTCATATAGCCATGAACGCGCATCAGGGGCAGGAACACGGAGGTCTCAATCCAGCGCAGCATCCGCCGGATATAGGCACTGTCGGTATACTGGTTGCCAGGACGGAAGAAACCGCCTGCATCGTAAGTCCACCAGGGGATGCCTGCAGCCTGCATGCCTAATCCGGCAGTTATCTGACGGCGGAATGTCTCCCAGTCGTTACCCACATCGCCCGACCACATGGCAGAGCCGTAGCGCTGGATGCCGGGGAAGCCGCAACGCGTGAGAATCATCGGCCGACGGTCGGGCTGATCGTGAAGCAGTCCCTCGTAGACGGTCTTGTTGACGAGCAGAGGATATACATTGCGGAAGAGTTCGCCCGGATAGCGGCCACCCCAGACACGCCGCCCCTCAAGGTCGTCATTCTCCGGTTCTGTGGCGTCCTGCCACCAGGCATCGATGCCCAGTGGGACAAGCCGCTGGCTGAAATGCCTCCAATAGGCTGCTGCCGAAGCAGGATTGAAGAAGTCGATCCAGTCCGTACCGGGGATATAGTGTCCCTCACGTTCCATATCCTTACCCACTTCAGAACGGCGGTCTATCTTAGACCACACACTGAGCATCAGACGGATATCCATCTTGTGAAGACTATCCGTCAAGGCCTTCGGGTCAGGATAATACTGCTCGTCGAAGGTCATCGAGTTCCAGCCATACTTACCCCAGTACTGCCAGTCCTGCACGATGACATCCACGGGCAACTGCTCCTGACGGAAACGGGCGGCAGTCTGCAGGATTTCATCTGAGGAGTGGAAGCGTTCACGACAGTGGATATAGCCCAGAGCCCATCGCGGCATCAGCGGGGCCTCACCCGTCAGTTGGCGATAGGAGGCGATTATCTCATCGGCAGTACCCACAAAGACTGTATAATCGACAGCCTCGGCCACGGGTGAGCGCAGCACTGTCTGGTCCGTCACCTTGCCATAGTGGAGCACAGGCTTGTCTCCCCTCGACAGTTCTGCCGTCAACTGATGACGACCAGCCTTCAGATGATAAATACACGAAGCAGTAGGCGGCAACCAGACATTCTGCATCTGCATGACGGTCTCGCCATCTATAGTCAGATGATGGCGACGGGCCATCTTCTGACCCACATCCAGCAGCAGGGCATAGTCGCCATCCTCAGCGATGTCGACAGTGCCGTCGAAGATATGGCGCTCACGCACCTCCTGGCGACCGCCTTCCGTAGAGGTGACGTTCACCACCTCTCGCTCGCCCCCACCCTGCCGCTGCACCAGCGCCACGGAGTGGTCGCAGGGGTTGAAATCGGTCAGGCCGTAGTTGTTCCAAAGGATGCCGTAGCCCCGGCTGGATATCAGCATCGGTATACTGATCTGGGTGTTTACCTGCGTCAGTCTTCTGGAGAGGCCCCGCACATTGCAATAGCCGTCCTGGAACTGTCCCAGTCCGTACTGATACTCCTCTGTAGCACCTGGTCCTGGACGGAAGGAGAGTCGGGCCTCATGTGTATCCAGTTCGCCAACCTTGGCAGGCAGTAGTTGATGGCCCGTTGCCTCGAATACCACCCGTCCTGCAGCATCCTTTACGCGCACCGTCTGACTGGCGGCATCCACATCCACCGCCACACGACAGTCTTTCACCTCCTGCCTGCTGACGTACAGCCACTCAGGCAGCGTATCAGGAGCCGCTCCTATCTGATATTGGATTCTGACGGCATTAGGGGCGACATTCCGCACCACGAGCCTGCCTTTGCCGAATGGCTTGACGCTCTCTGCCATCGAGGCGATGGATGGCAGAATCGTGATCATCGCTATTAGAAAGAATCTTCTCATCATAATCTCACTATTCACTACTCATTATTCACTACTCACTAGTGATGACGAGTCCTCCATTACAGGGGATGGTCACCTGTAGTTGTTGCTTTTTGTTCTGCTTCACAGTCTTCACACTGCCATTGAGTTTGGCATCGTCGCTATAGACGGTCAGTGCCGAACCGGCGGCAAACATCGGCAGCGTGACGGTCTGCTTCAATGGCTTGTTCTCAGCATTCACGCCCACGACATACCATCTGTCAGCAGCACGACGGGCCAGAATGACATACTTGCCAGGATAGCCGTCGATGAACTTCACTTCATCCCACGTCGTCGGCACCTGTTTCATAAAGTCGATGGCCCAGGCAGGGGCATCTGTCAGATTATTTGGAGCGAGGGCGAAATGCTGGACGGCACTCTGGAAGAGCACAGCCGTGGCCAGGGCATAGACGTCGGAGGTTCTGCGGATGGTGCCGTGCTGATTGTCGGCACTGTAGCGCTTGTTGAGGGCTGAGCCGCCAAAGTCCATCGAGCCGACGGTGTTGCGGAGATAGGGATGGATGGTGGCGTTGCGCGCCTCAGCATCGCAGGCACCTTGTCCGAAGTGCAGGTTCTCTGAAGCCAGCACAGCCTCTGATGCGGCGTAGTTGGGATACATACGCTCCCAGCCTCGCGGCAGCGTACATCCATGGAAGATGACCAGCAGTCCGAAGTCGTTGGCATCAGCCAGGATGTCCTCGTAGAGTTGCATCATCGGCTGCTTGTCGCCGCCGAAGAAGTCCACCTTGATACCCCGGATGCCATTGTCCTTCATCCACTTCATCTCCTGACGGCGGACACGGGCATTGTCCATCTTGCCGATGGGTGTCTGAGGGGCATCGTTCCAGGAGCCGTTGCTGTTGTACCAGAGGAACAGGCCCACCCCTTTCTCTCGTCCGTAGCGGGCCAGTTCGGCTATCTTGTCGTAGCCTATCTGACGATCCCAGAAGGCATCGATGAGCACACTCTGATAGCCCATCGCTGCAGAGAAGTCGATATAGCGTTTCTGCTCGTCGAAGTTGCAACTGGGGTCCATCCCGATGATCCACGACCACGAACCTTTACCATAGACATATTCCTGCGAAGGCTCGTATTTCGGTTCCACCAGGTCGAAGGCAGCGGTGGTCTCCACGATATTTGCCAACGGGCCTACGGTGATGGTGCGCCAAGGTGTCTCACCTGGCAGTGCCAAGGCCGCTGTCGTTGAGCCTGTGCCATTGAGTTCGCCTGCCTGTGGGAAACCTATGTGATAGGCCCCGTCATGGTCGTTGAGCAGGCGGCAGCCTACATAGTGTCCATCCGTTCCCGTCTCGCTGATGAGCACCCACTGGCCGCCATTAGTCTTGAACAGACACGGGAAGGTGTAGCCCTCCCCCCAGCCGTTCTTGCCTACTGGCTCGTCGCAGGTGTAGGGCGTCTCATAACTGGGAGAGGTGCGCGCAAAGCCGCCCATCGGCTTCGACTGCGGACAGAGGAACGTCGTCGTTCCCTCTGGCAGTACGAAGGCACTGGCCTCGCGCTCTACGACACAGACTCGGGTATCCCGCTTGGGGAGTATCCTGTAGCGGAAGGCCACGTCACGGTTGCTCACACGGAAGATAATCTCCATCACGGGCTTGCCGTCCTTCATACAAGTGGTCACCACCTCATTGGCCTTATAGTCAACTTGACTCTGCTTGATGTTGCGCAGACTATACCGCTCTGCTATTTCATTCTGCACGGAGGACTTCTGAAAAGCGAGTCCCTGGGTATAGTCGCCCATATTGGTCACCAGTCCGAGGGCTGAACGCTGCACCACCTCCTGTCCCTCATACAGCACACGGTAACTGGGCTGGCCTCCGTCCGTCAGTTCGAGCAGCACCACGATCTTGCCATCAGGACTCTTGATGCCCTGCGCTCCGGCTATCACCGTCAGGCACAACAGGGCCATACATACTAATAATTTCTTCATGACTGTCACTTATTAAAATCCACAAGAATACGGAACACTTTGCCAGGCTTTGAGGCCCACTCCTGCATGGCCTGCGGAGCCTCCTCAGGCTTCACCACCCTGCTGATGAGGGCGTCGACAGGACAGGTGCCTTTCTCCAGATAATGGATGACGGCACGGAAGTCGGATGGCTGTGCATTGCGCGAGCCACGGATATCGAGTTCCTTCTGTACGAAATACTTCGTCTGGAACGACACCTCTGCCTTCGCATAGCCGATGCAGATGACGCGTCCCGTGAAGGCCACCTCGTCGACGGCCATCTGATAGGTAGGCGTACTGCCCACCGCCTCAATCACCACATCGGGGCCGAAGCCGGAGGTCATCTCCAGCAGTCGGGCGTGCACATCTTCTGTCTTGGTATTGATGGTATAACTGGCACCCATCTTCTTGGCCAGTGCCAGTTTCTCATCGTCGATATCTGCAGCCACAACAGTCGCGCCACGCTGGATGGAGCGCACCACGGCCCCCATACCCACCATACCACAGCCGATGACCAACACCACGTCGATATCCGTCACCTGCGCTCGACTGACAGCATGGAAGCCCACGCTCATCGGCTCTATCAAGGCACAGGTGCGCGGTGTGAGTAGTCCGGCGGGTATCACCTTCTCCCAAGGCAGTGCTATGCGCTCACGCATGGCACCGTCACGCTGTACGCCAAGCGTCTGGTTGTGCTGACAGGCATTCACCCTGCTATTCCGGCACGAGGCGCACTTCCCACAGTTGGTATAGGGATTGGCTGTCACCACCATGCCTGGTTTCAGGCCCTCAGGCACCTCAGCGCCCACGCGCTCTATGACGGCCCCAACCTCATGCCCAGGTATCACGGGCATCTTCGCCATCGTGTTCTTGCCCAGCCACGTGTTGAGGTCGCTGCCGCAGAATCCCACATAGTTCAGTCGCAGAAGCACCTCATTGGGCTGCATCTGCTGTTCCTCGATATTCACGATCTCCATCTGGCGCTCGCCAGAAATCTGTATTGCTTTCATCTTAAATCTTGTTTATTTACCCTTTTTACTTTTTTACCTTTTCTCACTCTGACATATTCTTGATATAGGGGAGGTCTGGGAGATTCCTGAAACCATAGAAACGGCAGGCATTCTCACCCAACAGCAGACGTTTATCACCATCTGGCAGATCCTGCGACTTCACGATGAAGTCGTACGACATCCGATACGTGATGGCAGTTATCGTGCGGGGATAGTCGCTGCCCCACATCAGTTTCTCCATCCCTGCCAGTTCCGCCGCCTCACGGATGGCCCTCATAGCGGATGGATAGGGATAGAACTCCGCATTGTAGAGCCAGGTGATGCCGCCCGTCTCAATCATCACGTTCTCATGCCGCGCCAGCATCATCTGCCTGCGCCAACTCCCGTTCTCCCAACAGGGCGACTGCGGCGGACTTGCCATGCCCAGATGGCCAATGGCTATCTTCAGGCGGGGGCACTCGGCTATCACCTCCTCCATCTCCGCCACCTGACGCTCACCGTCGGCCAGCGTGATGGAGAGCAGGATGCCATTCCCCTCCATCAGACGGAACATCCTCATCATCTCCTCGCTGTTCAACGGGCGTCCCAGCAGGCGATGGGCAGGAATAGCCAGCCCACGGAACTTCTTGTCGACGATCAGATGACGCGCCTCCTCATAGAAACCGTCTTTCAGATAGTCGGCCATGCCGAACACGAAGAACCGTTCCGGATAGCGACCTGCCACCTCGGCGAGATAGTCATTCTGCTGTCCGTCGATGAATTCCTGTACGACGACCGCTCCCCCCACCTGAGCATAGTCCATATTCGAGAGGAACACCTCGGCTGTGTTCTGCCCGTCAATCATAAACGGCGGCAGCATCTGCACCTCTTCGCCCAGGAAGATGGAGCGTCCGTTCTTCAGCGAGCGGATGGGCTTGCCGTCCCACGTCGTGTCCTGACGAAGCCATAAGTGGCTGTGCGCATCGATGATCAGGAGTTTTTCCATCTTACAAACATTTGGTCGCCGATAATCTGCTGCACCTCTGTCACCAGAGCCTCATCCATCGGCTCGTCGACAAAGGCGATATTCTTCTTCACATTCTCGGGGTTAGCACTGCTGAACAGCGTTGTGGCAATGCGGGGACTCATGCTTGTGGAGAACTGCACGGCCAGTTTCTCTATCGGATAACCGTGCGCCAGACAATAGGCTGCAGCCCGTGCGCAGGCATTCTTCAGATCCTTTGATGCCGGATGCCATGCCGGTGCCCCACGCTGCGAGAGCAGTCCCATCGACAGCGGCGAGGCATTAATCACGCCCACCCCGTGCTGTTCGAAGAAGCCGAGATAATCCTGCAGGAGCGTGTCGTTCAGCGAGAAGTGGCAGAAGTTCAGAATGCTCTCCACTACCCCGTTGTCGCAGTGCTCGATGACCCACTTCAGATTCTCCGGCTGCAGGTCGGTGATACCCACATGACCCACAACACCCTTTTCGCGCAGGGCCACGAGTGCCGGCAGCGTCTCGTCCACTATCTTCTGCAGACCGCCGTCCATAGCGGCCTGAAACTCTATGTCGTGCACATTGATTAGGTCGATATAGTCCACGTGCAGACGCTCCATACTCTCATAGACGCTCTCCGTGGCGCGCCGGGCACTGTAGTCCCACGTGTTCACGCCGTCCTTGCCGTAGCGTCCCACCTTCGTCGACAGATAGTACTTGTCGCGGGGAATCTCCTGCAAGGCCTTCCCCAGCACCATCTCTGCCTTCAGATGCCCGTAGTAGGGCGACACGTCGATGAAGTTGATGCCATTGTCCACTGCCACGTGCACTGCACGGATGCCTTCTTCTTCGCGGATGCCGTGAAACACGCCCCCCAGCGACGAGGCCCCGAAGCCGAGGCTCGACACCCGCATACCAGTCTTCCCAATCTCGTTGTATACCATTTTACCTTTTTACTTTTTTACCTTTTTAATTTTTTACCTTTATATGTTTTATCTGACTATCACTTTCTTGGTTGTGCCGTCAGCCTGACGGATGATGTTCAGGCCGTGTCTGACACCAGGGCGACGCACACCCATCGCGTCGAATACCGTCACCTGTCCCGTTCCGGCTCGGAGCGGCGCGATGCCCGTCTCGCTGCCTGCGGTATTCAGGTTACAGGCCAGTAGCAGGTACTCGTCCAAGCCCGATGCACTGCGGCTCTCATTGGTGAAGCAGATGACATAGTCACCCTCCTGCGTGACGGCAAATGTCATCTCGTGACTCTCTGCCGACGAGAGGTTTGCAGCACCATTGCCGTTGGCATTAGGCTTGGCGGTGTAGACAGCCGAGGCCGCCACCTCCGTATTGCCGTCAGCACTGAGTATGCTGGCCTTGTACTTCGGGGTTCCCTTCCAGGCAGCCATCGCGAAGGTGAGTCTGTAGTTGCCAGGCTTCAGAGTGAGGACATGCCCCTTCTGACGCCCATATTCGGCACGGTCTTCACGCCAGTAGAGGGCCTTGCCCGTAAAACCGGTGAAGCCGGAGAACATGCGGGCGCCCAAACTGAAGGAGGCGGGGTACTCATGCACCTCTCCGTTCTCCTGTACACAGCGCCATCCTTCAGGGATCGTACCTACGATGGCAGCATTCAGGTCCAGCCTGTAGACGATGCTCATATCCGTAAACTCAGGCACCAGCGTCACGTTGTCGTCAGGCATCGTGAAAGTGCCGTCGCCACCTACTGTCACATCACCGTGAACCACCCTCCAGCCTGTCAGGGCATAGCCTTCGTCAGGCTCTATGCTGAGTAGCACCTGTTCTCCCTCAGCCGCCTCTGCCACATTGGCCGTAACTCGGCCGTGAGCCACCTCGCGTATCGTGACGAGGAAACGCTCTGCCGGTTCGTCTACTGGCGTATAGATGACCTGGTCGACATACATATTCAGCCCCCCCTTATTGGTCAGGATCAGTTCGTTGCTGCCCTCCTGCAGTGTAGTTGTGAGCACGGCCTTACGCCACTCATTGGTAGCCGTCTTCTCCACTGCCAGTTTCTGACTGCTGCCATTGACGGATGCGGTCAGTTCACCGCCCTTGTTAGGCGAGGTGTAGCGCACGGCGATGCGATAGTCGCCGCCATGGCTGAGTGTCAACTGATGACGCAGCGAGCCGCCCGTATTGGTACCCATATCTGCAAAGCCGTTGCCTGCATGACCGCGCACGGAGGGATACCAGTTGTAGGGGTCGGTCACGCAACTCTTGATCTGCTTGAAGTCCATATCCTCTGCCTCCACGATCACCTCGCCCTGATAGGCTTCCGGCTGGCGGGGCAGGTCGGCCGTGAGCGGCTGTAGGTCTATCTGGTCCTTGTCGCGGTTCTCTGCCTTTCCAGCACAGTTCACCGTGATGTCAAATGGCCCGTTATGACTGACGGTCAGCGTCATCACCCCCTTCTCAGCATCCCAGTCCTTTGCGACCGTCCCTGCAGCAAGTGTGCGCTTGGTGACCTCATAGGTAGGTTCGGCAGCAGCCCCGCGAATGATAATCTTGTCCACCACTTGCGTCGTCGTGTCGTTCCTGTAGTTGTTCAGATAGAAGTCGATATGGTCGGCATACTCCCTGACGAGCCCGCTGCCGAGTTTGCCATACTGCAGTTCCAGCGTGTCGCAGGTGTTATATCGCAGGGGGATGCGGGCCGAAGCCTCTTTTTTCTTGTTCAGATAGGTGTAGGGGGTATAGGTGACGAGTTGGTTGCGGTAGCGGTTGACGTAGAGGTCGCCCTCCGATACCTCTGGATACTGCTCGTTGAAGTCGGCCACCTTCTTGGCCTGCGTACCCCAGCGGCTGGTGTAGTTGGAGCGTTTCACCTGCACGGGGATGCTCTTGGCCAGATCGTCGTAGAGGCCGATGACCATCGGGATGGCGCCATAGCGGCCAGTCTTCTTGAAGTAGCAGTAATTGTCCATCCACTGGCCGTTACCCCGGTTGAAGGGGTCAGCCTGCTTGTAGAGCCCGTCGTAGAGCGAGCCCCAGGTGGCATACTTCTCCTCATCGCTGCCCGAGGTCTTATCGTTGATCACCACGATACGTGTCTTCCCCACGATTTCCTCACGGGTGGGGATATAGATGGTGCCGTCGAGC
>OCTX011984501.1_pt1 | contig 11161 bp, 9 predicted proteins | sample 1539691 | NCBI WGS metagenome assembly OCTX01 (sample SAMN02144231, study PRJEB22623) | gut metagenome | biome: sheep rumen | host: Ovis aries | place: New Zealand | reverse complement strand
AAAGAGCTATGGTAGTGGCTTTTTCTTTTCCGACTATTTTTGGTCAGTATCTCCCGACACTTTGGGGTTAGTTACTCCCGACCCGAACAGTGAAAGCCGGCACACCGGATTCCACGATGTACAGACTGATTTTTTTCATTGTCCGCCTCTGGCTCGGAAACAGAAACGAGATTCAGGTTGACGACCGGCTTTTGAAGGATGCTGACGCGCCCTATATCATGCTGGTCAATCACGAATCATTCTATGATTTTTCTATGTCAGCAAGCTCTCCCACCCGAAGAAGCCCAGCTACCTTGTGAACGATTATTACTGCACACGACCCATCCTGAAGCATATGGCGAGACGCGGCGGCATCCTCTCTAAAAAGCTCTTTACCCGCGACATGGGCACAGCTGTCGGCTTGCTGCGCATGATACGCAAAGGCTTTCCCGTAGTCATTTTTCCGGAGGGGCGGCTCTCCCCGGACGGGCGAAGCAACCCGATTGTTGAAAAAGGCGGCGCGCTGTACAAAAAGCTAAAAGTTGATCTCGTCCTGGCAAAAATAGAAGGCGCCTATTTTGCTGCGCCGAAATGGCGCAGCAAAGTCTATCGCAGTCCGATTCGGATTCGGGTGGAACGCGTGATCAAACGCGAAGAGCTGCAGGCCATGACAGCCGAGGCCGTGGATGAAATCATCGCCTCCACGCTTTACCAGGACGCCTCCGCAGTGCCTGCGTCAGATACCCGCAGAAGGACAAGGCCGAGGGGCTGGAAACGCTGTTATATCGCTGCGCCGACTGCGGCGCTTTGTATGAAACGGAAGGGATAGGCTGTGAGCTGATCTGCCGCGTCTGCGGACGCCGCCACAGGCTGGACGAGCAGTATCACTTTACCGATGAAATTGGCAGCATCTCCGCCTATTATGACCGTATCCGCCGCATGGAAAGTCGGAAACTGGACAGCTTTTCACTGTCTGCCGTCGTCAGAACAAAGATTCACGGCGCAAACGGCGGCCCGATCCGCCGGGAGACGGGAACATGCACCCTTTATCCCGCGGCGTTTCGCTACAGCTCTGACTCCGTGGATTTTAGCATTCCAACAGACAAGCTTCCGGCGCTCGCCTTCTCCTGCGGGAAGGAATTTGAACTGTACTATCAAGACGAGCTCTATTTTTTTTACCCGATGGAGCAGCCCAATCAGGTGGCGCGCTGGGCGCTGATGGTTGATCTTCTGCATGAAAACAACGCGAAACCGACCATAATCTCGGGAGGAAGCTAATATGGAGCAAAAGCAATCTAAACGCACGCTGATCAGCATCTCGGAGAAGACTTTTCTTCAGGTTTGCCTTCTTCTGGCAGCTCTCCTCGTCCTTTCCGTCATATTGACATATGTCGTCCCCAAAGGCGAGTTCGGTCTAATGGAAAACAGAACGCCTGACTATCTGCATTATGTGCGCAGAGACGACCTTGGCGGGATTCCGATTTGGCAGGGGCTTCTCGCGCCGCTCCTCGTTTTCGCGTCCGCGGACGGACTCACGCTCATCATGCTGTCCCTGTTTTTGTTCGTAATTTCGGCGGCCTTTCAGGTCATGAATGACGTGGGCGGCATCCGGGAACTGGTGGGTGCCGTCTCCGAGCGCTTCCGCGAACGCCGAAAACTGCTGCTTGTGCTGATTGCCTTTCTCTTTTACTGTTTTGGTTCTTTCCTTGGACTGTTTGAAGAAATGCTCACCATGCTGCCGATCGTTACATCTCTTTGTGTGCTCGTCGGCTTTGACTCCTTCACCGGCTTTATTGTCTGCATTCTGTCCTGCGGCTTCGGGTTTGCCGGAGCAATCACCAATCCCTTCACCGTTCTGCTGGCCTCCGAGATCATCGGCGCCAACCCCATGGAGAACGTATGGTTTCGCATTGTGATTTTCCTTGTCATGTTCCTTTTGCTGCTGGCCTTTTTATTTCGATACCTGAAGCAGATTCAAAAACATCCGGAAAAAAGCCTGACCGCGCGGCATGACGCCATGCTCCGCCGGTCTGCGGGCACGGAAGCGGAAAAGGAAGCGTCTGCAACGGCGAGCCGCCGCATCAAGCGCAGCTATTCCGTTTTTCTGCTGGCGGCGCTCGCGCTGATTGTCGGCTGTTCACTCCTGCCCGCCGTACGCGGATATACCGTCGTCATATTGATCGCATACTTTCTGGTTTTCGGCATTGCCGCGGGTTGGTTTGCCTGTGGAAACATGAAGGCTGTGCTGAAAAGCTTTCTGCACGGCTTTATCGGTGCCTGCCCGACGATTGTGTTTATCGCGCTGGCCGCCGCGATCAAATATGTCTTTGACCGCGGCCACATACTGCCTACGATCGTCAGTCAGATCAATACGCTGATTACCGGACACAGCGTATTCGGCATTGCGATGGTGATTTACCTGATTGTTTTGCTGCTCGAGTTCTTCATCTCTTCCTCCACGGCCAAAGCCATCCTCGTCATGGGTCTACTCGCCATGGTGAACACAGGGCTCAGCAAGCAAATGCTGGTGCTGCTTTACACCTTTGCCGACGGCTACACCAATGTTCTCTTCCCGACCTCCCCCGTTCTGCTGCTCTCGCTGTCCATGATCGAGACGGACTATTTTACCTGGGTCAAAAAAAGCGCTCCCCTGTTCCTGATGAACTTTATTCTTGTGATCGCGTTCATTTTCCTCGGCATTGTCGTCGGCTATTAACACAATAGAGGTGACAAAAGATGACGCTTATGCAGATGAATTATATTCTTGAAATTGACCGCTGCGGTTCGATGAACAAGGCGGCGCAGAGTCTGTTTGTTTCACAGTCTGCGCTCTCCAACGCGATGCTTGAAGTGGAAAAAGAGCTTGGCATCACGATCTTCCACCGCACCAACCGCGGCATTTCCCTGACCGAAGACGGCAAGGAGCTTGTCTCGCAGATCACGCCGATTGTCGAGCAAAGCCGAAAGCTGAGCCGATACTACGGACGCCGGAAGGATGCCGATCGCATTCATCTTTCGGTTTCCGCGCAGCGTTATCCCTTCTGCGCCAAGGCTTTTGTCGAGTTTATGAACCGCCTCGGTCTGCTTCCTATGCAGCTGAGCCTGAAGGAAACGGATATGGCAGCCGTCATCGGAGAAGTTGCCTCAGGCCAGAGCGATCTCGGCGTCATTTTTATCTCCGATAACACCGAGCGTTATATTATTCGCTCCCTTGAGGAAAAGATTCTTTGCTTTGAGCCGCTGGTGACGCTGCATCCGCACGTGTTCATGCGCAAGGGTCATCCCCTCTCGGCGGAGTCATCCGTCACGCTCGAACAGCTGCGCGCTTATCCGCACGTGGTCTTCACGCAGTCGGAGAGCAACTTCAACTATGCAGAGGAGGCCGTCTTCGGTTCGGGGGCGGATTTTGAGCGCATGGTCTATGTGAACGATCGCGCCAGCATTTATAACATCATGGCTCACACCGACTGTGTTTCAACGGGAAGCGGCGTTCTGCCCCGCGGCTATGCCGACGGAAACCTGATTGCTATCCCGCTTAGGGACTCCTGCGATATGCGCCTGGGCTATGTCCATCAGCGGCAGCATCAGCTTTCCGCGGAGGAAAAGCAGTTTATCGAAATTCTGCGCAGCACCGCCGCCGAAAGCGACGAATAATACGAAGCTGATAAGCTTTATAAAAATGGCACCGACTTTAGTCGGTGCCATTTTGCAAAACATGATAAATCTGAATGCCGCCTTGGTCGTAGATGCGCGGATAATGTTCGGAAAACCAGGCGTCATTCACGTCATACTGACTGCGTTCATAGTCGCCGATATAAATGTAATCGACGCCGAGTTCCTTCGAATAACGCAGGAAATCCTCTCCGCCGCGATACATCTGGGACACCTGCTTTTCCCTTGGCTGATAGTTGACGCCGTGGAAATAAAGATACAGTCCCGGCCCGCAGACAATGTTTCGTCCGCTCAGGACGGACACGGCATTGGTGTGATTGCAGGCCGTGAGGAAAAGGCTGTCAGCTTCGGTATTCTCAACGATAAAATCCGCCGCTGCGGCCTGCTCACCGGAAAGAAGCTGATACTTGCTGATACTCTCACGCGCAAGACTGAGAAGGCCGGAGAAGGTACCGAGAAAGACAAGCAGCAGCGCAAGTCCCCGACGAAGTCCGGAAAACTGCATCTTTGCCAGCCCCCGACAGATCCAATCGCAGACCAAAATATCGCTCAGCATGAACCAGACATACAGGAGCTTATTGTTGTCATAAAGGTTCGGCTGAAAAGCAATGACGTTCGAAAGAAGGAAAATCGCTGCAGCGCCCAGAAAAATATGCAGCTTTTCTCTGCGCAGATAGAACAGCATCGGCCAGATGGCAAGAAATACGACGCCGCAGTTGACCGTGTAGAACAGGAACCAGTTTGTAATGGCTCCGTTTGCGCCGCATACCCAGCCGAGATTCCATCTCAGAAGATTCCCGGTGCTGACGGAATCCATGGTCCACTTCATAATCTGCGGCGCGGCCAGCACCAGGCAGATCAGCCCATAGAGTATGTAATGCCCGATCAGAACGGAGCATGTTCCGTTCCGCTTTGACACGGGTAAAGCACAGAAAAACCAAACGGCCGAGAGAATGCCGAGCGCCAGAAAGCTATGCGTGTGGATCATCGGCATGGAGGAAGCGAGGACGGCAAGCGTAAGGATCTCCTTTCGCCCGCTCCCTTTCACAGCTTTATCCACCGCCAAAAGCAGCAGATAGATCGCCGCGAGCAGCACGCACCAGCCAGCCATTGTCGTCCGCTGCGGGATCAGCATATCGCAGATCACATTGACCCAGCGGATATCCTCGGCGTAATAGTTGGTTGGCGTTGTGTAGTAGCCGGTAAAAATGGAGGAAAAGGGATATTTTCCGAGAAAGAGCGCAAAGCCGAAGCCGCCGTTGAAGACAAAAAGCAGCCATGCCGTCAGTACCGCCCAAAAATTGCCGCTGATATGATCGGCAAGCAGCCAGAAGCCCCAGAAAACACAGAGCAGCATAACAAGACTCGGCAGGATCATCGCAGCCCGGAGGCTCAGGCCGAAAAAGCGAAGGCTGCCCGAAGCGGCGTCCACCAGAAACGGATAGTTCAACTGCTGGCCGGGAAAAATGCTGTATTCCGGCGGAAACTTCCCCTGCCGGAAGAGACTCTCCGCAAAGCCCAGATGCATGGCCAGGTCGCCGTAAGTCGACTGGCCGACCCAGAGGCTTCCGTCTGCCTCCGGTCGGAGAACATGCGTATGCAGCAGATAAGCACAGAATCCGGTAAGCGCAGCGGAAAACACGAGACCGAGCAAGTCGCGCCGCTCAAGTTTCTTCCACAGGCTCCACAAATGCAATTTCTCCGCACGAACAATCTGCCAGAGGCATAGGCCGGCAAGCAAAGCCGCGATCGCCAGCGCGCAATACTGCGCCACTGCCGTAAAGCCGAAGGCAAAGGCAAAGAGACAGGGCAGCCACATCAGCAGCACACAGCCAAATACCAGCCCGAGCCAGAGCTGTATGGCGGCGCGGTGTTCTTTCATCAGAAGCCGGGCAAGCAAAAGCCCAGAAATGAGATCAATCAATAAAGCAGCCATATCATTGAATCATCGCAGCAAATTCTTCTTCGCTGATGATGCGGATGCCGAGCGCTTCCGCTTTCGTCAGCTTACTGCCGGCATTCTCCCCCGCCAAAACATAGCTTGTCTTTTTAGAGACAGAGCCGGAAGCTTTTCCACCGTAGCTTTCAATGATTGCCGAAGCCTCATCGCGAGTAAAGTGGGAAAGTGTCCCTGTCAGGACGAAGGTCAGCCCGGCAAAGCGATTATCCTTTTTCTCTTCCCTGCTTTGGAAGCTGACGCCGGCCTGCCGCAGGCGCTCAATCTGGTGCCGCGACTGAGGCAGCGAAAACCACTCCGTAATAAAAGCGGCGGTAATGTCGCCGATGTCCGGAATCTGCGTCAGTTTCTCCGTATCGGCTGCCATCAGACTGTCGAGATCGTCAAAATGCGCAGCGAGCACCTTGGCCGCCTTCTGCCCGACCTGACGGATGCCGAAGGCGCAGAGAAGGCGCGCAAGCCCCGCTTCCCTGCTCTTATCAATCGCGGCCATGAGATTCGCAGCGGACTTCTCCCCCATACGGTCCAGCGCAGCCACAGCTTTTTCATCGAGATAATAGAGGTCGGCGGCCGTCTTCACCAGATTGCTGTTGACCAGACTTTCGCAGACCGAGATGCCGAGTCCTTCGATATCCATGGCCTCGCGCGAAGCAAAATGCGCGATGTTGCGCAGGCGCTGCGCGGGACACTCGGGACTCGTGCAGCGAACAGCTGCCCCGTCGGGGTCACGGACGACCGGCGAGCCGCACTCGGGGCATACGCTCGGCAGCACAAAAGGAACAGTGCCCTCGGGGCGCTTATCCTTGTTGACCGAAAGCACCTCCGGGATAATTTCACCCGCCTTTTGCAGCAAAACCGTATCTCCGATGCGAAGATCCAGACGGTCGATATTGTCCTGATTGTGAAGCGTGGCCGCAGAGACAGTTGTTCCGGCCAGGCGGATGGGCGCAACGATCACTTTTGGGGTCAAAACGCCGGTACGACCCACCTGCACGACAATGTCCAGGACCTTACTCTCCTTCTTTTCGGGCGGATACTTGTAGGCGACCGCCCAGCGCGGGGCTTTCGCCGTGCTGCCGAGCGCTTCGCGCTGCGCCAAAGCGTTGATTTTGATGACGGCGCCGTCCATATCATAGGGCAGGTCACCGCGATTATCACCCAGCCATTCGATTTTTTCCACACAGTCCTGGATTTTATCATAGCGGGTATAGGGAACAACCGGGAAGCCCATGTCTTTCATCGCGTCCAGCGTTTCGGCGTGCGTGCGGTAGGGCTTGCCCGAGGTGTATTGCATGTTGAAGCAAATGATATCCAGCTTACGCGAGGCGGCAACCTTGGGGTCAAGCTGACGCATGGAGCCGGCGGCTGCGTTTCTGGGGTTTGCCAGCAGCGCTTCTCCCCGGATTTCGCGCTCGGCATTGAGCTCGCGGAACACAGTCTTTGACATATATACCTCGCCGCGGACGATCAGACGCTCCGGGGCGTTTTCAATATGGAGCGGCAGAGAGCGCACCGTCCGAAGATTTTCGGTCACGTTCTCCCCTGTCACGCCGTCTCCGCGCGTGGCGCCGCGAACAAACACGCCGTTTTCATATTCGAGAGACATGGAGAGCCCATCGATTTTTGGCTCGACCACATAGTCGTGTGCATCGGGCAGAAGAGCATCCATCCGGTCGCCGAAGGCAAAGAGCTCATCGTAGGAGAAAACGTCCGTCAGGCTTTCTAGAGGAACCTGGTGCTGCACCGGCTCAAACTGGCTGAGGGCCTGGCCGCCTACGCGCTGCGTTGGAGAATCGGGCGTAATCAGTTCCGGGTGCTCGCTTTCCAGCTCCTTCAGGCGCTGCATAAGCATATCGTACTCATAGTCGCTGATGATAGGCGCATCCATCACATAATAAAGCTTGTTGTGATATTCAAGCTCGCGGCGCAGGCGATTGATTTCTTTTTGAATATCCATAGCGGCTCCTTTTCTGTCAAGTCTAATCTTCCTGTATGGCTTTGTTACTCGAGGCCGGAACGGTTCCAATCGACATAGGTATCCGGAACCTGGCCGACAATGACGGTATCGGCAATCAGCACCTCGCTGACAACCTCTGTGCTTTCACTTCCCCAGGGGACCAGAATGTCTATATCGACCTTGATCTCCAGCATAATCTGGTGCTTGGTCTGATTGATGCCTGCGGTGACAATGTTGTTGCTGAATTCCACACTCGATGAGGTAAGGGTTACAATCTCCACCGGTACCATCGGCCCGCGCCCCATCAAAAGGCTCACGCCGGTCAGATTGCCGAGAGGAATCTGAACCGACGCGGTAAAATTGTCGGTAGCGCCGACAATACGATCAAGTATTTCGGCCGACAGCGCGTTAACGCGCGCCATATGGCAGCTGATGGCCGAAACCTCCCCGTTTGTCCCTTTCTCAAACGTGACAAAATAATCCGCGTCGAAATTGCCCTCGCTCATGATGTCGGAAATCACGTTGTTGATTCGCATAGTGACGAGGTCGCTGGCATCCGAAACCGCGATCTGCGTGGATATCCGTCGAAGATACAGAGACGAACATAGAATAAAACTAATCAGACCGAGCAGAAGCAAAAACAAGCTGATGCGCTTCCCGTGAGCGGCCGGAGCGCTCCGGGGTCTGCGTCGATAACGCACGGGATCACCTCCCCCGTGCATTATATGCGTCGAGTCAGTCCAACATGGCACTGACGGCCATCATAATTCCAAGCTTGCCGGATTCGTAGGTCAGCCCGCCCTGCATATAGGCGATATACGGCTCGCGCATCGGACCGTCTGCGGAGAGCTCAATCGACGAGCCCTGGATAAAAGCACCGGCCGCCATAATGACTTCGTCGTCATAGCCCGGCATCGCCCAGGGCTCCGGCGTCACATAGGAATCCACCGGTGCGCCGGCCTGGATGCCGAGACAGAACTTCTTCATACTTTCCGCGCTGCCAAGCTTCACCATTTGAATGATATCCGAACGCTTTTCATCAAATCTCGGCGAGCTTTCAAAGCCAAGTTCGTCCATCATCGCCGCACAGAAAACAGCCGTTTTCAGTGCCTGAGCGACAACATGGGGCGCAAAGAAGAGCCCTTGGAAAAACGGACGGTTCACACCAAGCGTCGAGCCGCATTCTCCGCCAATGCCGGGTGTTGTTAAGCGCAATGCGGCGCGATCGACGAGTTCTTTCTTTCCCGCGATATAACCGCCGGTCGGGGCAATGCCGCCGCCCGGATTTTTAATGAGTGAGCCGGCGATCAGATCTGCGCCGACTTCCGTCGGCTCCATTAAATCGGTAAATTCACCGTAGCAGTTATCAACCATAATATGCGCACCGGGATTCACCTCGCGCACGGCGGCGCATATTTTCCGGAGGTCGTCTATTGTTAAGGCACGTCGGTTGGCATAGCCGCGGGATCGCTGTATCATGACGCCGGTAACCTTTGGATCCGCAGCAGCACGACGGATGTTCGGATAATCGGGCTCACCGGCATCTGTGAGATCGACCTGCTGATAGCCGATGCCGTAATAGCGAAGAGAGCCGTAGCCGTCGCCGGAGATGCCAATGGCGCAGCGGAGCGTGTCATACGGCGTACCGGTGACAGCGAGAACGGTTTCGCCGGGGGCAGAGAGCGAAAACATGGCGCAGGTGAGCGCGTGCGTGCCATTGACGAACTGGGCGCGAACCAGCGCGGCTTCCGTTTTAAAAATCTGCGCATAGATTTTGTCCAGCGTCTCACGGCCCAGATCGTCATAGCCGTAACCCGTGGTGCCCGCAAAACAGCCTTCAGAGACACGATGATCCTGAAAAGCCTCCATCACTTTCCGGGTATTAAACGCGGCGACACGGTCAATCTGATCGAAAACCGGGCGAATCCTCTGTTCTGCCCGATCGGCCATATCATAGACCTGCGGTTTGATATCGGATATCTTCATAGCTTAAAGCTCCATGACAAGTTTTTTGAAGGTCTTGCCGCGTTCGGCAAAGTTTTTAAAGCGGTCAAAAGCGGCACAGGCCGGAGATAGAAGAACGATATCTCCTTCCCCCGCTTCGGCTGCGGCGGTATGCACAGCCTCGGCAAAGTCGTCGATCACTTCAAAGCTCAGTTTGCTGCTCGGATAGTTGGGGGAAGAGACAATCGCCTCACGGATTTTATCTGCCGTGGCGCCGCAAAGAATCACATGTTTGGCACGCAGGCAGAGCTCGTCACCGAGGGGATCAAAAGGAATATGTTTGTCATAACCGCCGGCGATCACAATAGGCTTTCGTTTCATCGCGCGAAGCCCCGCGATGGTTCGTGTAGGGCTACTGGCGATCGAGTCGTTGATGTAGGTTACACCGTGCAGGATGCGCACCTGTTCGAGCCGGTGCTCGACACCCTGAAAACTCATGGCGACCCCGCGGCAGACCTCTTCGCTGACAAGACCGTCCGTTGCAGCAAACGCGGCCAGATAATTGAGCACGTTGTGAACGCCGGGCAGGCGGATTTCCTCTGCACGCATGACTTCGCAGCGTTCTCCGCCGTGAACGCGGTAGATGACCCCGTTTTCGCAGATCGTTCCGGACTCAACCGGCGTGGAATCGGAAAAATAATGAATCCGGGATTTCGCGAAAGAAGCATAATAGTCGCTGTGCGCGTCGTTGCGGTTAAGCACAAGCAGATCGCCCGGCCTTTGCCGTTCGAAAACGGAACGCTTGGCGTCGATATAGTCCTGGAAATCTTTGTGCTTATCCAGATGATTGGGCGTCAGGTTGGTAATGACAGCCACGTCCGGACGGCAAACCATGCTGTGCAGCTGAAAGGAGCTGAGCTCGAGGACAACAATATCCTCCGGCTTCATCTCCGGAAGCTCACAAAGAAGGGGCTTACCGATGTTGCCGCCCAGATGCACGGTGTATCCCTGCGCCTTCAGCAGTTCGGAAATGATCGTGGTGGTTGTGGTTTTGCCGTCGCTGCCCGTCACGGCAATAATGCGGCAGGGGCAAAGAGAAAAGAAGACTTCCATCTCGGAGGTAACCAGGCTGCCGCGTACCCTCGCAGCTTCCAGGTGTTCGTCAAAGGGCATCAGGCCAGGCGTACGGAAAATAATATCCTGATCCAGATCTTCCAGATAGTCGTCGCCAAGCTTTAGCTCTGCGCCGAGCGCGGTGAGCTCTTCCGCTTCCTCCCCCATTTGCTCCGCCGTGCGTTTGTCACAGGCTGTAACGCGGCATCCGCTTTTCAGGAGCAGCTCGATCCACGGTTTATTGCTGACGCCGATCCCGACGACAGCAATTCGTTTCTCTTTGATCGTGTCAATATATTCAAACAATGTCATATCTGTTCACCTCACAAAGATATATTATACTTCCTTTGCCAGGCAATTACAAGAAATGATTGACTTGGACGGGGAAAATGATTAAAATACCTGCGAGAGCAAGCTGAACGACCGCGGGCACAGGACGAAAGTCCGTGCATGAGGAAAGTCCGGGCTCCACAGGGCAAGGATAACGGGTAACGCCCGCCAGGGGTGACCCTCGGACAAGTGCAACAGAAATAGACTGC
>OCTX014530332.1_pt1 | contig 11162 bp, 9 predicted proteins | sample 1539691 | NCBI WGS metagenome assembly OCTX01 (sample SAMN02144231, study PRJEB22623) | gut metagenome | biome: sheep rumen | host: Ovis aries | place: New Zealand | reverse complement strand
TTCGGCAGTGTCGTGAATGTGATGGTCTTCGACTTGTTGCCATTAAGAAAATCTAAAAATCCCATAGTTTGTAAATTATAGTTGTTTGGTTGTTTGGTTGTGGGAAACCCCCTCCCGACCTCCCCGAGGGGAGGGGAAGGAAGCCTCTCCCCCGACCCCTCCCCCGTAGGGAGGGGGGATTTAACTTCTTAACTCCACGGGCTCACACGGAGGTGAGCCCCTACATGGAGTGTGTTGTCTGCACTCCTGAACTCCTTTGCGGGCTCACACGGAGGTAAGCCCCTACAAACTCTTAACTCCACGGGCGTACACGGAGGTAAGCCCCTACCTAACTCTTTAACAGTGACAGCATTATCCGGGCGGCCTCGTCGGGGGCGTTGTTGTGGCCAAGGACCTGTGCCATGCGCTCGTAACCGTCGAGCATCGTCTGGCGGCCCGTTCCTCCGGGGAGTATCGCGCGGAGATGCTCGCGCAGGTTTGCCTCGCTGAAGGTGTCGGCGACCAGTTCGGGCACCACCTCGGCGTTGGCAATGAGATTGACCAGCGAGATGTACGGCACCTTGATGACTTTCTTGCGCATGTAGCCGATGAACGTCGGCAGGGGTGTCTCGTAGCACACCACCTGAGGCACGCGGAAGAGGGCTGTCTCGAGTGTTGCCGTGCCGCTGGTGACTAATGCGGCAGAAGTGTGCATTAAGAGTGCGAACGTCTCGTTATCTACTATCCGCACGGGGTAGTCGCGCGTGAAGGTGTCGTAGTAGTTGTGGTCGATGCCGGGAGCGCCAGCCAGCACCAGTTGGTAGTCGTGTGAGAACTCGTCGGCGGCGCGCAGCATGGTGGGCAGGTTGTCTTTTATCTCCTGTTTGCGGCTCCCTGCCAGGAGTGCTATGATGGGTCGCTCGTCGAGGTTGTGACGCTCGCGGAACTGCTGTGGTGTCTCTTTATAGTTGTCGCGGAACTCCTGCACCTCTGTTGCTGTGGGGTTGCCCACATAGTGAATGGGGTAGTGGTGTTTCCCCTCGTAGAAGTCTTTCTCGAAGGGCAGTATGGAGAACATCTCGTCAACATCGCGCTTGATGTTCTTTATGCGGTACTCCTTCCACGCCCATATCTTAGGCGAGATGTAGTAGTAAACAGGAATGTCGGAATGGCGGTGCACATATTTCGCGATGTCGAGGTTGAAGCCCGGGTAATCGACGAGGATGAGCGCGTCGGGGTTCCAGCGGAGCACATCGCGCTTGCACATCTTCATGTTTTTCGAGATGGTGCGCAGGTGCAGCAGCACGGGAATGAATCCCATGTACGCCATGTCGCGGTAGTGGCGCACGCGTGTGCCTCCCACTCCCGTCATCAGGTCGCCTCCGAGGAAACGGAAGTCGGCATCGGGGTCGCGGTCGCTCAGCGCCTGCATCAGGTGTGACGCGTGCAGGTCGCCGCTTGCTTCACCTACTATAATATAGTATTTCATGGTCTATAGTTATATCTTAAGTTTCACATGCTTTACCTGTTTATGGAGGAGAAGGAAGCCTCTCCCCCGCCCCCTCCCCCGTAGGGAGGGGGGATTTAACTCCTTAACTCCACGTGTTCACACGGAGGTGAGCCCCTACATGGAGTGTGTTGTCTGTACTCCTACACTCCTGAACTCCTGAACTCCTTTGCGGGCTCACACGGAGGTAAGCCCCTACATTGAGTGTGTTGTATGCACTCCTGAACTCCTTTGCGGGCTCACACGGAGGTGAGCCCCTACATGGAGTGTGTTGTCTGTACTCCTACACTCCTGAACTCCTTTGCGGGCTCACACGGAGGTAAGCCCCTACATGGAGTGTGTTGTCTGTACTCCTGCACTCCTACACTCCTGAACTCCTTTGCAGGCGTACCCCCGTGTGCGCCCGTGAAGTTAAGAGGTTAAATCCCCCCTCCCTACGGGGGAGGGGTCGGGGGGAGAGGCTTTGACGTTATGTCGGGAACTGCCACGACTTCATTTGCTCTATCATGGGATAGTTGGTGACATCTATCTGTGTGGGCGTTATCGCCACATATCCATGCTGCAGTGCCCAGTTGTCGGTGTCCTCTGCCTCGGGCTCGTCGTTGGTGTAACTGCCCACCATCCAGTAATAGTCGTAACCACGCGGATGAGCGCAGCGAACGGTCTCGTTTCCCCATGTCCCCTTGGCCATTCGACATACCTTTACGCCATTGTATTTCTCCACCACGGGGAAGTTGATGTTCAGGCACACGCCGAGGGGCAGTCCTTCGTTGAGCACGCGCTGCGTGACATATCTCACTATGGGAGTCATCAGCGAGAAGTCGGCATCGGGATTATGGTCGCACAGCGAGAATGCCACCGAGGGGATATATTTCATGCATCCCTCGAAGGTGACGCCCATGGTGCCCGAGTAGTGAGCGTTCACCGAGGCGTTGTCGCCGTGATTGATGCCTCCGATGATCATGTCGGGGCGGCGCGTGAGTATGTTGTCGAGCGCCATCTTGACACAGTCAACGGGAGTGCCGTTGCACGACCACACCTGCAGTCCCTCCTCTTCGTGCTTCTTCTCGATGGTCAGCGGCAGTGTCGCCGAGAAGGCGCAGGAGTAGCCCGAACGTCCTGATTCGGGGGCGCAGACGAGGATGTCGGCAAGGTCGCGAATCATGTCAACGAGGCATGCCAATCCCTTTGAACTGTAGCCGTCATCATTTGAAATAAGTATTAACGGTCTGTTATTTTTCATAAAAAACTTAATCTTTCGGTGCAAAAGTAGTAAAAAATCGCCATTTTTCAAATTATTTATGTAACTTTGCAAGATAATTTAGGACTTTAAGCCAATTAATGGTCCAAAAAGACTGTATTACGTAGGGATAAATGGCTCGCGGCATGCACATGCCGAGGGGCAAAAAACAAAGAACAAGAAAAGAAAATGGGAAAAATCATTGCATTAGCCAACCAGAAAGGTGGCGTGGGCAAGACTACAACGAGCATTAACTTGGCGGCATCGCTCGCCACACTCGAGAAGAAAGTGCTTATCGTTGACGCTGACCCTCAGGCGAACGCGTCGAGCGGTCTGGGTGTTGACCTCAACGAGGTGGAGTGCTCGCTATATGAGTGTATCATCGACGGTGCCGACGTTCGCGACGCGATGTACACCACAGACATTGAGACTCTGGACATCATTCCGAGCCACATCGACCTCGTGGGCGCCGAGATAGAGATGCTCAACCTGCAGCAGCGGGAGCGTGTGATAAAGAAAATCCTCGACCCGATAAAGGACGAGTACGACTATATCCTCATCGACTGCTCGCCGTCGCTGGGACTCATCACGGTGAATGCCCTCACGGCTGCCGACTCGGTGATAATCCCCGTGCAGTGTGAGTATTTCGCGCTGGAGGGCATCAGCAAACTCCTCAACACGATAAGGATTATCAAGAGCAAACTGAACCCGCAACTGGAGATTGAGGGATTCCTGCTGACGATGTACGACAGCCGCCTGCGCCTTGCTCGCCAGATATACGACGAGGTGAAGCGCCACTTCCAGGAACTGGTGTTCAAGACGGTCATCCAGCGCAACGTGAAGTTGTCTGAGGCACCGAGCCACGGACTTCCCGTCATTCTCTACGACGCGGAATCGACAGGAACGAAGAACCACCTGGCGCTGGCAAAGGAGATTATCAATAAGAACAAATAAAGATGTTGGGTGATGGGTGTTAGGTGTTATTTTTCACCTGGCCCGTGTTTTTTCGCTCAACAAAAAGCATATAATAACAGACAATGGCAGTTAGAAAGAAATATGGGGCATCAGCCCACAACGCACTTGGCAGAGGACTCGATGCGCTGATATCTACCGACGAGGTGAAGACTCAGGGGTCATCGACGATAAACGAGATTCCCATATCACAGATTGAGGCAAACCCCAACCAGCCGCGACGCGACTTCGACCAGGAGTCGCTGCAGGAACTGGCGCAAAGCATCAGGGAGATAGGCATCGTAAGCCCCATCACGCTGAGGCAGATAAGCGACGACCGCTTCCAGATAATAGCGGGCGAGCGCCGATGGAGAGCGTCGCAGATAGCGGGATTGCAGGCCATTCCGGCATATATACGCACCACCAACGACGAGAATGTCATGGAAATGGCTCTCGTGGAGAACATACAGCGCGAGGACCTCAACGCCATCGAGATAGCGCTGGCATACCAGCACCTGCTGGAGAACACAGGGATGACACAGGAGAAGGTGGCAGAGCGCGTGGGAAAGAGCCGCGCGGCAGTGGCCAACCACCTGCGACTGCTGAAGTTGCCGGCACAGGTGCAGATGGCGCTTCAGAAGAAAGAGATAGACATGGGGCACGCACGCGCCCTGCTCGCCATAGACAGTCCGTCGCAGCAACTGCGCGTGTTCCGCGAGATACAGAAGAACGGCTACTCGGTGAGACAGGTGGAAACACTGGTCAAGAAGATTAACGAGGGCACCGCCGACGGCGATAAACGCCCCGCGAAAAAGCAGCAGACCGTGCCCGAGGGCTTCGCCGCGATGCGCGAGAAACTGGCGGAGATGTTCAGCAGCAAGGTGGAGATGACCTGCTCTGCCAAGGGAAAGGGCAAGATAACCATACCCTTCGGCAGCGAGGAAGAACTGGAACGCATCATGGGTGTGTTCGGCATACAGAAATAGAAACAGCCGTGAGAATACTGCTGAACCATATAACAAGGACTGTGGCAGTGGCACTTGTTGCCATTGCGGGATTCGCAGTGGATGCCAGTGCGCAGGTGGAGACCGACAGCACGTTCATCTTCGACTACAATCCAGAATGGGATGCTCCCGACACTGTTGCCGTTTCCGACATCGATGTCATAGACTTCGACACTGCCAGCACCGCAGAGAAGACACCGCTGGCAGCCGACAGGCGCAACCACGAGAAGAAACGCCAGAAGAGAGACTGGAGCACATGGCGGCCAGATACCAAGAGGGCGCTGTGGCTCGCCATCATCCTGCCAGGAGCAGGCCAGATATACAACCGCAAATACTGGAAACTGCCAATAGTGTATGGAGGCTTCATGGGCTGCATCTACGCCATGCGATGGAACAACATGATGTATAACGACTATTCGCAGGCATATATCGACATCGTGGACAACGACCCCCAGACGCAGAGTTACAACCAGTTTCTGCACCTCGGGGCGCAGATAAACGACGAGAACAAGTCGCGATATGAGGACCTGTTCAGACGCAGGAAAGACTACTACCGCCGCTACCGCGACCTTAGTTTCTTCATCCTCATAGGTGTTTACGCACTTTCGGTAATCGACGCTTATGTCGATGCCTCGCTGTCCGACTTCGACATCTCGCCCGACCTGAGCATGAGGATTGAGCCTGCCGTGATGAACAGCGGAATGTCGCAGAACCCGCTGAAGGCGGCAGCGATAGGACTCAACTGCTCGCTGACGTTCTGACACATGCCCCTCGGCACTCGGCGCGACGCCATTCTTTACCCTTTGACAAAACAAGAAAACAATAATACAAACGACAGATATGAAGAAAAGACTTTTTTTAATTATTGCCGCAATGTTTACCGTCAGTTTCTCTGCCTTCGCGCAGTATGACGACGAGTACGAAATCGTGGTGACAGATGCCAACGGTCGCCAGCAAGAGATAGACATCCCCGAAGCAATGACGCTCGAGGTGGACAGTCTGCTCAACCTTTATTATTCGAAAAACTTCATCGATGACGACGGTTCATGCACCACAAGCAGCAGCGACCCGGAGTTCACCGACCAGGAATATATCGACAGGCTCAACCGTCTGCCATACGTCATTCCGATGCCTTACAACGAGATAGTAAGGAAATTCATCGACCGCTACACCAAGACAGGCCGCCGCTCGGTGGGCTATATGATAGCAGCGATGAACTTCTATGCGCCGATTTTCGAGCAGGCACTCGAGACTTTCGGCGTGCCACTCGAAATGAAATACCTGCCCGTGATAGAGTCGGGACTCAACCCCGCGGCTCGTTCGCATGCAGGAGCAGCCGGACTGTGGCAGTTCATGTTGCAGTCGGGCAAGCGCTATGGTCTGAGAGTGAACTCGCTCGTTGACGACCGCTGCGACCCTATAAAGTCATCTTATGCCGCTGCTGAACTGCTGAGCGACCTCTATCGCGTCTTCGGCGACTGGCATCTGGCGCTGGCAGCCTACAACTGCGGTCCGGAGAACGTTAACCGCGCCATCCACCGTGCCGGAGGAAGCAAGGACTACTGGACCATTTATCCGTACCTGCCACGCGAGACTCGAGGCTATGTGCCTGCATTCATCGCAGCAAACTACGTGATGAACTACTACTGCGAGCACAACATTTGCCCCATGCGCTCAACACTGCCCGAGAAGGCAGACACCGTGATGGTTGACCGTGACATCACCTTCAAGACCATCTCCGAGGTGTGCGGCATCTCGATAGAGCAACTGCGCGCCCTGAACCCGCAATACCGCCGCGACGTGGTGAACGGAAGCAGCGAGCCGTCGGCAATAAGCCTGCCGCCATCAAAGGTGCTCACATTCATCGACAACCAGCAAAAGATTTACGAGCAGTCGTCGAGCATCACCTTCACCGACTATGCCGATGCCACAAACTACACCGGATTCTCGGCTTACCAGACACCGCGCTCAAGTAGCAGTTACTCGGAGCAGTCGTACAGCGCACCGCGACGCACATACAGTCAGCCGCGACAGAGTTACAGCGCACCGCGATATAGTTACTCAAGCAGGAAGAGCCGTGCCTACACCGCAGGAAAACGCAGTTTCTACAGCGGAAGGGGCAGGGCAGCGAAGAGCCGCCACCACGTGTCGGGACGATACGGAAGAACAAAGTCTTCGGCAACTGTCAAGGCATCGAAAAGACAGCGCGGCGCAGCAGCGAAGAGCACAAGGAAATCTTCACGACGCAAGCAGACAACACAGAGCGTGACCATCAAGAAGGGCGAAACACTCTCAGGACTGGCCAAGAAGCACGGCACCTCGGTGAAGAAACTGCAGCAACTGAACGGCATTAAAGGCACGAATATTCGTGCCGGCAAGCAAATCAGAGTGAAATAACACCCAGAATGTTTAAGGTATGGACAGGCTTTCACGGCGTGTCCATACCTTATTTATATATGCGCGCGCAACCCACGGCGCAACAACCACGCTAACTAACTTGAAGAAGAAAGGGAAACATCTATGGAAGAGCAGAAAAACATTGACATCACACGCGAAGAGGCGGAAGAGAAAATGGTGAACGACGCTTTCCAGCACCTGCTGGACAGTTATCTCGCATCGCGACACCGCAAGAAGGTGGACATCATCACCAAGGCCTTCAACTTCGCCAAGCAGGCACACAAGGGAGTGAAACGACTCTCGGGCGAGCCTTACATCATGCACCCCATTGCCGTGGCACAGATAGCGTGCGAGGAAATGGGACTCGGCTCTACGAGTATCTGCTCATCACTGCTGCACGATGTGGTGGAAGACACCGACTACACCGTGGAGGACATAGAGAACATCTTCGGAAAGAAAATAGCGCAAATCGTTGACGGACTGACTAAAATCTCAGGAGGAATTTTCGGAGAACAGGCATCGGCACAGGCAGAGAACTTCAAGAAACTGCTGCTCACGATGAGCGACGACATACGCGTCATTCTGATAAAGATTTGCGACCGACTGCACAACATGCGCACCCTGGACAGCCAGCCCGCCAACAAGCAGTATAAGATTGCTGGCGAAACGCTATACATCTACGCGCCGCTCGCCAACCGTCTGGGACTCAATAAGATAAAGACCGAACTGGAGAACCTCAGTTTCAAGTTTGAACATCCCGAGGAGTACAACTCCATCGTGAGGAAACTGCAATCCACCAGCGGCAAGCGCGACGACCTCTTCGAGAAGTTCACAGCACCCATACGCGAGCAACTCGACCAGATGGGCATCAAGTATGAGATAAAGGCGCGAGTGAAAAGCCCATATTCTATATGGAACAAGATGCAGACCAAGCACGTCACCTTCGACGAAATATACGACATCCTCGCCGTGCGCATCATATTCTCTCCAAACAAACGGGAGAACGAAATCAACGAGTGCTTCAACATCTACGTCGCCATAAGCAAACTCTACAAGGCTCATCCGGGACGGCTGCGCGACTGGCTCAGTCACCCGAAAGCCAATGGCTATCAGGCACTTCACGTCACGCTGATGTCTAAGCAGGGACGATGGATAGAGGTGCAGATACGCAGCGACCGCATGAACGAGATTGCTGAGCAGGGATTTGCGGCTCACTGGAAATATAAAGACGGCGGAGGCGAATATACAGAAGACGAGACCGACCTCAACGACCTGCTGCGAACGATAAAGGAAATCCTCGACGACCCGCAGCCCAACGCCATGGACTTCCTCGACGCCATCAAGATGAACCTCTTCGCAACAGAGATTTTCGTCTTCACGCCGAAGGGCGAGATAAAGACCATGCCCACAGGATGCACTGCGCTCGACTTCGCATTCCAGATACACACCTTCCTCGGAAGCCACTGCATAGGAGCAAAGGTGAACCACAAACTTGTGCCACTGAGCCATAAACTGCAGAGCGGAGACCAGGTTGAGATACTCACAAGCAACTCTCAGCACGTGAGCCCCGAGTGGGTGAACTTCGTGGAGACAGCAAAGGCGAAGAACAAAATACTCGCCATACTGCGCCGCGATGGACGCGAGATTCAGAAGAAGGGCGAGACCGTGCTCAACGAGTTCCTCAAGCGCTACGACATGGAGCCCACACTCTCGGTGCTCGACAAACTGTGCGAACTGCATGAGGTGAGAAAGCACGAGACGCTCTTCCAGGACCTCGGCAGCAAGAAGATAATACTCGGCGACCGCGACATCGACGAACTGCGAGGCAAGAACAAGAAACAGAGCAAGAAGGGATGGCGGCGATACGTGCCATTCCTGAGCAGCAAGGACAAGACTGTGGTGAAGCCAGAGAAGGTGGAGAACACCGGCGGACTATTCGTGGTGCCGAAGGACATGAACCGCAAGAAGCCCATATTCCTCACCGACGAGAACATCGGACAGTACATCTTCAAAGACTGCTGCCATGCCATTCCAGGCGACGACATTCTGGGTTTCATCACCAGCGACAACCACATCGAGATACACAAACGCTCTTGCGACATAGCATCCAAACTGAAGTCGAGTTACGGCAACCGCATCCTCGACGCCAAGTGGCACATGGGCAAAAGACTCTTCTTCGACGCCACGATACAGATAAGGGGCATCGACCGCATCGGAATGCTCAGCGACATATCGCAGGTGATTTCCGCACAGCATGGCATCAACATCCGAAAAATCGTCATCAGTTGCGAGGAGAGCATCTTCGACGGCACACTCGAAATGAGAGTACACGACCGCGACGACGTGCAAACCATAATGAAGGCACTCAAGAAAACCGACGGAATAACAGAAGTTAACGAGATAATATAAACAATGAAAAAACTACTAACTGCAACGCTCGCCATCATGCTCTCAGTAACAGCAACGATGGCTGCCAACAAATACGACAACCCTGACACCATCGTGGTGGCACGCGACGGCACGGGAGAGTTCAGAAACATCAGCGATGCCATAGAGGTGTGCCGCGCGTTCATGGAATATCACAAGGTAATCTTCGTGAAACGTGGTACCTACAAGGAGAAACTCGAAATACCGACGCACCTCACCAACATCGAGATATGCGGCGAGGACGCCATGACTACCATCATAACATGGGACGACCACGCTAACCTGACAATGCCGTCGGCATACGACCCCATCGCCATTGAGCGGCATCCAACAGCCGACAACCAACACCCAACACCCAGCAACTATCACCCCATAGGCACCTTCCGCACCTTCACACTGCGCGTGTGCGGCTCGGACATCACGCTGAAGAACATCACCATCGAGAACAACGCCGCAAAACTGGGACAAGCAGTGGCGCTGCACACCGAGGGCGACCGTCTGCGCTTCATAGGATGCCGATTCCTCGGCAACCAAGACACCATCTACACCGGGCGCGGCGGGACACGAATGCTGTTCAAGGACTGTTATATAGAAGGCACCACCGACTTCATCTTCGGACCCTCAACGGCATGGTTCGAGAACTGCACCATAAAAAGCAAGGCCAACTCGTACATCACCGCAGCATCGACTCCTGCCGACATAGAGTACGGCTACGTCTTCAACCACTGCCGCCTCATTGCCGACGAAGGCGTGACGAAGGTGTATCTCGGCCGCCCTTGGCGACCATACGCATACACGCTGTTCATGAACTGCACACTTGGCAGCCACATCGTGCCCGCAGGATGGGAAAACTGGCGCAACCCCGACAACGAGAAGACTGCCCGCTATGCCGAGTATAACAACAGCGGCGACGGTGCCGACACCAAGCAGCGCGTGGCTTGGAGCCGACAGATGACGAAGAAAGAGGTAGAGAAAATTCCCCACTTCTTCGGACTTTAGCACAAGGTTTCAAGACGAAACGACACGCTTCACACTCTCATAAACGACAACAGCCGTTGCCGTTTATACCTTATCGCATTGCAAGAGATGCCAAACGGCGAGACAAAGTTAATAACATTGTTCCACCACTTGTATGTACTTGTAGTCCAAAGTATTACAAGAGAACATACGAAATAGGGAAGGCACGCGCTTTGGTTGCCTTCCCTAATTAGTTTTATCCGCCTGATTCTCAGTCTTCAGGAGAGATGCTCTCTCAGGTGAGATAGTCGAGTTGTTTCTTAAGGTCCTTGAGGTCGTCGCGCACGCGGATGAGGCGTTCCATCACCTGTGTATTGCTGTCAACGTTCTTCTTGTTGTGGTGCAGCATCTTGCGCGCAGCGGCAAGTTTGAAACCGCGCACCTTCACAAGGTTATACACATTGCGTATCTCGTCGATGTCGTTCTCGGTATATTGACGCACACGGTTGCCAGTGGTCTTCGGCTTTATCTGCGGGAACTCCGTTTCCCAGTATCGCAGCAGACTCTCGGTGACGTTGAACATCTCTGCCACCTCCTTTATGGAATAGTACAATTTCTTTGGTTTCTCGGTCCTTAGTGCCATATTGTAACTTGCTGTATGTTTGATTATTTCTGCAAAAATACAAAATAATTCGGAATA
>OCTX014517736.1_pt1 | contig 11162 bp, 17 predicted proteins | sample 1539691 | NCBI WGS metagenome assembly OCTX01 (sample SAMN02144231, study PRJEB22623) | gut metagenome | biome: sheep rumen | host: Ovis aries | place: New Zealand | reverse complement strand
GTTTATATAAAATTCTAATTATAACTCTCTCTAATTTATCTACTCTTTCTTCTAACTCTTTAATCTGTTCTAATTCAGATTTTTTTTCTTTCTTTTCCATCCTCTCCATAGGTAAATAATATAAAATCTAATATCTTTCTCCATTAGGTCAATAATATACCATCTTTCCATCTTCTCTAACCCATCATTCTTCGTGCTTAGGTTTAGTATGTTCGTATAGCCAATTTATTTCTTCTATATCTAAAACTCTATTTAGCATAAGAGCAGGATTTTTATTCTTTTTTATCTCCTTAATCAGCTTTTCTATTTTCTTTTTCTCCATTTTATCTTAAATAAGAAATTAAATCTTCAATAGGTGTATCTGATATTGATAGTAGCATTAGTAATCACTCATCAAATTTTCTAATCAGATTTTCTTTTAGAACTTTCTTTTCTAATTTGTCTATGTCTATCTTATCATTCTCTACTAACCATTTAATAAATCAGTATTGCTTAGAAATAATCAATAACTCTGCTTGTTGTCAGCTTATGTTATCTAAACTAAAAGTGAAAGCATTATAATGCCATTCGGTTATTCAGCTTTGTTTATTTATTTTTTCTCTCCTATGCTTATTCAATAACTCTATTAGTTTTCAGATTTCTTTTTTCTCTGTCATTAGTTTATAATCAAATATATAAATCTGATTCTAAAGGGTAGCCACCTCTACCCAAGCTATTACAACGGTATTTATTTCTTATTTTTATACATTCTCTAAAGGTGGTTAGAGTTGCAAGAGCATGAAAAGGCTTCTTGGTTACCTCCCTAGTAATCTCTATCTAGGACTCTTGACTGTCAGACTTTTCGCTTGCTGTGGCTATGGCTCTCCAAATTAGAATAATCTCTGTTGGTTTATTCTATCTACTTCCTTTAGTCTATTCTTTGCTATTTCTACATATTCAGGATTTATTTCTATTCCTATAAAGTTCCTATTAGTATTCTTACAAGCTACTGCTGTTGTTCAGGATCATAAATAACAGTCTAATACAGTATCTCATTCATTAGTACAATTCTGAATAATCTGTTCTATAACATCTAAAGGTTTTACTGTTGGATGATCTATGCTTGTGTCTTTAAAGTTAGGTGCTACTCGGAATGTTCTTTTAGTTTTATAGTTCCCTTTCACTCATGCTTGTTTATGTAAATGTATAGCATATTCTTTATCAGGTAATCGTTGGTTATTCGTTAGTGGAGTAGGTGCTGTCTTGCATAGTACCAATATATCAAAGTTCAGATTATACTTTTTAGCTTGTTCTAGTATATCAAGTATCTGTGCTTTATTACAGAAGAATACCATATTTGGTGCTTTCATTTTAGATAGCAATAACTCCATGAAATCATCTGTATAAATATCTGTATCTAAATTAGTTCAAATCTTATCCATTCAGTGCATTAAATATTCTCTTTTGCCTCACATACCTCTACCATGTCATTCAAATTTGTATGGTGGATCAGTAAGAATCAAATCAATGGTCTTATCTAGTATCTCCCCCCCACTCAGAATATCTATACAGTCTCAGGTTATAATCTGATTTTTCTCCATTTTTATTTTTAGTAAGGAATTGAAATCTCATAGCACCATCTAGCTATCATTCACAAGCTCATGGCTAAAGCTATAAGTCGTAAAGCTATTGTTATTTTGTTCATGTTTTTAAGATTCTAATATAAATCTGTCTAATACATAGGTTGAGCATCTAACTCATTTTATTTTCCTATCTCTACCATAAAAGGCTGTTCATCAATTCATTAACTCATTACACTTGTCTAGTTGCCATCTCCAATTATTCCAAAACTCATCTGTATTTACTATCTCAGGATGATAAACCTGACTGATCTGACAGAATCAAAAGCTCTTTTCTCTCTTTCAGTTTTTAACTACTGAGCTTTGTCTATACTGTGACCATGTACCATTCTCACATTCTATCAAAGTAACTAAATCCATACCTCAGATTTCATAAGCATATTGTACCATCTGCTGTCTTCCATCTCATGTAGCAAATCATTTATGAGTTATTTTCTTAGTTGCTCTATTCTCTGCTTCATTCATTGCTTCATTAACTTTCTCTATAACTCTGATTTCTTCTTCTATTTCTTCAAATGTTGGATTAGGCTCTATATACAATTCTTCTTGAATCGGATTTTTAGAACTTGTCTGTTCTACATTAAACCCTCATAAGATTTCTTAGAAAGCTGATTCACTTTTTCTCTTAGCTCTATAATTTCTGCATCCCATGAATCACAATATCATGTCATTCACTTTAGGAATTTAGCACTATCTGCTATTCATAAATTGTCAGCACATTCAGCTTTCAAGTCTCTTAGTGAATCCATTTTATCTACTAGGCTTCAAAGTGTTTCAGACTTATTTATTTCTTGTGCTGGTGTCTTATTAGCTCGTACAACTAAAGCAATAAAAAGAGCAATAAATGCAACGATACTAACTACGATTTTTAATGTTTTTTTAGTCATTTAGTTTTATTAAAGAGTAAATAATTTGAACTTGCAGGACTTTAAAGAGAATATTTTTCTAATTTGTGTGTAATTGCCAACAAGTTCGGTATTTTTAAGTCTTTGGTTGACTGCTTGCGATTGGTATTGTCGCAGTTTAGCGACTATGTTTAAGACCATCACTCGTTGAATGCGAGACCTTGCATATAATACCTACATTACCTCTCTAGTCTTTTTATCTAAGCTCTGTAAGTCTATCTTCCTTTGCTTTAGATGTTCTAGGTATAGCTTACAATGTTCGGCTACCTTTTTATCTGCTGGTAGTCTATCATAAGTCTTCCTAGCTTTCTCTTTAGAGAGTTTGTTTATATCTAGATCAGAGTAGGAGTTCAGTCAGTCTTTTTTTCATTTTTTAAGTCTGATGTACTCAGCACTCTCTATTCAGTCTAGGTTTATCTCATTTTCTGCATTTTGGTCATCTATCTGAGTATAGAACAGTAGTAAGTCAGGGATAAATTCCATAATGTCTTCTACTGTTCCTGCTCTCATTAGATGGTCTGCTTTTTCTAAGATTTTATTCATTTCCAAATGGTAAGTCTAAATTTTCTTCAGCTGTAGCATTCTGATAAGCTGTCCTAAGCTGTGATTCTTGGAACTCATCAAGCTCATATTTATCCTTTATCTTGTTTATGAAATCATTTTGATCTAAGCATTGTTTCATAAATTCAGTATTACTCATTGCTTTTTGGAATCGGCTTTGATAAGTAGGTTTCTTAGTCTGAGATTTAGCTGTATTCTCTGCTTTGTTTATCTCATCTACTGAAGCAATAGAGTCAATAACTCAGATTCACATGAAAGCTAAAGCTCTACCTACTGCTGATGTTTCAGCATTTTCTAGAGCAGATGTTTTATTGATAAATCCATCTCCCCAAGTAGCTTGTGAATATCATGTAAATACTCTATTAGGTTTATCACAGTCAGGGCATACAACTGCTTTGATAATTTCTTTATCTCAGATAGTTTCTCTTGTAGTTTGAATGCATCCATTAGGATAATTCTGATTAAAGTACAATACTCTATCTGATACTAAGACATATTTCTTTCATTTTATGTCTATTGCTTTGTCTTTTAGTTCTGTCATTGTCTCTTTTTAATACGATCTAAATGTAATTGAATAAGTTTATTGTCTTTAGCTTTACTCTCTAAGTAAGCTATTCTCCTAGCTTGGATTTCTTCAAGCTGTCTTTTATGTTCGTGGCTTTCCATTTTTCTAATCTTCATCATCTAAATAAGGCTCATAATCAGTTCAATATTCAGGCTCATATTCTTCTTCCATTTCTTCGGCTTCTGCTATTTTCATTTCTTCGTATTCATATTCGGCTTGTTGTTCTAAGTAGTACTCCTTTAATTCTTCAGGAGTATATTCTGATAATGATTTTTGATTTTCCATTGTTTAGTCTATTAGTAAGATAAATCTTATAGTTAATAACTAAGATTGCATCTCCATAAATTCTGATTTATCAGTCGGAGATTCTGAATTTTAAGCAGCTTTCAGTATTTTCGGTAGTGTTTCCTGATTACTGCATCCATTTTCTTTTCTGCATTCTCTCTAGAACTAGCTAGAAAGTCATAAGTCTCTAAGTATTCTTGCATTTTGGCTTATAGTAAGTTAAAATATTCCTTTCTATTGGTACTCATGAAACATATTCATCATCAGCTTGTAATTCCCATAATCTCCATCAAGCATTTTGCATAAATTTCATAGTATCAAGCAATTTCCAAGTCCTTATGATACATAGGTTGTCTTTGTGTGATAGAGTCTCTATGTCTTCAAATGGATTAAAAAGGTTTTTTTCATTCTCCAATTCATAATCAGTCTTTAACATATTTTCATCAGTAATAATAAACATCAATTTCTTTATTCACTACATACTTATCTTTCATCAGCTTGTATTTCCTATATTCTTCTCATTCTCCATCTTCTTCTTTAGATATGATTATGAATACATTTGATAGATCCATAATCTTCTGACTTCATTCCCAAGTTCATTGTCTGTTTGTGTGGTGTAGCATAATTATTGCTACATTTAACCTTTGTGCTAGTTCTTGTAATTCCTCCATGCATTTATTCTGCATATTCCTAGAATCTTTTTCTAAGTTTCAATGTATCCTACTGAATGTATCTATAACAAATAACTGATAACCATCTAATGCTCATACTTCTATAATCTGCTCTAAATTCTGAAGACTTATTCAGTTAGGTTTATTGCAGAACTTAAACTTTTCTAAATTTGTCCTTACATAATTTTCCATATCTTTTATTTCTTCTTCTGTAAGGCTTCATTCAGTAGTTAAATCTCTTTTTGTCTTCCCATGAAACCATAACCATCTTCATTGCCACATAGTTTCTATTGGGAACTCTAAGTTGAAGTAAAAGCCTTTAATTCCTTTCTTTGCATTCTGTTCTATCATATCTAAAGCAAATGTTGTCTTTCAGCTGTTTGATTCTGCAATGATAGTTACAAGCTCTCATGTCATAATACACTCAAATTCATCAAATGCATCACTTGGATAATCTATGGCTACTCTCTTTTTGAACTCATACATTTTTGTTTTAGTAGTTAAGTAAAGTTTAGGATAGTCTCTGATGATGATTCTCTCTTAAAAATTCCATTAACTCTATCTTTTCAGAATGTGCTGCATAAGTCATTCCATACTGTCTTAGCTAAGATTCATTTCGTATATTTAGGATCAGATTTTATTTTCTCTTTATGCTGTCTTATCAGTCTAGTAAGTGTTTCTTCTATCTGTTCTTCTGTAAGAGGTTGGAATCACTTAATCCAATTCTCAAATAGTTTGACATATCTATATTCTTGTTTAATCCTGCATTCAGTATTGTATAACATCATTCAGATTTTTATATCATCTAGTGTAATTCATTTTTCTAGTTTAGCATTTATTAGCTTATTACATTTAGCTTCATCTATTCACTTATCTTTTCAGTAGTAGGTAGTGTATAATTCAGAGTAGCAGTTAGATATATCTTTAGATATATCTTTATTACTTATATTATTGGGTGACATCTGTGTCGCAATATAGCGACATGTATGTCATACCCCCGTGACATCTGTGTCGCACCATACTTTAATGTAGGTTTTGTCAGATAACACCTTAATTCATCTCTGAATTGAGCGAATAGATATTTGGAGTGTCTCACTTAAATATTGATTAGATGCTGTACAAAGTTTTTTTTTATTATTACATAGACTATCAATAATTCAGTAGAGTAATTTTTCTGTTGGTAGTAGTTCCTTATCCTGAAGAATAGCATTTGGAATTTTTATAAATCATTCCATCTGACTATTTCTTTAAAATAAATTGGTCTTTGGTAAGGATTTCTCATTTTGGTACGAGTCCCTTTCAAATCTCGTACACAATTTCAAAGAATCCCCCCTCAAACTCTCTCATGTTGTGGTATTCTCCATTAGGATCACATCCTAAGTAGTTTATACCATCTCCCTTGCTGGTAATAATTCGTTTATTCATGGCAATGGTGGATAGAAAATAAAAGAGTTCCCTGTAATATAAGTAGTATCTCCTGTTGCCATGAAAGGCTCAAACAAAAAAGAACTCACTTATATATGCTGCAGGAGGGTTAGTATTCCTACAGCAAATATAAATAAGTTCTTCTATTTGCTGACTAACCCCTTTTTGATGCCAGCTTTCTCTAGTTGTAGACTAATAGGTAGAGCCTTATATTGTGTTTGGTTGAAAAAAGCTTACATCTCACGATGTAAGCCGTTATAAGTGTTTTGATAGTGTGCAGTTTTGATGAGATGCCAGTTCTGAACTTGCATCAAGGTACATTGTGCAAACTAATTCTAAACATTTTTTGGCTCTGGATAGAGCCTATAACTTTACATCGTTGTAATAAGTATAATCAAAAAAATTTTTTATGCAAGTTTTTTTTATGATTTTTTTATTAAAATCAAAAATTTTAGCATAGAGTAGCCAATATTCAAATGTAAAAAAGTCTCAGAATTTTCTGATCTATTACATATCAGGAATTAAATTTTGTGTTTTTCTTAGTTTATCATTAGAGAAATCCAAATAACATTGTGTAGTTCTGATATTCTTATGTCAAAGAATTTGGCTTATAAAAGCCACATCTCCTCAATGCTCTAACATTTGAGTCGCACAAGTATGTCTCAATTTATGAGGTCGTATTTTTATTCAGACTTTTTCTCCTGCTTCTCTAATTACTTCTTCTACTCCTGCTCTGCTTAGATGTCATCCTAAACTGTTATTAGAATGAGATACAAATACATACTCTCCTCCTATTCCTGCTTTTTTTCTTAGAAATAAATAAAGCTCTATAACTTTCAAATGTTCAGGTCTTAAACATATAAGTCTTCTAGTTCATCATTTCCCTACTATTTGGATATTTTCTCCTAAATCTTCTATCTTTAGATCACATAGCTCTTGTACTCTTAATCATCAATAAACAAATACTAATCCCATTGCATAATCTCTCATCCTTAATATCTCAGATTTCTTTGGATTGTTTTTTAGCTGATTCAAAAAAAGTTTAGTTGCATCTCATGAAAGAGCTTCTATCTTATGCTCAGGCTCTCTAGCAAAAATTATTCTCTCTCAGTCTAAAACCTTTAACCCCTTATGTCTACAGAATCATAGAAACATTTTTATTCAAGCTAAATAGTTATTTACAGTTCTAATATTTTTGCCTCATTTCTTGCACCATACATCAAAATCCTCTATGTCATCAAGCTCTATAGTGTGAGGATATCATACTCCCCTCTCTCAAAATGAGCGACTTCTAATAAAATCATCCAAGAATCTCAGACTTCTACAGTAATTTTCTACAGTAGATTTCGAATATCATTTAGTGTCTCTTAACCATTTAGAGAACTCTCATACTATCATATACATTTTTCATTTATTAAAAAAGTAAAACTACTTGTAGCTCTACCATATATTTACTATTAGTCTGAATACAATATAATAAAAGTCAACATTGAAATCAATATGATATTGTGTAAAGTTGCTAACCGTTAGTTATCTATCATATTTTTTACTAAAAAAGTCTTGCAAAGTAAAAATCTAGGATTATAATTATCCCAACTAATAGGGATAAGAGCCTTACTTTATAACAGTAAGGCATTTTGCGTTATGCCAAAATCTAAAACTAAAAAAAGGAAATCAACTCTAGCAAATAAATGCGATAAAAAATGGAGTTATCTTGTAAAACTAGCACGAGGAAATAAATGTGCTTATTGTAATAAAAAAGAAAATCTTAACTCCCATCATTTATTTACTAGAACTAATTATGCTACTAGATTTGATCTGGATAATGGTATATGTTTATGTTCATGACATCATACATTATCTAGTAAATTTTCTGCCCATAAAACTCCACTAGAATTTGCTGAATGGATAAAGGAATTAAAGGGAGAAGAACGATATGACAACCTTAAAAGAAAATCAAAGGGAATACGAGATGGAGATTATGATAAAGTTATAAAATACTTAGATGAACAAGAGGAAATACTGACTAAAGAATAGTCAGACTTTTTTATTTTCTAAAAACAAAAACCATGCCAAGAACTATCAGTGATTCTGAAAGATTAGTAATAGCTAAGCTCAACAGAACAGAAACAGAATTAAAACAAGCTAAAGAAACTATTGAACAATTTACAGCACAGCTAAAGACACAAACAGCTTATATTGCTGACTTGAAGAAGTCTAACAAAATCCTAGCAAGCCAAGTAAGGTATTTAGTCTCTAAACAAAATACCCATGCCTAACTTCAAAAGATGAGACATCAAGTATTACTATCAAATTCATTGCCAAAAGCAAAAAGCACAAGGTAATACACCTGTAAGCTATGCAGCATTTACTATGAGACTGAAGAAGATGAATCTACATGATGCCATCTATAAGCCCAGAGTAGAATACAATGTAAGAGATGCAAATAAAACCCCAATTCAAGATGCAATAAGAAGAAGACAGACTCTCAAAGAAGAGAATGTTATGGCAGCAGATTTTTACCACCTAAAGAAAGTAGAGAAAATGAACACCGTAAAGATGCCTAAGCCAAAAAAGACTTTAATTCAGAAAATAATCTGATGGATAAAGAAGAAGTAAACAGATGTAGAAAATGCTGAGAAGAAATCAGTGAAAAGAAACTCCGATGCAGATACTGTATAAAGTATGTGGATAGTGAGATAAAATGAGAAACAAATCAGCCTTTTAGTTTTTATTTTAAATACTACCAAAAATGAAAATCCAATGTAAGAATTGCTGAAAAGAGATAGAGATGAAAATGTGAAGAACACTATGTATCAAATGCACAAACAAAAGGAACAAAGAAATCCAAGCTGAGTATAGAAAGCTCAAAGTATAATCAGATTTTTATTTTTTTTTGATAAATAAACACCATGCGATTATTCTTACTAATTGTTTTATGAAACATTATCTGAAATTTAATCTTCTTCTGGATAATGACTAGACTAGAGAAGAAACTACAAAAAGAAGAAGAGACTAAAGAGCCTATCTTCGTATGAGAAGATGAAAATGGTAATTGACTTTACAAATTTGAGTAGATGCTGATTAAACAAAACACAAGAAAATTATTTAAAACCTGAAAGCTATCTGAAAGACAAGCATTTTTTGGCACAGTTGTAAGCTATCAGATTCAATGAGTAGTTACTATGGAGAGATATTTCAAAGAATGAGAAGAAAAACAAGTCTACGATCTCTTACGATATTTATTCTGGGAATATGAATATCATGGACAACAGCTATCAGCCAGACAGATTTCTTATCTTCTTTGAGTAGATCATCGTACAGTAGATAGAATGATAGAAAGGATAAAACGGAAAATAAGAAATACATGAATGATATAAAAATTCTCCAATTTCAAAAAACTGAGTATAATGCATCTGCTACGATTAATGTAGTAGTAGTTCTTCTTCATTGTTTAGTCTATTGGAATTGGGAGTTTATACTCCCTTTTCTTGTTTACTCCAAACTAATCAGACTTTTTTTCTCCAATTTTTAAAAACTGATTATAATGCACATCGTTTATATAGAGACTACATCATCATGAAGAAAGAACTAAACGAAAAACAAAAGATGTTCTGTCTAGAGTACCTAAAAGACTTCAATGCTTCAAGAGCTTACAAGAAAGTCTACTGATGAACTGATAAAACTTGTAGAACTAATGGATGTAAATTACTAACAAATGCCAACATTCAGCAGTATCTATGAAGTAAAGCTGAAAAGAAAGTAGAAAAAGTCTGAGTATGAGTAGATTATGTATTAGAGAAATTACAACAGGTAATCAATATCTGAATGTGAGAGCAAGAAGTAGAGCTAGAAGAATGAAAGCCAAAAAAGGTATTAGACTTATCTAATGTAAACTCAGCTTTAGAGAAGCTCTGAAAGTATCATAAAATGTATACTGATAAAATAGAGCAAGAATGAGATTTAAACATTAACATTGTATCTTACAAGAAATGACAGAACTAACTATCCCTTATCATTTTATTCCTAGAGATTATCAGCTACCTATATTTGAAGCTATAGATAACTGAGTAAAGAGAATAATAATGGTACGACATCGTAGAGCATGAAAAGATAAGGCTTGCTTCAATATCATTGTGAAAAAAGCAATGGAAGAAATCTGAATCTACTACTATGTGTTTCCTACTTATTCTCAATGAAAAAAAGCAGCTTGGGACTGAATAGATAAAGATGGATGGAAGACAATAAATCATATTCCTAAAGAGATAATCAAAAGGAAGAATGATACAGAAATGAAAGTAGAACTAATCAATGGAAGTATTATTCAGATTATATGATCTGATAATGTGGACTCCATTGTCTGAACTAATCCTATCTGAATAGTATTCTCTGAGTATTCATTGCAGTCTCCTGCTGTATGGGACTTCCTAAGACCTATATTAGCAGAGAATGGATGATGGGCAATATTCAACTTCACTCCTAGATGAGATAATCATGCTAAAGAGTTATTGGATATGGCTAAAGAGAATCCTGACTGGATGGTATCAATTCAGACAGTAGATGATACAAAAGCGATAAGTAAGGAGGTATTAGAATCTGAAAGACAAGAGATTATTCAGAAAAATGGTAGCGATGCTATCTTCCAACAAGAGTATTACTGTAGCTTTGATGCATGAATCAATGGATCATATTATGCAGAAATACTTACTCAGCTAGAGAATGCAGGAAGAAGAACAACACTTCCATACGATCCAGCTTTAGATGTCTTTACTGTTTGGGACTTGGGAATAAATGACTCTACTGCTATACGATTTTGGCAGAGAATCTGAAAGGAAATCAGAGTGATAGATTACTATGAGAATAACTGAGAATGATTATCTCACTATGTATCTATCCTAAAGGAGAAATGATATAGGTATTGAACTATGCGACTTCCTCATGATGCTCAAGCTAGAAGTTTACAGACATGAAAGACAGTAGAAGAGAAGATGTATGAATACTGATTTACAGACATACAAATAGTTCCTAAGCTATCAGTATTAGACTGAATCAACTCAGTAAGAGCTGTATTACCTTATTGCTGGTTTGATAGAGAAAAGACTGAACGATGATGGAAATGCTTAAAGAATTA
>OCTX012237430.1_pt1 | contig 11165 bp, 10 predicted proteins | sample 1539691 | NCBI WGS metagenome assembly OCTX01 (sample SAMN02144231, study PRJEB22623) | gut metagenome | biome: sheep rumen | host: Ovis aries | place: New Zealand | reverse complement strand
GAAGGAGGATATCTTAAGGGAGATCCGGGCGCTCGGCGAGGACGGCTGCCGGGAGTTCGTGCTGACAGGGATCCACGTGAGCTCCTACGGGCTCGACTTCGATCACCCGGGGGAGAACCGGCAGACGCCGGACGCCTCGGCGGCGGAGACAAATGAAAGACTGCTCAGCCTCATCCGCGCGATCGCGGAGGAGCCCGCGGTCGCCCGAATCCGCCTCGGATCGCTGGAGCCCGGCGTGATCACGGAGGAGTTTGCCTTCGGGCTTGCCGCGATCGACAAGGTCTGCCCTTCCTTCCATCTCTCGATGCAGAGCGGTTCGGACGAGACACTTGCCCGCATGCGGAGAAAATACCGGACGGCGGATTTCGCGGAGAAATGCGAGCTTCTCCGGAGAGCCTACGAGGACCCGGCAATCATGACGGACATCATCGCGGGGTTCCCGGGCGAGACGGAGGAGGAGTTTTCGGAGACGCTCAGGTTTGTTGAAGATATTCATTTTTCAAGAACGCACATCTTCAAATACTCCCCGAGAAGGGGAACCGTCGCCGCAAAAATGAAGGAGCAGGTCCCCGAGAGCGTGAAGCGGGAGCGGGCGGCCAGGCTCGCGGCGCTTGACGAGGCGGAGAGGCGCGCCTTTGCGGAGCGATTTGTCGGAAAGGAGCTTGACGTCCTCTTCGAGGAAGCCGCGATGCGGGGCGGAAAGAGAGTCATGAAGGGCTACTCGAGGGAGTATATCCCGGTAACAGCGGTGACGCAGGCGGACCTTGCGGGGCAGATCCTGAAGGTCACGGCGGTGAGTGTCGATAAAGAAGGAACGATTTCGGGCAGGCTTTCCGTTTAATACGGGTTGAATGTTGCGAAAAATTGTTGTATGATATAAGTTGTATATCAATGCTTGGAAGAGAGGTGATCGCTATGACGGATTTGGGAAATACGCAGTATTTCAGGGGAAAGCAGGGCCCGGAGCTTCACGTGAGGCAGGTCCTTGACGTCGTCTACAATGCGATGGCGGAGAAGGGCTACGATCCCGTCAACCAGATCGTCGGCTACATCATGTCGGGTGACCCCACCTACATCACAAGCTACAAGAACGCGCGCAGCATGATCATGAAGGTCGAACGCGACGACATCGTGGAGGAGCTGCTGACCGCCTACATCAAGAACAAATCCTGGGAAGACAAGGAATAACGGAGGATGAGGATACTCGGACTGGATTTCGGAGCTAAGACAGTCGGCGTCGCGGTATCGGACGAGCTGGGGATCACCGCACGGGCTGTCGAGATCATCAGGCGCAGCAAAGAGAATCACCTGAGGAAGACGTTCCGAAGGATCACGGAGCTGATCGGGTATTACGGTGCGGAGGCGATCGTTCTGGGCCTGCCGCTCAATATGGATGGCACACAGGGTGACAGGGCTCTTAAGACTCTCGAATTCCGGAAGGAACTTCTCGGGCGTATTGAGGTACCTGTCTTTCTTGTAGACGAGAGACTGACGACGGTCGACGCCGAGGACCTGATGGCGGAGAGCGGGATCAGCCGGAGCGAGTTCAGGGAGCACGTGGACGCGGTCGCCGCGATGCTCATTCTCACGGATTTTCTGAGAAGCCATGAGAAGGAAATAACAGAAGGAACACTTTTATCGGAAGGATCATGATATGAAGATCGAGTCAGTCGCCTTCAGGGATGAAGAAGGCAGGGAAGTGGAATTTTACGTGGAATGCGACGCGCGGATCGCGGGCGTCAACTATCTTCTGGTCACCGAGTCGCCGGACGGGGATTCCGACGCGCTTATCTTAAAGGACATGTCCGCCGACTCCGACGTCGAGGCGGACTATGTCATCGTGGACGACGAGAAGGAACTGGACAGCGTCCTCAAGGTGTTCGAGGAGCTTTTGGAAGATACGGATTTTGAAAAATAAAAGACATCAAGGGAGGATAACTTGAAAAACAGAAAAAACGGAATAGAGAAAGTGAGGATCATCCCGCTCGGAGGACTCGAGCGCATCGGGATGAATATTACTGCGATTGAATACGGGGACACAATTGTCGTCGTTGACTGCGGCATGGCTTTCCCCGAGGATGATATGCTCGGAATCGACATTGTTCTGCCCGATATCAGCTTCCTGAAGGAAAACTACAGCAAGGTGAAGGGCTTCGTGATCACTCACGGCCACGAGGACCACATCGGGGCGATCCCCTACGTCTACCGGGAGATCAATGTCCCGATCTACACGACGAGGCTGACGATGGCGCTCATCGAGAACAAACTCGAGGAGCACGATATGATGGACCGCGTGGAGCGGCATGTGGTGGATTTCGGTGATACGGTGGATTTCGGCGGGATCAAGGTCGAATTCATCAAGACGAACCACTCAATCCAGGACGCGGCGGCGCTGGCCATCATGACGCCGGCCGGCGTTCTCATCCACACCGGAGACTTCAAGGTTGACTACACGCCGGTCTACGGCGACGCGATCGACCTGCAGCGGTTCGCGGAGCTCGGCCGCGAGGGCGTGCTCGCGCTCATGTGCGACAGCACGAACGCGGAGCGGCCCGGCTTCACGATGTCGGAGAGGACGGTCGGCGCGACGTTCGACCGCATTTTCGGCGAGCATCTCAAATCGAGGCTTATCATCGCGACCTTCGCCTCCAATGTGGACCGCGTCCAGCAGATCATCAATACCGCAGCCAAGTACGGCCGCAAGGTCGTGCTGGAAGGCCGATCGATGGTGAACGTCATCGGCACTGCGATCCGCCTGGGCTACATCAATGACCCGGGGACGCTGATCACGGTCGACGAGATGAACCATTATCCGCCGGAGAAGCTCGTCCTCATCACGACGGGCAGCCAGGGCGAATCGATGGCAGCTCTCTCGCGGATGGCCGCGAATCTGCACAAGAAAGTGAAGATCATGCCCGGCGACGTGATCCTCTTCTCGTCCCACCCGATTCCGGGCAACGAGAAGGCGGTCTCCAACGTGATCAACGATCTGTCGGAGATCGGGGCGAGGGTTATTTTTGAGGATGCGCACGTGTCCGGCCATGCCTGCCAGGAGGAGATCAAGCTGATCTACTCGCTCGTGCATCCGAAGTACGCGATCCCGGTCCATGGGGAAATGCGTCATCTCCGCGCCCACGCAGCGGTCTGCGAGTCGCTGGGGATCCCGCGGGAAAATATTTTCATTTTACATTCGGGCGACGTCCTGGAACTCTCTGAGCAGTCCTGCCGGATCATCGGGAAGGTGCCGACCGGGGAGATTCTGGTCGACGGCCTGGGCGTCGGCGACGTCGGCAACATCGTCATCCGCGACCGGCAGAGGCTGGCGGAGGACGGCATCGTCGTAGTCGTGCTGACGCTGGAGGCTTACACCAACCGTCTGCTCGCCGGGCCGGACATCATCTCGCGCGGATTTGTCTATGTGCGCGAGGCGGAGAGCCTGATGGAGGAGGCGAACCAGGTGACGGCGGACGCTGTATTTTCCTGTCTCGACCGGAACGTTTCGGACTGGTCGAAGATCAAGGCGGAAATCAAGGACGCTCTCTCGGACTTTATCTGGAAGCGCACGCAGAGGCGGCCGATGATCCTGCCGATCATCATGGAGGCGGATGCCTGACTGAGATAATGCCCCGGCCTGCCTTTGATCCGGGGAATGCGCATACGCATGGCAGGAGGATTTACAATGAATGAAATAGATCAAAGTACCGCAAAACTGATTGAGAGCATCAAGCGGGGCGAGGCCTATCAGCACTATGTCGAATGCGAGAAGGCTCTCCGGGTATACCCGGAGCTTGAGAAGCAGCTCGACGAGCTGAGGCGCGACACCGTGACGATGTACTCCACAATGAGCGGCGACGAGCTGCTCGCGCACTGCGACGAGCTCTCCCGCCGGCATCAGGAAATGCAGAAAATTCCGGAAGTCAACGCCTACATCGAGGCCGAAGCGGAACTCTGCCACGAGGTGAGGCGCGTGTACCGGACCCTGATCGAAGCGATCGGGATCCGGATGCCCGGCGTCTGACGGGGTAAGTTATGGGAAAAAATGAATCGGAAAGCGGCGGCCTGGACATGCTCCTTGCCGCGGTAAGCGGCCTGCTGAAGATCCTGATCATCGTGCTGCTCGCCGTGATCCTCGTTCTTGCGGCGCGGACCGCCTACTCGTTCGGCTACCGGATCTTCAACGAGCAGCCGATGGAGGCTGCCCCGGGGACCGACGTCACCGTGACGATCCAGAACGGCTGGTCGGTGCGCGACATAGGAGCCGAGCTCAGGGACAAGGGCGTCATCGCGGATGTGCCGGTGTTCATCGTCCAGGAGCGCCTGTCCGAGGCGCACGGGAAGCTCAAGCCGGGGACCTACATCCTGAACACGTCCCAGACCTCCGCCGAGATCTTCGCGATCCTCTCCGGCGAGGACACGGAAGGCCAGCCCGGCGCGGAGGAGTAGCGGATGGAGGAGAGAAGACCGGCGGACATCGACCCTGTGAGGCTGCGGTCTTTCCTGCTCTCGATGGAGCAGGAGCTTCCGCCGCATCTTGCGGAACTATATAAAAGAGCGCTGGATGAGAACGTCCCGGTGATCAGGCCGGAGACAGGGAGCCTTCTTCGCGTCCTTCTCAAAATGAAAAACCCCGGCCGGATCCTCGAGATCGGCGCGGGAACAGGCTTCTCCGGGCTTTTTATGCTGGACTTATGCGGGGCGCATCTCACGACGATCGAGCTCGATGAGAAAAGAGCGCGCGAGGCGGAAGAGAATTTTGCGCGCTGGGGCGCGGGAGAGCGGGCGGAGCTCATTTTGGGCGACGCGGCAGACGTGCTGCCGTATCTTCAGGGGGAGTGGCCGTTCATTTTCCTTGATGCGGCCAAGGGCCAGTATGTGCATTTCCTGCCGGAGATCAGGAGACTTCTCGCCCCGGGCGGCGTGCTGGTCACCGACAATGTCCTTCAGGAGGGCTGTATATTGGATTCCCACTACGCGGTGGAGCGGCGCGACCGCACGATCTATAAGCGGATGCGGGAGTACCTGTGGGCGATCACGCACGATGAGGCGCTCACGACGACGATCCTGCCGGCCGGCGACGGCACGGCAGTCAGTGTGAAGAACTGAGTCAGGCAGCGGACGGACCGCTGCCTTTTTTTGGAGGTAAATGATATGAGACATCCGGAACTGCTGATCCCTGCGGGCAGCCTTGAGCTCCTGAAGGTCGCGGTGCTCTACGGGGCGGACGCGGTCTACCTGGGCGGCGAAGCCTTCGGCCTCAGGGCGAAAGCGCAGAATTTTACGGCGGAGGAGATGCGGGAGGGCATTGCATTTGCCCACGCGCGGGGCGTAAAGGTCTACGTGACCGCCAACATCTTCGCCCACAACCGCGATATTGAGGAGGCGGAGGCGTATTTTAAGGAGCTGCGGGAGCTTCGGCCCGACGCGGTCCTCGTCGCCGACCCGGGCATGTTCGCGCTTGCGCGCCGCGTCATGCCGGACATCGACCTGCATATCAGCACGCAGGCCAACACGACCAACTACGTCTCCTGCCGCTTCTGGCACGATCTCGGGGCGAAGCGGATCGTGACCGCGCGGGAGCTCTCGCTCGCCGAGATCCGGGAGCTGAAGGCGAAGATCCCGGAGGATCTCGAGATCGAGGCTTTCGTGCACGGGGCGATGTGCATTTCCTACTCCGGCAGGTGCCTGCTGTCCAGCTATCTGGCGGGCCGCGACGCGAACCGGGGCCTCTGCACGCACCCCTGCCGCTGGAAATACGCCCTCGTCGAGGAGACCCGGCCGGGCGAGTACATGCCGGTGGAGGAGAATGAGAGGGGGACTTTCATTTTCAACTCGAAGGACCTCTCAATGATCGACCGCCTGCCGGACCTCTACGAGGCCGGGATCGACAGCTTCAAGGTGGAAGGCCGCATGAAGGCCGCCCTCTACGTCGCGACGGCGGCCAGGACCTACTCCCTCGCGATGCGGGATTACGAGACGGATCCGGCGCTCTATCAGGCGAACATTCCTCATTATAAGGAGGAGATCGCGGCATGCACCTACCGGGAGTTCACGACGGGCTTCTTCTACGGGAAGCCGTCGGAGGAGGACCAGATCTACGACGGGCTGACTTATAAGAGCCCCTACACCTACCTCGGCATCGTGGAGAGGGAGGCGGATGGACGCGTGAGGCTCATTCAGAAGAACAAATTCTCGGTCGGCGAGACGGTTGAGATCATGAAGCCGGACGGCAGAGACGTGCAGGCGAAAGTCCTTTCGATCCGCGACAGCGAGGGAAATGAAATGCCCTCAGCCCCGCACGCGAAGCAGGAGATCCATGTGGCCCTCTCCGCGGAGGCGGAGGACTGGGACATCCTGCGCAGAAGAAATTGATATCAGTTATTATGTACAAAAATATAGACAAACAAAGAACAAAATGTTACATTATAACATGTAGCAGCAACGCTTTGCGCTGAACATTTCATTATCATACCAGGAGGGCAAGATGAAAACCAAAAAAACCGGAGCAAAGCGCGGTCTTGCGGTCATTCTGGCATCACTGTTCGTGCTGTCCATGTTTGTCACAAGCATCGCGCAGACGTGGTCGGGTAAGATCAACACTTACTTCGGAACCACCAGTTTCAAGACGGAGAAAACCGGCGAAAGCAGCGGCGACGGCATCTACTTCGATTCTGAATTTTCAACTGTGAAAGAAGTAATCGATGCCAAGGAAGCTCTTGCGCGCGAGATCTCCCAGGAAGGCACTGTTCTCTTCAAGAACGACGGCGCGCTTCCGATCGACGCAGCCAGCGAGAAGGTCACGATCTGGGGCCTCAACGCGCTCGCACCGACATTCGGCGGCCTGATCGGGTCCACCACATCCGTCAACTATGATGCGGGCCAGACCACGGTCACCCTGATCGACGCGCTGAAGGAGAACGGGGTCTCCCTGAATGAGGAACTGCTTGCCCTCTACGGCAGCAGCAGCGCCGACACGTATCGCCGCAAGGCGGCATTTTTCGGCCAGGAAGTTCCCGGCCACTCCCTGATCCCGGTCTTCTGGCCGATGTTCGAGACGGCTGACAGCTACATGATCGGCGAGCCGCCCGCGGACTTCTACACGGCGGACGTGCTGGCTGCCGCGAAGGATACGACCGCGATCGTGTTCCTGTCCCGCGACAGTTCCGAGGCATCCGACTATGCGGTCTCCACGATGAAGGATCCCAACGGCGACAACTTCGAGCGCCCGATGGCTCTCTCCGACAATGAGAAGGCCATGATCGAGCTGGCCAAGGCCAACTCCAACGGCAAGGTCATCGTTGTCCTGAACTCCGACGTCACGATGGAGATCGCGGATTTAAAGAACGATCCGGCCATCAGCGCGATCGTCTGGGCAGGCCTTCCGGGCGCCTACGGTTTCCGCGGCGTGGCGGACGTCCTGACCGGCGCGGTGAACCCGTCCGGCCACATTTCCGATACCTATGCGGTCAACTCCACATCCGCTCCGTCGATGCAGAACTTCGGCCTGTTCTTCTATGACGTTCCGGACGGCACGATCGATCCGGCCAACGACAAGGGCAACTGGTACATCATCGAGACCGAAGGCATCTATGTCGGCTACAAGTACTATGAGACCCGCTATGAGGACGCGGTCCTCGGGCAGGGCAACGCCGACGGCGCGGCGGGCGTCTTCGCTTCCGCCGGAAACTGGGACTACGCCTCCGAGGTCGCTTACCCGTTCGGCTACGGCAAGTCCTACACCACCTTCGAGCAGGAGCTCACGAACGTTGAATTCAATATCGGCGGCGAGAGCAAGGCCGAGGTGAAGGTCACCAACACCGGCGACGTCGCGGGCAAAAGTGTTGTCCAGCTCTATGCGCAGGCCCCGTACATCGCGGGCGGCGTTGAGAAGGCTGCGATCCAGCTCGTCGGCTTCGGCAAGACGGCTGTCCTTGAGCCTGGCGCGAGCGAGACCGTGGCGGTTGATTTCGACGCCAAATATGTCGCCTCCTACGACGAGACCGCTGTCAAGGCGGACGGCACGGAAGGCGCCTGGATTCTCGACGCGGGCGATTACTATTTCGCGATCGGCAACGGTGCGCATGAGGCCCTGAACAATGTCCTCGCCGCCAAGCTCGGCAGCGACGAGAAGCTCGTGAAGATCAACGACGACGAAGTCATCAACGCAGAAAATGCAAAGATGGTCAATGTCGCCGCGAAAGACATCGAGACCTACTCCGCAGGCGTGCAGAACCAGCTGCAGGACGGCGATATCAGAAAGCTTCTTCCGGAGCGCGGCGTCGAGTTCGTGACCCGCTCCGACTGGTCGAAGGGCTGGGAGCCGGTCTGGGGCATTTCCCCGACCGACGAGATGCTGAAGAACCTCAAGAATCAGGTGTTTGAGATCACCGAGAACGGCGACGGCGAGACCTGGGGTGCCGGCAACGGCATGCGTCTTATCGACATGCTCATTGTCGACGATAACGGCAATTACGGCGGCAGCGTGGCTTTCGATGACCCGCTGTGGGATACGCTTCTTGAAAATGTCACCCTCGACGAAGCGGTCGCCTTCATGAAGGGCGCCGGCGGCAACTTTGAGCCGATCAACTCCATCGGCCTGCACATGGTCACGGCTTACGACGGACCGGTCGGTTTCGTCTCCGACCAGGTGCCGGGCTACACCGCGAACTGGTCGTCCTCCGAGTCCGACGAGCCGACCTATGTCGGTCCGGACAGCGAGTATGCAAACTGGCAGATGCCCACCATGCCGACCGAGCCGGTCGTCGCCGCCACCTTCAATGTGGAGCTGGTCGAGCGCGAAGGCGAACTGTTCGGCGAGGATTCCCTGTGGTCCAACGCCTGCTCGATCTTCGGCCCGGGCCTCAACAACCATCGCGCCACCTACTGCTCGCGCAACCACGAGTACTATTCTGAGGATTCGATGCTCACCAACATCCTGGGCGTTGCGGCCTGCAAGGGCGGCAAGTCCAAGGGCCTCATGATGGAGCCGAAGCATTTCGCGCTGAACCATCAGGAAGCAAACCGCTCCGGCACATCGACGTTCATCTCCGAGCAGGGCGCCCGCGAGATCGAGCTGAGAGGCTTCCAGGGCTGCCTGGAAGGCAACTACGCGCAGGGCGTCATGACCGCGTTCAACCGCCTCGGCACTGTCTACGCCGGTGCGCACCGCGGCCTGCTGACCGGTATCCTCCGCGACGAGTGGGGCTACACCGGCTACGTCGTCACCGACATGATCAACGGCGCCGAGTACATGAACTGGCGCGACGTCACGCTGGCGGGCGGCGGCGGCTGCCTGACGGAGAACGCTTACGATTCTTCGATCATCGGCGACCCGAACTCGCCGGACAACATGAAGCTCATCGAGAAGGACACCGCCTTCCAGCAGGAGCTCAAGAAGATGCTGAAGTATGACCTCTACACCTTCGTCAACTCCAACACCATGAACGGCGTCACCACCGACACCCGCGTCGTCCGCGTGTATCCGTGGTGGGAGAAGACCCTGCTCGCTGTGAACTGGGTCACCGGTATCCTGGCGGCGGCGGCCTGCGCCTGGTATCTTATGGCGGCCTTCGGCAAGAGCAAAACACCTGTCAGGAAAAATCAGTGAAGGAGGACTGAACCATGAACAATAAGAAAATTACCCTGGGCTTTGTCCTCGCTGCCGTCTCGACCGTGCTTTCCGTTGTGTGCATTTTCCTGTACGGATCCGCCCTGATGAAGGACGGCATGACCAACGCGCTGCTGATCGCCGCCGCTGCGGCAGGCGTCATCGCGCTCGTGCTGGCCTTCGCGGTCGGCAAGGAGCTCCCGAACATCTGCCTGATCGCGCACGCGGTCCTCATCATGGCTGCAATCGGCATCTCTGCCGCACCGATGGTCAATGAGTTCGGCCTTGTGTTTGCCGGCCTCAACCCGCAGACAAACCTGTCCGGGTACATCACATTTGCGGTATGCGCCTGCATCGCCTGGGTGATCGCAGTCGTGGCATCGTTTATGGGCATCACTAAAAAGGAAGCCTGATCCATCCTGTGTTACGGCGGCGGCGCCATACCGCCGCCGTATTTTTCTATGATAAACGTGTACACTGAGGTTTAAACATGACAGAAAAGAAGGATAACATTTTATTCGACAGGATCTCGCTCGGGGTCTTCCTTGTCATAACGCTGCTCGGCGTCTGGCAGGCCGCGAAATACCTGACCCTCGCCGAAGCGGACATGGCCCTGACCGCGGTCACGCTGGAGCTGCTCATCGTGCTCCTGGCCTGGGCGGCCTGGTCCGGCAAAATGCCTTTCCTGCTCCTGCTGGTCCTGGCTGTCGGATTTGTCCTGAACAGTTTCCTGAATTATGCCGAGACGACGAAATTTGCTTCATTTTTCATGATCCAGGGGCTGGTCGGGGGCTGCTGGGCGGTCCTCGGCAGCATTTTCATGATCCGGAAGAAAATGAAACCCGGACGTCTGCCGTGGGTCCAGGCAATCCTGATCCTGCTCATCCTCGCGGCCGTCGGCGGCGTCTGGAAGAGCAATGCGGACCGTGACCGGCAGTGGGACGGGCACGCGAAGCACATGGTGTGGGCGGTGCCCGAGAAGTTCGATACCGGCGAGATCGAGGAAGCGGGCACGGTGGAGGAGCTCGTCTACGAGACGCACGCCTACGCCACGGACGGGCGCGCGGTGACCAAGCGGGCGCTTGTCTACCTGCCGTACGGGTATGATGCAGGAAATCATTACAATATCCTCTATCTGATGCACGGGACCGGCGACGATGAAAACTACTGGCTCAGCACGCATCCGAGCAACAAGATCATGCTGGACCGCATGATCGCGATGGGGGAGATCGAGCCGCTCATCGTGGTGACGCCGACCTTCTACGTGGAGGATGACTGTGCGGACGGGCTGGATGCGCTGACATTTTCCTTCCGGGACGAGCTCAGAAACGACCTGATGCCGGCTGTGGAGTCGAAGTATTCCACCTGGGCGGAGACAGCGGACGCTGAGGGATTTTCCGCGTCGCGCGATCACAGGGCGTTTGCGGGCCTCTCCCGCGGCGCGGTGACCACGGCGAACGCGGCGCTCTGCGGCTGCCTTGATTATTTCTCGTATTTCGGGCTGTTCAGCTCCTTCCGCACCACGGAGGAGCACCTGCGCGAGACGATCCAGTCGGAGGAG
>OCTX012217478.1_pt1 | contig 11166 bp, 6 predicted proteins | sample 1539691 | NCBI WGS metagenome assembly OCTX01 (sample SAMN02144231, study PRJEB22623) | gut metagenome | biome: sheep rumen | host: Ovis aries | place: New Zealand | reverse complement strand
GCCCAGAACAGGACTCGAACCTGCACGCCTCGCGGCACACGCACCTGAAACGTGCGCGTCTACCAATTCCGCCACCTGGGCATTTTTACATCCAGACCAATTCTGGGATGCCTCTTTTTTGTTCAATAAATGGAGCGGAAAACGGGACTCGGACCCGCGACCCCAACCTTGGCAAGGTTGTGCTCTACCAACTGAGCTATTTCCGCAAATTTTGTTACTTTACAAAAGCATTCCCCTGAATGCGGATGCAAAGGTAATGCTTTTTTCGGAACTGACAAACTTTTTGGGCATTTTTTTTATAAAAAAGTGCGATTTCTTTAAAAAAAGCCCGTTTTTAGGGCATTAATCCATCCGATTTCGGTAATCTTCGTACCCAAACTGGCGCAATATCTCCAAGCGGCCGTCAGTATGAAGTATGCCTATCGAAGGATGCGAGATGCCATTAAACGTATTTGTCTTCACCGTCGTGTAATGAATCATATCCTCAAAAATTATCTCTTCACCAATCTGCAATTCGTGGTCAAATCGCCAAGCCCCCATAAAGTCGCCACTCAGACAACTGTTCCCTCCAAGCCGATAGGTCAATGGTTCTGTGGCTTTCCCCAGTTCCACTGATTCCGCCCCGCGCACCTCCGGCTGATAGGGCATCTCCAGGCAGTCGGGCATGTGGCAGGTGAAACTGACATCAAGGATAGCCGTCTTGATGCCCTTGTCCTCCACCTTGTCCACCACATGCGACACCAGTGGCCCCGTCTGCCAGGCAAAGGCGCTTCCTGGTTCCAGGATCACCTTCAGCCAGGGATAGCGCTGATGAAAGGCCTGCATCATCCGGATCAGCAAGTCTGTATCATAGTCCTTGCGCGTCATCAGATGGCCGCCACCGAAGTTGATCCATTTCAATTGTGGAAACCACCGGGCGAACTTCTTCTCAATATGCTCCAATGTACGCTGGAACACGTCTGCCCCACTCTCGCAATGACAATGGCAGTGGAATCCCTCGATGTCGGACGGCAATTGCTGGGGCAACTTATCTGACGTCACCCCAAAGCGAGTGCCGGGCGCACAGGGATTATATAATAAGGTGCCGACCTCAGAGTATTCAGGATTCACACGAAGTCCAATGGACACCTGCCTTGCCCGCTCATGGAATCGTTCATACTGTGAGAGCGAGTTGAAGGTCAGATGAGACGAGCAGCCCACGATTTCATCCATCTCGTCATCCGTATAGGCTGGAGAGAAGGTATGGGCAGGCGAGCCGAACTCTTCATAGGCCAGTCGTGCCTCTGAGAGAGAACTGGCTGTAGTCGCCCGAATATATTCCTTGAAGATGGGAAACGTCTTCCAAAGGGCGAAAGCCTTGAAGGCAAGGATAATCTCTATATCGGCTTTCGCCGCAACGTCAGCGATTAACTGCAAGTTGCGGCGAAGCCGGGTTTCCTCTATTATATAAATAGGTGTAGCCATCAGTCTTTCTTCAAAGGTATTAACACGCTGAACGTCGAACCCTCTCCTTCGACGGATTCCACCATGCAGTCACCGCCTATCTTACGGGCAAAGTCCTGACACAGTTGGAGACCAAGTCCCGACCCTTCCTCGCCACCTGTTCCGTAGGTCGTCTCGCCCTTTCGGAAGATGCTGTCAAGGCGGTCGGCGGCGATTCCCACACCGTGGTCTCTCACGCTGACCTTAGCGAAATCTCCCTCCTGCGACATCTTGATCTCAATCGACGAGCCCTCGGGTGAGAACTTGATGGCATTCGACATAAAGTTACGCACCACCGTCTTCAGCATGTCATTGTCGGCTCTGACGACAAGAGAGGCACCTGGATGCTGCAAGTCCAACTTGATATTCTTGGTCTGTGCAATCATCTCAAAGATATCCACAACGCCCGGAATGATGTCATTCAGGTCGAGGTCCTGCATCACGACGTTCAGACGGCCTGTCTGACTTTTCGTCCATTTCAGCAGGTTGTCAAGAAGGTCGTGCACTTCCTCCGACTCACGGTTTGCCTGATCAAGAAGTGCATACAACTCCGGCCCTACAATCTCTGGAGTTGCCGACTGGACCACCAGATTAAGCACCATACGGATACTTGCCATTGGCGAACGCAGGTCGTGGGCTATCACAGAATACATCTTGTCACGATTGCTCAGAGTGGCGCGCAACTCCGCATTCTGCTTCACGATGATACGCTTGGCCGCCACCAATGAGATCTGCTGCATCACACGCATCACCAATTCCTCCTTGTTGAAGGGCTTTGTCAGGAAGTCGCTTGCGCCCACCTGGAAACCCTTGACAAGGTCGGCAGGCGTGTTGAGTGCCGTCAGGAAAATGATGGGGATCTCTTTCAACTCTGGGTCTTTCTTCATGATGACGGCAGTGTCGAATCCTGAGATGTCAGGCATCATCACGTCGAGAAGTATCAAGTCTGGATGCTCTTTTCGGGCTTGCTCTATACATGCGTTTCCACAATTTGCAGTACAAACCTGGAATTTCTCATTTGTAAGCAAGATTTTAAGCAACAAGACATTGCTCATCACGTCGTCGACAATAAGTATTTTATAGTCACTTCGGTTTATATTTGACTCTAAATTTTCACCAGCGTCCATATTCAATTGGTCAGTATTACAATTAATTGTCTGCAAAAATAATGCAATAATTTGAGATTTCCAAATTATTGCACCATTTTTTTGCATTTTAAGCCTCTTCTACTTGTATTCTGCCCAAGATTTGATGCCGATATCATCCAATTTGATGGTACAGAATGCATTGATGAACGCACTGGCCAGGCGGCTGTTCGTGATCAGTGGCACATTCAGGTCAATGGCTGCACGGCGGATTTTGTAGCCGTTGGTCAGTTCGCCTTCCGTCAGGTTTTTGGGGACATTCACCACCATATCGATCTCATGGCGATGCAGCATGTCGAGTGCCTGGGGCTGCTTGTCTGGCTCCGAAGGCCAGTGCACCATCGTATTCTCCACACCGTTCTCTGCCAGATAGCGCGAAGTGCCACCTGTCGCATAGAGTTGATAGCCGTGACTGACGAGCATCTTCGCAGCATCGAGCATCTCTGCCTTCTGCTTGGCCGTACCTGTCGACAGCAGCACCGACTTCTTCGGAATCCGATGGCCTACGGAGAGCATAGCCTTCAGCAGGGCTGTATTGGTGTTATCGCCTATACACCCCACCTCGCCTGTCGAAGCCATATCCACGCCGAGCACGGGGTCGGCTTTCTGCAGACGATTGAAACTGAACTGCGAGGCTTTGATACCGACATAGTCCAGGTCGAAAAGGTTTTTGTGAGGACGCTCTACGGGCAGTCCCAGCATCACTTTCGTGGCCAGGTCGATGAGGTTGAGTTTCAACACCTTACTCACAAACGGGAACGAGCGCGAGGCACGCAGGTTGCACTCGATGACCAAGATGTCATTATCCCTTGCCATATACTGGATATTGAATGGGCCGTTGATATGCAGAGCCTTGGCTATCTGGCGGGAGATGCGCTTGATGCGGCGCACCGTCTCGACATAGAGTTTCTGCGGCGGGAACTGAATCGTGGCGTCACCTGAGTGAACACCAGCGAACTCGATGTGTTCACTGATGGCATAGGCCAATATCTCACCGTCCTTTGCCACAGCATCCATCTCTATCTCTTTGGCATGCTCGATGAATTTCGACACCACCACAGGGTGATCTTCCGACACATTGGCCGCCAGTTGAAGGAAACGGCCCAGTTCCTCGCGGTTCGAGCAGACATTCATCGCTGCGCCTGAGAGCACATACGACGGACGGACGAGTACAGGGAACCCTACCCTGTCCACAAACCGGTCGATGTCCTCCATCGTGGTCAGTGCCGACCATTCCGGCTGATTCACCCCAATCTCATTCAGCATCTGCGAGAACTTCGCCCGGTCCTCTGCCCCATCGATGTCCTGTGCCTGTGTTCCCAGTATGTTCACGTGCTGCTCGTCCAGATAGACAGCCAGGTTGTTGGGGATCTGCCCGCCTGTAGAGACGATGACACCGTATGGCTGCTCCATGTCGATGATGTCCAGAACGCGTTCGAAGGTCAGTTCGTCGAAATAGAGTCGGTCACACATGTCGTAGTCTGTCGAGACGGTCTCGGGATTATAGTTGATCATCACGCTCCGCCATCCTTCTTTGCGGATCGTGTTCAGGGCTTGGACGCCACACCAGTCGAACTCCACGCTTGAGCCTATCCTATAGGCTCCCGACCCTAGCACGATGATGCTCTTCTTGTCGTTCTCATACTGTATGTCACTGGCTGTTCCCGAATAGGTGACGTAGAGGTAATTCGTCTGTGCCGGATACTCTGCGGCCAGCGTGTCTATCTGCTTTACCACAGGCAGGATGCCCAGTTGCTTCCTGCGGTTTCTCACCAGCAGAAGGGCTTCGTGCATCGTGCGTGTCTCCCCCTCCAGCCCGACGGCACGCGCTATCTGGAAGTCTGTGAAGCCATATACCTTCGCCTGGCGCAACAGTGACTCGTCGAGCGTATTGATATTCTGCTTCTTCAGTTGCTCGTCGATGTCGATGATATGCTTCAGTTTATAGAGAAACCACTTGTCGATCTTCGTCAACTCATGGATTCTGTCGATCGTGTACTCCGGCAGGTGCATCGCCTTGGAGATGATGAACACGCGTTTGTCCGTCGGCTCCCTCAGGGCTGCGTCGATGTCGGGTATCTGCAGTTCCTTGTTCTCCACGAATCCGTGCATCCCTTGTCCGATCATGCGCAGTCCTTTTTGGATGGCTTCTTCGAAGGTGCGACCGATGGCCATCACCTCGCCCACGCTCTTCATCGAAGAGCCGAGTTCCTTGTCCACCCCACGGAACTTCGACAGGTCCCAGCGCGGTATCTTGCATACCACGTAGTCGAGAGCCGGCTCGAAGAAGGCGCTGGTGGTCTTGGTCACGGAGTTCTTCAGTTCGAAGAGGCCGTAGCCCATGCCGAGTTTGGCAGCCACGAATGCCAGCGGATAGCCCGTCGCCTTCGATGCCAGAGCCGACGAACGGCTCAGTCGGGCATTCACCTCGATCACCCTGTAGTCTTCCGACTGCGGGTCGAAGGCATACTGCACGTTACACTCGCCCACGATACCGACATGACGGATGATCTTGATGGCCAGCGCCCTCAGTTTGTGATACTCTGAGTTGGTCAGTGTCTGCGAAGGGGCTATGACTATCGACTCGCCCGTATGGATGCCGAGAGGGTCGAAGTTCTCCATGTTGCAGACGGTGATGCAGTTGTCATAGCGGTCGCGCACCACCTCGTATTCGATTTCCTTCCATCCCTTCAGGCTCTTCTCCACGAGCACCTGCGGCGAGAAGGCGAAGGCCTTTTCTGCCAGCCGGTCCAGTTCCACTTCATTATCGCAGAAGCCAGAGCCCAGACCGCCCAGGGCATAGGCAGCGCGCAGAATGACGGGATAGCCCAAGTCCTGTGCAGCCTGTCTCGCCTGTTCGACAGTCTCGCAGGCTTCGCTCTTGATGGTCTTCACGCCTATCTCGTCGAGTTTCTTCACGAAGCGCTCTCTGTCTTCCGTATCCATGATGGCCTGTACGGGTGTCCCCAGCACTTTCACGCCATACTTCTCCAGCACGCCGCTCTGAAAGAGTTCCACGCCGCAGTTCAGGGCTGTCTGCCCTCCGAATGCCAGCAGGATGCCGTCGGGACGCTCTTTCTGTATGACGCGCTCCACGAAGTAGGGCTGTACGGGCAGGAAGTAGATCTCGTCCGCCACGCCTTCCGAAGTCTGTACGGTGGCGATGTTCGGATTGATAAGCACCGTCTTCACGCCCTCTTCGCGCAGGGCCTTCAGGGCCTGACTGCCACTATAGTCGAACTCTCCGGCCTCTCCTATCTTCAAGGCGCCGCTACCCAGCAGCAGCACCTTCTTTATATTGCTATCTTTCATAATGTCTCAATAAAACGGTCAAACATAAATTCTGTGTCTACAGGTCCTGAACAGGCCTCCGGATGGAACTGGCTCGAGAACCAGGGGTTGGTCTGGTGGCGGATGCCTTCGTTAGAGCCGTCGTTCATATTCACGAACAACTCGCGCCACTCGTCGCCCAGCGTGGCGGCATCCACCGCGTAGCCGTGATTCTGCGAGGTCACATAGCAACGGTTCGTGCCCACCTCGCGCACGGGCTGGTTGTGTGAGCGATGGCCGTACTTCAGTTTATAGATACTCGCGCCACCTGCTTTTCCAAGCAACTGATTACCCATGCAGATGCCACAGATGGGCTTCCTCGACTGTGCCATCTGTTTCCTCAGGATGGCAACGGCCTCCACACACATATCTGGGTCGCCGGGACCGTTGGCCAGGAACAGACCGTCAAAGTCCATCGCCGTATAGTCGTAGTTCCAGGGGACGCGGATTACCTCAACACCTCGTCTGACAAGACACCTGATGATATTGTTCTTCACGCCACAATCCACGAGCACCACCCGACGGCCGGCTCCCTCGTTATAGCGGATGACATCCTTGCAACTGACGCGCTCCACCCAGTTGATGCTCCCATAGTCGGATGCCATCAGTTCCTCAGGTGTGTCGATGCCTTCAAACTCCAGGTGCCCCATCATCACGCCGTGCTCCCGCAGCACCTTCGTCAACTCTCGCGTGTCAATGCCCGTGATGCCTGGCACCTTCTCCCGCTTCAGCCAGTCGCCCAGACTCTCTGAGGCGTTCCAGTGGCTGTATTGCTCACTGTAGTCGCCCACGATGATGGCCGAGGCGTAGATGCGGTCGCTCTCCATGAAGTCAGCGATACCGTCGCCGCCGATACTGAAGGGCGGCACACCGTAGTTGCCCACCAGCGGATAGGTGAGCACCATCAACTGCCCTGCATAACTGGGGTCTGTCAGCGACTCGGGATAGCCCATCATCGCCGTATTGAACACCACCTCGCCTGCTACTGGTTTCTCGTAGCCGAAACTCTTACCTGAAAACGTCGTACCGTCTTGCAGCACCAATCTTACGTTCTTCATCTGTCCTCTATTCTTTTGTTATTCTCATAAAAAAGTGAAGAATCGCAGCCCTTGTCAATGGCGGTAGCAAATTCTTCACTCTTCATTCTTCACGCTTCACTTCAATCATTCCACAGTCACCGACTTCGCCAGGTTTCTGGGTTGGTCAACATTCTTGCCCTTGCAGACGGCCACGTGATAGGCCAGCAACTGCAGGGGGATCGTAGCCACCAGCGGCTCCAGGCACTCCTGCACATCTGGCAACTCTATCACCTCGTCGGCTATCTTCGAGATAGTGTCGTCGCCTTTCGACACGAGGGCTATCACCCTGCCCTGACGGGCCTTGATCTCCTGGATGTTCGACAGCACCTTTTCATAGAGGTCATTGTGGGTGGCGATGACCACGACTGGCATGTCGGAGTCGATCAGTGCGATAGGCCCGTGCTTCATCTCAGCGGCAGGATAGCCCTCCGCATGGATATAGGAGATCTCCTTCAGTTTCAGCGCACCCTCCAAGGCCACAGGATAACTGTATCCGCGCCCCAGATAGAGGAAGTTGTGCGCATAAGTGAAGGTACGCGCGAGGTCGGCCACCTTCTCATTGGTCTGCAGCACCTCACGTATCTTGACCGGTATCTCACTCAGCCCCTTCACGATTTTCAGATAGTCGTCGCGGCCGACGGTCCCCTTGGCCTCTGCGAGGGCGAGGGCGAACATCGTCAGCACGGTCACCTGCCCCGTGAATGCCTTTGTCGAGGCGACACCGATCTCAGGCCCCACGTGGATATAGGTACCCGTGTTCGTGGCCCTGGGTATCGACGAGCCGATGGCGTTGCAGATGCCGTAGATGAAGGCGCCCTTCTCCTTGGCCAGTTGCACGGCTGCCAGCGTGTCGGCCGTCTCACCGCTCTGCGAGATGGCAATCACCACATCGTCCTTCGTCACCACTGGATTCCTGTATCTGAACTCTGAGGCATACTCCACCTCCACGGGGATGCGGCAGAGGCTCTCGATGATCTGCTTGCCTATCAGACCTGCGTGCCACGAGGTGCCGCAGGCCACTATCACGATGCGCTTGGCACTCAGCAACTGGCGGCGATAGTCTATCAGCGCTGAGAGCGTCACGTGGTCGGCTCCGACATTCACGCGGCCGCGCATGCAGTTGGTCAGGCATTCCGGCTGCTCGAAGATCTCCTTCAGCATAAAGTGCGGATAGCCGCCCTTCTCTATCTGGCCGAGGTCGATGTCGACAGTCTTCACCGTCAGTGCCTGTTCCTCGCCCAGGATGCTCACCACCTTCAGTTCCTCCCCCCGGCGGATGACGGCGATATTGCCATCTTCCAGATAGACCACCTTGTCGGTATACTCCACGATGGGACTGGCGTCAGAACCCAGGAAGAATTCGTCTTTGCCGATACCCACCACCAGCGGACTCTGCTTACGGGCGGCTATGATCTGATTAGGGTCGCGCTTGTCGAGCACGGCGATGGCATAGGCGCCAATCACCTGATACAGGGCCACCTGAACGGCCGTCAGCAGGTCGAGTTGCTTGTGCTCCTTGATATACTCTATCAACTGTACCAGCACCTCCGTGTCAGTGTCGCTCACAAAGTGGACACCTTTTGCCGTGAGTTTCTCCTTGATGTCGGCATAGTTCTCGATGATGCCGTTGTGGATGATGGCCAGATTCTTCGACTCCGAGTAGTGAGGATGGGCATTACGGCTAGAAGGCTCGCCGTGGGTGGCCCAGCGGGTATGGGCGATGCCGATGGTACCGCTCACGTCCTTGTCACTGCAAAACTCACAGAGATTGTCAACCTTGCCTTTCGACTTGTAGACATTCAAGTCGCCACTGCCGTTGATCATTGCTACGCCTGCACTGTCGTAGCCGCGATATTCCAGCCGGCGCAGGCCTTTGATCAGTATCGGAAATGCTTCCTTTGTGCCAATGTATCCTACTATTCCGCACATATTTCGTTACGTCTTTGTTTGTGTTATGTCTTAAAAAAACGGTGCAAATTTAATGCAAAAAATCTGTATATGCAAAAAATGAGGGAGTTTTTTGTGAAAACTCCCTCAACTTTATGATTTAGTAGAATTTGAAGTAGCGACGGGCGTTGTTGTAGGAGATGTCCTCCACCATACGGCTCAGCACCTCCATGTCGCATGGCAGCAGGCCCTTCTCCACATCGTTGCCCAGAATGTTGCACAGGATGCGGCGGAAGTACTCGTGGCGCGGATAACTCAGGAACGAGCGGGAGTCGGTCAGCATACCAACGAAGCGGCTCAGCAGGCCGAGCACCGACAGGGCGTTCATCTGCTTGATCATACCGTCCATCTGGTCGTTGAACCACCAACCTGAACCGAACTGTATCTTGCCGGGCTCACCACCCTGGAAGTTGCCCAGCATCGTGGCTATCACCTCATTGGCGCAGGGGTTCAACGTATATAATATGGTACGCGTGAGTTTGTCCTCCATATTCAGTTTGTTGAGGAACTTCGACATCGCCTTGGCCGTGTTGAACTCACCGATGGAGTCGAAGCCTGTGTCAGGACCCAATGCGTTATACATCTTCGTATTGTTGTCGCGGATGGCGCCATAATGGAACTGCTGTGTCCAGTCGGCGTCGGCATCCATCTCAGCCATCACCGTCAGGAAGCAGTTCTTGTACTGGCGGATTTCCTGGTTCGACAACTGCTGGCCGCGCATAGCCTTGTCGAAGATGGTGTCGATCTGGGAGTCGGTATAGTCCTCGTCGTAGAACTCTTCGATACCGTGATCAGAGAGTTTGCAGCCCTGCGATTCGAAGAAGTCGTGACGCTTCTGCAGGGCATCCACCATATCGGCGAACTTGGTGATGGTGACGCCGCTCACCTGGGACAGTTGCTCCACATACTTGGGGAACTCGGGCTTCTCGATGTTCATCGCCTTGTCGGGGCGCCAGGCGGGTATCATGATGGGATCGTCCTGAGCCTTGTGGCGGGCATACTCGATATGGTTGTGCAGATCGTCCACCGGGTCGTCAGTGGTGCAGACGCACTCCACGTGATAGTGCTTCATCAGACCACGGGCGGAGAACTCCGGCTGCTTCAGTTTCTCATTACACTCGTCGAAGATCTCACGGGCCGTCTTGGGGCTCAACTGCTTCGTGATGCCGAAGGCGGTCTTCAGTTCCAGATGCGTCCAGTGGTATAGCGGATTGCGGAAAGTGTAGGGCACCGTCTCCGCCCACTTCTCAAACTTTTCCCAGTCAGTGGTGTCCTTGCCTGTGCAGTACTTCTCGTCGACGCCGTTGGTACGCATGGCGCGCCACTTATAGTGGTCGCCGCCAAGCCACAACTCCGTGATGCTCTTGAACTTGTGGTCGTTGGCCACCATCTCGGGAATCAGATGGCAGTGATAGTCGATAATCGGCATCTTGGCCGCATGGTTGTGGTACAGGTCCTGAGCCACCTGGGTCTCCAGAACGAAGTTATCATCATTGAATTGCTTCATAATTTGTTGTTTTAGTGGTAAGTTTTAAAATTTTCTGTGCAAAGATAATAAAAGTTTCGCAGAAAAACGCTATCTTTGCAAAAAATAACACGTAAACGTTTTCTATTTCCGATGCAGAGCAGGATTTTACTCATCTATACCGGTGGGACCATCGGCATGAACCGCAATCCACAGACGGGTGCCCTCGAGCCCTTCGACTTCGAGCACCTTTTATATAATGTGCCCGAACTGGCCCAGTTCGACACCCAGATTGAGACCTATCAGTTCTCGCCGCCCATCGACTCCAGCGACATGACGCCTGCACGATGGACTGACCTGAGCCACTGCATCGCCGACCATTACGAACGGTACGACGGCTTCGTCGTGCTCCACGGCACCGACACGATGGCCTATACCGCCTCTGCCCTCTCCTACATGCTGGAGAACCTTACGAAGCCCGTTATCTTCACTGGCTCCCAACTGCCCATCGGACAGTTGCGCACCGATGGCAAGGAGAATCTCATCACCTCCATTGAGATAGCCGCCGCCAAGGATGCCGAAGGGCGGGCGATGGTGCCTGAGGTGGGCATCTACTTCAACAGCCACCTGATGCGAGGCAACCGCACGACGAAGCAAAGTGCAGAGGAGTTTAATGCCTTCGAGTCGTTCAACTACCCTCACCTCGTGGAGGCTGGAG
>OCTX012279204.1_pt1 | contig 11170 bp, 10 predicted proteins | sample 1539691 | NCBI WGS metagenome assembly OCTX01 (sample SAMN02144231, study PRJEB22623) | gut metagenome | biome: sheep rumen | host: Ovis aries | place: New Zealand | reverse complement strand
TACTTCGTTGAAGCCCTTGACCATATATCTCCATTATGCTCTGCGGCCTTCGCCTCGTCTGGCGCAATTGAAGTCTCGCAATCCTTTTTTTAAGCTTCTTATTTGAAAGTAGTATAAATACTAAAAACACCGGCATGGGAAAAGGAATTTTCCCATGCCGATGTTTTTTCAAAGATGCTCGAAGCCGTCGTCCTTCTTGACCACGACGATCCGCTCCTTCTGCTCCATGTTCTGCAGCAGGATCCAGTTATACAGCAGCATCTCCCCTGCAGTGGCAAGCAGGATCATCTGCATGCCAGTGTAGCGCTCATCCGCAAGAGACATGATACAGATGCTGGCGCAGAGCATTCCGCTGAGCACCGCCCTTTTGGGCTTGGCAGCGCCAAAAGCGAAGCCCGCCATGCGGAAAGAGGCGATCATGCCGATGATGGCCGTGAGCATATCCATGCCGTAAGCCAGGGCCACGCTGTTGATGGCGTTTCTGCGGTAGCTGAGGATCAGCCACACGGCGTACATCAGCAGGGGCAGCAGCATCATCGGGCAGAGGATCCCCGCCCGGGGCGCGGTCCGCCTGGCCTCCAGCAGCACCAGCGGGAAGGCGATGCCGGAGAGCATAGCCAAAGCCGCGAGGATACGCAGCATTCCCACGAACCGGTCCGTCTCGCTCTTGGCAAAGAGCAGCAGGCCGCCCAGAACCATGACAAAGCCCGCCAGGATACTCAGCGCGGTGTGCAGCTGCAGATCACTGTAAAAGGCCTTGCCAAACTCGGCGGGGACCGCATAGCGCTTGCGCTCGATGTCCTGCTGAAACCACCAGAAGGTCACCACGCAGGCGATCAGGAACAGGGGCACGATAACATGGAAGGCACTGGGATCGGCCAGGCCCTCCTCATTGAAAGCAAGCTGATCCTCCAGCCAGCGCAGAAACACGCCGAAGGCGCCGGCGCCGGCAGCATAGAGACTCAGTTCCAAAGGCTTGTTACGCATAATTTCGCTTCCGTTTCCATAAGGATGGGGTATCGATCATTGTACTCTGAATGGGACATGCCGTCAAGTACGGGCGGCAAAGAATGGAGGTTCCGGCTTGAAAAAGAATCTGCTGACCGTCTTGGGCGCGCTGCTGCTTTTGTATCTGCTGCCGCTGATACTGCCGCGGGAAAACACCGCCCTGGCAGAAGAGCTGCCCGCTCCCCTGCAGACGATCCGTCCCCTTTCCCCCTCTCCTTCCCCCATACCGGGTCAGGAGGAGGAAGCGTCCGTCCCCCCGCAGGTGCAGCGCATCCGGCTCCGGACCGGAGACGAAGTGCTGGAGCTTTCTATGGAGGACTACCTGACAGGCGTGGTGGCGGCGGAGATGCCCGCTTCCTTCCCCGAGGAGGCGCTGAAGGCCCAGGCGGTGGCAGCGAGGAGCTACGCTCTCTGCCAGGTACTCGCAGGAAAGCACGGAGACGCTGCGCTCTGCAGCGATCCCGGCTGCTGCCAGGCCTGGCGCAGCGAGGACGTCCTTCGGGAGAGCTGGGGCGAAGACTACGGGGAAAAAATGGCGCGTATCCGCTCCGCTGTGGAGGCTACCGCCGGCGAGACCCTGTCCTACGAGGGGGAGCCAGCTCTGGCGGTGTTCCACTCCTCCTCGGCGGGAAGCACCGAGGAGAGCGGCCAGATCTGGAATGCGCTGCCCTATCTGGTCAGCGTCTCCAGTCCCGAGACCGCCCGGGATGTGCCGGGCTTTGTGAGCGAGCTTCGCTGCGCGCCCCTGGACTTTCGGGATGTGATCCTCTCCGCTTACCCGGAGGCGGATTTCTCCGGTCCGGAGGAGGACTGGATCGGCCCCTTTACCCTGGATGACAGCGGCCGGGTGGAAAGCCAGGAACTGGGCGGCGTCCTCATTCCGGGAAAAGAATTGCGAAGCCTCTTCTCCCTGCGCTCTACGGCCTTTCGGCTTTCCTATGAGGAGGGGAGCTTTGTCTTCACCGTCATCGGCTTTGGCCACGGGGTGGGCATGAGCCAGTACGGCGCCATGGTGATGGCCCGGGACGGGGCAGATTACCGCCAGATCCTCGCCCACTATTACCCGGGGACCGAGCTTATCAGAACTTAAAAGGAGATGTTGGAAAGCAATCCCCGGATGCCCTCCCGCTCATAGAGGGCACGGTAGTAGGTGAGCTCCGAGCCGATGAGATCGTCCATCACCCGCATGCTCAAAAGCTCTACCGGAGCCCGGTCATCGGTCATCACCCGGCCGCCCGCCTCATAGGGGACAAGGCCGCCGGAGACGCGCAGCATCATGTCCTGCAGCGCCGGGTCCTCACAGAGGGCAGTGTTTCGGGAAAGCTGCTCCGGCAGATCGGTCCGCTGGGAGGCGAAGAGCTCCCGGTTGGTGCCGCCCCGCACGTCCACGGTCCAGACTCCCGGGAAAACGGAGGCAATGGTATCCGCCAGGTACTGGTTGATGCTGTCCTCCTCGCCTCGCATATTCATGTTCACCACCATCACGCCGCCCTCGTTCAGGTGCTCCCGCACCAGGGTGAAGAATTCCACCGAGGCCATCTGGAAGGGGATGGTGATGTCCTGGTAGGCGTCCACCAGGATCAGGTCATATTTTTTCTCCACCGCCTGGAGGAAGGCACGTCCGTCATAAGTGCTGACGGGGACCGTTTCCGGCAGGGCAAAGTAGCGGTGGGCAAGGTCGGTGATCTTCTCGTCGATCTCCACACCCTCCACCCAGGTGCCGGGGAAATAGCGCAGGCACTGGCTGCCATAGGTACCGGTGCCCATGCCCAGCACCAGCAGGTCCAGCTCCTCCTTCTCCGGAGCGCCGGCCATGAGCGGAGCCGCCAGGGCGTAATCATAGTACATGCCGGTGAGGCCCTCGTCCTTCATGCGCACGGACTGCACGCCGAAGAGGACGTTGGTGGAGAGAACCACGCTGCGCGCGTCCTCCTCCACCTGCAGGTAGTTGTACACCGATTCGCCCTCAAAGGTCAGATCGTTCTTCCAGAAGGCGAAGTTGGACTTGTGGCCGAAGAGGCAGCTCAGAAAAAACAGGAGCAGCGCGGCGATGGCGCCGCCCTTTTTCCCCTTGCCGCTGAAAAAGTAGATCAGAGCCAGGAGCAGCAGGATGCCGGAAAAGATCAGAAAGGTGACGGCGGTGCCCACCGCGGGGATGGTGACGAAGGTGGGCACGAAGGTGCCGATGATGCTGCCGATGGTGTTGGCCGCCCCCAGAGAGCCCACGATGCGGGCGTTGTCCTCCAGGTTCTCCATGGTGTATTTGGCGAGGGACGGGGTCACCGTGCCCAGGAGGAACAGGGGAAAGACAAAGATCACCATGCAGGCGGCAAAGGCAGCCCAGATGAGGTAGTTTGCGTTCACCGAGAAGATCATCACCGCGGAGATGCCCAGGATGATGTATTTGCCCAGCACCGGGATCAGGCCGATCCACACCGCCGCGATGAGGATGCGGCGGTAGAGCTTGTCCGGGTTGGGGTCCCTGTCGGCCCGGCGCCCGCCGTATACATTGCCCAAGGCCATGGCGATCATGATGGTGCCGATGATGATGGTCCACACGATCTGGGAGGAGCTGAAATAGGGCGCCAGCAGCCTGCTGGCCCCCAGCTCCACTGCCATGACAGACATACCGGCAAAGAATTCCGTCAGATAGAGGTAGATCTTGTTTTTCAGAATGGGTCGCATGGGTTCAGCTCCTTCTTGGGGTCACAGGTCAATTCAGGATGATATCGCAGATCCGGTCCACATCCTCGTCGGCCAGGTCCGCATAGAGAGGCAGGGTCAGCACCCTGTCGGCCATATGGGCGGCAATGGGGGTGAGCGCCGGGTCGAAGCCGGGCTTTCCCCCATAACAGGCAAAGCTGTTGGTCAGGGGGTAGAAATACTTGCGGGCGTTGATTCCCTGCTCCGCGAGGCGGGCAAAGGCCTCATCCCGGCCCATCCGGAAGCCGTCGAAGATCACGGGGAAATAGGCGTTGTTGGAGCGCACGCCTGCCTGGATGGGATTGAGCTGCAGGCCGGGGATGCCCTGAAGCCTTGCCCGGTAGTGGTCCACCACGCGGCGGCGCTTTTCGATCTCCTCCTCCAGATGACGCAGACTGCAGAGGCCCATTGCCGCGCAGAACTCGTTCATCTTGGCGTTGCCGCCCACATAGGGCACTTCCTCCGGCCCATGGATGCCAAAGTTTTTCAGGTCGTTCAGCCGCTGGAGCGTCTCTGCGTCCCGGCAGACGGCAAGCCCTCCCTCGATGGAGTGGAAGACCTTGGTGGCGTGGAAGGAGAACATGGCTGCGTCCCCGAAGGAGGCGGCACTCACTCCGCTGCGGAACACGCCGAAGGCGTGGGCCGCGTCATAGATCACGGGGATATGATGCTTTTCCCCGATGGCGGCGATGGCGTCCACGTCGCAGAGGTTGCCATAGACATGCACCGGCAGGATGGCCACGGTCTTCTCCGTGATCTTCTCCTCGATCCCCTTGGGGTCCAGGGTAAAGCTCACGGGGTCGATGTCCCCGAAGACCGGGGTGCAGCCGCAGCGGGTGATGGCGTGGGTGGTGGAGGCAAAGGTGAAGGGGGTGGTGATGATCTCTCCCTTGAGGCCAAAGGCCTCGATCAGGTTCTCCAGGGCCAGGTGGCCGTTTGTGTGCAAAGCCAGATAGCTGCAGCCCAGATAATCCCGCAGGGCCTGCTCCAGGGCCTGGTGCTTATTGCCCATGTTGGTAAGCCAGCGGCTCTCCCACAGCTCCCGGATCTCCTCACAGTACTCCTCGAAGGGAGGCATGGAGGAACGGGTCACATTGATCATTGCTTTTCTCCTTTCTCTACCCGGATGCGCAGCCACTTGTCCAGATCGGCCATGTGCGCATCCCGGGACACCCGGTCAGGCCAGTTCAGCACCAGAGTACCGATGGTCTTGTTGGCGCCGGAAAAGGCCTCCACAGCTTCTCCCGGTCGGACCCAGAGGTCCTCCTCCACCAGGAAGGGACGGGCCTCCTCGCTGAGCTCCAGGCCACGGAAGACGCCGCTTTCATAGCTGTGCAGGGCCACATAGGACCAGTTTCCGGTGTAAACGGGCATTTGCGGCTCGTCCACCGGAAGGCCCAGGGCAGCCTGCACCGCGGCGCGGATCAGGTTCACCCCGGTGGTGTACTGCAGCATCTCGCAGAGACGGTTGCCGCCGCCCCGGGGAGAGACTTCCATCAGATAGGCCGTCCCGTCCCTGCCAAGGCGGCTCTCCACATTGTAAACTGCCGTGCCCATGTGCAGCAGGCCGAGAAGCCGCTGCAGCTGCTCCCGCAGATCCTGCTGGACGCGCTCCGGCATGGTGGAGGGCCAGGTAAAGCCCGCCGGGGTATAGGGGTTATCCGCCTTGCGGTCAAAATACTGGTTGTTGAAGGACACGAAGCGCAGCTCGCCGTTTACGGTGAAGCACTCCGTATCTGAGGGGAAGCCCACCGGCTCGATGAAGTCCTCCAGGATGAAGCGGCCGGAGAGGGAGAAGTCCAGAGCGTGGCGGACGGCGGCGGGAAGCTCCTCCTCCCGCTCCACACGACTGACGCCCTTGCTGCCGGCAGAGTCCACCGGCTTTACCATCAGCGGGTAGCAGAGTTCTTTCAGCGGGATCTCCTCCCAGGACGCACAGCTGCGGGCCGTGGGAACGGGAAAGCCGTTTTCCGCCAGGAAGCGGCGAAAACGCCCCTTGTCCTGCAAAAGCTCCACCGAGGTCAGGGGCCCCACATTGGGAAGCCCCAGCTTCTCTGCCACATAGGCGGCGGTGACCACGCCCGGGTCGCAGGCGAAGGACATGATGCCGTCGATCTTTCGTTCTTTTGCCAGGGCCAGCACCGCCTCCCGGTCCACAATGCTCACGTTGGCATAGGCATCGGAATAGCGATGGGCGATGTTGTCCGGCAGGTAGTCGCAGGTGACCACCCGGCAGCCCAGGGCCTTTGCCTCCCGGATCACGGGCAGCAGATAGCGGGAGCCACCCAGAAGCAGCAGCGTTTTCATGCCTGCTCCCCCTTTCTGTGAAGGAATTTCTGTACCAGCTCCCACAGGAAGCGGAAGCTTTCCACTTTGAAGAGTACGGAGCCCAGCACATAGAGCCCCGCGCCCAGAGGCACCTGCAGCAGCAGGGTGGGCAGATCGCCCAGGCCCAGGCGCAGCACCAGGCTCACCAGAAGCGCCATGCCCGCCGAGAGCAGAATGGCCGGCAGCATATCCCGGATCTGCCGCAGGTAGGAATAATCCAGCAGCTTCCGGTTGGGCCAGGCGTTGATCAGCTGGGAGGCGATGCTGCAGCCCAACTCGCCCAGGGCCATGGCCAGCACCCCGTAGCGCATGGTGACAAGGAGCACAGAAGTCTCCAGGATTTTTTTCACGATCTCCAGCTTCAAAAACACGTCGCTGCGGCCCATGGCCTTGATGGCGTTGAGATTTGCGGTGTGCAGAGGATAAAAGGCGTAGATCACGCAGAAGATCTGCAGATAGGTCACACTGGGCAGCCAGTCGTTCCCCAGCAGCAGATGGACCAGGGGCTTTGCGCAGACGGCCAGCCCTGCCATCAGAGGCATCATCACATAGGAGCTGGTCGTGATGGCCCGGCGGGTCATTTCCCGGACCCTCGTCCGGTCGTCCTGCTCGGCGGAGAGCACCGGCAGCAGCACCGCGTCGATGGAGGCGTTGATGCTCTGGGTGATCTGATCGGGCCAGTTGCGGCCCTTGTCGAACTGGCCCAGCTCCGCCTTGGGGAAGCGGGCCCCGATAATGAGGGGATAGACCTGGAGATACACCGTATCCAGGAAGGCTGCGGCCAGCAGCTTCCAGCCGTAGGACAGCAGTCCCCCGAGCCGCCGGAGGGAAAACATGCGCTTGGGCCGCCACTCCACCGTGAACCACAGAATCACGGTGTTCACCGCGAAGGAGGACAGCTGCAGCGCCACCAGAGACCAGATCCCGAAGCCCAGATAGGCCATGCTGATACTCAGCACGCAGGACACCAGGGTGCCCCCCAGGGTGGCAAAGAAGAAGCGCTTGAACTGCAGGGTCTTGGCCACATAGGCCTGCTGCACGTTATAGAGCCCGGAAACCACCACCATCAGCCCCAGAACCCGCAGGATGGGCACATAGGAGGGGTCCTTGTAGAGCCGGGCGATGGCGGGCGCGGCAAAAAACAGCGCTCCGTAGAGGAGCAGGCTGAAGCCCAGGTTGAAGAAGAACACGGAGGAGTAGTCCAGGTCGTCCGTTTCCTTCTTCTGGATCAGGGCGTTGGCCATGCCGCTGTCGGCAAAGACCCGCAGGATGGTGATCACCGCCATGATGACGGCAATATCCCCTGCCGGTCCCGGCCCCAGCTTGCGGGCCAGGATGATGCCCACCACGATGTTCACCGCCTGGGCGCCGAAGCGCTCAAAGAAGCGCCAGATCAGATTGCTGATGACTTTGCTTTTCTTGTCCATAGTACGATCCTTATTATTCACCGTATCCCCGCTTTTTCCGATACCAGCGGTGCAGATGGGGAAAGGCGTTTTTCAGCCGGGTGACAAGACGGAAGGGCAGGGGCTTTGCCCGGAACAGATCCCGGTACTCGCTCTTCACCAGTTCCTCGGTCCTGCCCTGCAGGTAAGCGAGCTCAAATTCCCGCTCCCGGATCACCTGTTCGGTCTGCGCTCTCTGCTCCCCGGTCACATGGGGCAGCACCGCCTTCAGCATTTCCCGCTCGCCGGTGACGAAGTGGATGCGTTTGTCATAAAACTGCCCTACCCCGCTGCTCCAGGCGCCGGGATTGGAGCCGATGCGGTAGAGGGACATGCAGCGGTCCAGAAAGCGAATCTTTCCGTGCATGCTGAGCCAGATGGCCACGGCGTAGTCGGTAAACTGATAGGCCCATCCCACATAGCGGAAATCCGGCGACTTCACGATCCACTCCCGCCGGGCCACAATGGAGCTGGTGTGGAAGGAATGGCTCATGCCCCGGATCGTGGTATCGAAGCCCAGATCCCGGTCCCCGGTCAGGGGAAAGAGGGGCTGCGGCTCCTCGCCGGAGCCGATGTGCTCTCCCAGACTGTTGTGCACGCAAGCGGAGTAGTCCGGGTGGGCATCCAGAAAGTCCACCTGGAGCTGGAGCTTTTCCGGATCGGTCCAGCAGTCGTCCCCCTCGCAGGCAGCCAGGTACTGTCCCCGGGCAGCCGGGAAAAGCACCGCGTCCAGGGGGTCGATCCCCTGGGAAAACAGGTTCTTTTCCTGGAAAAAGGGGCGGATGAGATCGGGGTATTTCTCCGTGTATTCCCGGATGATGGCGGCAGTGCCGTCGGTGGAGGCGTCGTCGTTGATGAGCACCTCAAAGGGGAAATCGGTGCGCTGGCTCACAAAGCCCTCCAGCGCGTCCCGGATGTATTCCTCATGGTTGTAGGCCATGCAGGTCACAGAGAGCTTGACAGGCGCCTTATCCATGTTTTTCTTCCTCTTCCTTTCCCGCGCTCTCGATGAGGCGCAGCTTTTCCCGCCGGGTCAGACGCTTCAGGTGCCACTCCCGGCTCATGGCTTCTTCCCTGGTGTCAAGTTCCTCCCGGTACACCAGCTCCACCGGAAGCCGGCTGCGGGTGTATTTGCCGCCCTTGCCGGCGTTGTGGGTCCTGACGCGCTCCTCCAGGTCATTGGTCCAGCCGGTATAGAGCGTCCCATCGGCACAGCGAAGCATATAACAGAAGTTCATCTTTTGATCTGCTTCACGTTCTTTTCAAATTTCGTGCGCGCCCCCATGACCTCGTGGCCGCAGCCGCAGCAGCGGAGCTTGAAGTCCGCCCCGATGCGCAGCACCTGCCAGTCCCTGCTGCCGCAGGGATGGGGCTTTTTCATGGTGAGGATATCGCCGACCTGAATGTCCATACGATCAAACCTTTCAAAGGAAAAGGGAATAGTGAATAGTGAATAGTTAAGGTGTCCCGCTTCGCGGGACGGATTTCAATCCATCGCCGCAGGCGATACCGCACCTTTTCACTCTTCCCTCTTCACGATTCACTTTTTTATCTCGTCCCAGTACCTTTTTGCCGCCTGCTCGGTCTTGTTGTCTCCGTATTCGTAGTAGCGGGCGTCCTTCAGATCATCGGGCAGGTACTGCTGTTTCACCCAGCGGTTGGGAAAATCGTGGGGATAGAGATAGCCCTGCTCCCGCTCAAAGCCCGTGCCGTCGGCATGGACGTTCTGCAGCTCTCTGGGAAAGCCCCGGCCCTTGCCCGCCCGGATATCGCCCAGGGCCCGGTCAATGGCCATGCAGGCGGTGTTGGACTTGGGAGCTGTGGCCAGCACGATGCAGGCCTCCGCCAGCGGCAGACGCGCCTCCGGCAGGCCAAGCTGCAGCGCGGAATCCACGCAGGCCTTCACGATGGGCACCGCCTGGGGATAGGCCAGGCCGATGTCCTCGCTGGCGGAGCAGAGGATCCTGCGGCTCGCGCCGATCAGGTCCCCGGCCTCCAGGAGCCTGCCCAGATAGTGGACCGCCGCGTCCGGGTCCGAGCCCCGGAGGGATTTCATCAGGGCAGAGAGGCAGTCAAAATGCTCGTCCCCGTCCCGGTCATAGCGCATGGCGCTGCGCTGGGTCACATCCCGGGCGTCGTCCAGGGTGACGGTATCCCGGGCGGTGTTGAAAAGCAGCTCCACCGCGTTCAGGGCCTTGCGCACGTCTCCGCCGCAGGCGGAGGCGATCCGCCGGGTGACCCCCTCTTCGATGGTGAGGGGCTTTTCCCGCTGCCCGTTCAGCAGGTCCATCGCCCGCTTTACCGCCTTTTCCGCGTCTTCCGGGGAAACGGGCTTGAACTCAAACACCGTGGACCGGCTCAAAATGGCGTTGAAAACGCAGAAATAGGGGTTCTCTGTGGTGGAGGCGATGAGGGTGATGCGCCCGTCCTCGATAAACTCCAGCAGGGACTGCTGCTGCTTTTTATTGAAATACTGGATCTCGTCCAGATACAGGAGCACGCCGCCGGGGGTCAGGAAGGTGTCCAGCTCATCGATGATGCGCTTGATGTCGGCGATGCCGGCGGTGGTGGCGTTGAGCTTCCGCAGGCTGCGGTTGGTCTTCTGGGCGATGATGCGGGCCACCGTGGTTTTGCCGGTACCGGAGGGGCCATAGAAAATCATATTGGGGATCTGTTCGCTCTCCACGATGCGGCGCAGCAGTCCGTTGGGACCCAGAATGTGCCGCTGGCCCACCACATCCTCCAGGGATTCGGGCCGGATCTCATCGGCGAGGGGTTTGTACATGGCCGTCTCCTTTTCATCGTTAGAAGCATTCAGAACAACGATTCTGCTCTGGAAATCATCGGGGAGTTCAGAGGGGAAAGCCCCTCTGATTTTTCGCCGCGGACGGCGAAAAACATATTCAAATCCGTTTTTGACGGGGCTTTGCCTCGTCAAAAACACTCTGAGCCGAGTTGAGCGAGGCCTCGCGCCGACCAAAGCGGACATCAAGTCCGCTGCGATAAGCGCGAGTTTCCCCTAACTGCTCAGTCTCCCGCAGGGGGAATGAGCAATTATTCAGATTATTATAGCACAGCAGCCCCCGTTTGTAAAAGATTTCTTGCGCGTCTCTCCGCCGACTTCCTTTTGCAGCTTTTGCGGAAAGCGCGGCGTATGCTGGCAGTGAAAAATGGAAACAGGAGGCATATCCATGCAGGCATTGAAAACGCGCCCCGGGGTCCACCGGGGCGGGATCCTTTCTCTTCGGGTGGAGGACATCTCCCCCAACCCGGTACAGCCCCGCAGACATTTCGACGAGGCGGGTCTCCGGGAGCTCAGCGACAGCATCCGCTGTTACGGCATTCTGAACCCGCTGACGGTGCGGCTGCGCTGCGGGAAATATGAGCTGGTGGCCGGGGAACGGCGGCTGCGGGCGGCAAAGCTGGCAGGGCTGCGGGAGGTGCCCTGCATCCTCATTGACGTGAACATGGAGGACGCCGGGCTCCTGGCCCTGGTGGAGAACCTGCAGCGGCGGGATCTGGACTTTCTGGAGGAAGCGGAAGGTCTCAACAAGCTGATCCGCATGTTCGGCATGCGCCAGGAGGAGGCCGCCCGGCGCATCGGCAAGAGCCAGTCGGCGGTGGCAAACAAGCTCCGCCTGCTGAAGCTGCCCCCCGACGTGCTGGAGACGCTGCGGGAAAAGCAG
>OCTX011820944.1_pt1 | contig 11172 bp, 18 predicted proteins | sample 1539691 | NCBI WGS metagenome assembly OCTX01 (sample SAMN02144231, study PRJEB22623) | gut metagenome | biome: sheep rumen | host: Ovis aries | place: New Zealand | reverse complement strand
TGAAAATTGTATCACTTGCTAAAGAAGTGTTATAGGTTGGAGGAATAATATGAACTTTAAAAAAGGAGATAAAGTAGTTGTTATTTCTGGAAAATCTAAAGGTACTGTTGGAACAATTTCTAATATCTTAAAGGATAATAAAGTTATTGTTGAAGGTGCTAATATGGTTAAAAAGCATATTAAACCTAATGGTCAAACTGCTGGAAGTATAGTTGAAGTTGAAGCTCCAATTAATGCTTCTAATGTTATGATCGTTGATCCAAAGACAAGTAAGAGAACCAGAATTGGTCATACTACTGATAAAAAAGGTAATAAAGTTAGAGTTAGTAAAAAGTCTAATGAACAACTTAATTAATTGGAAGGAGGGTATTTATGAACCACCTAAGAGAAAAATACAATAAAGAAATCATACCTAGTTTAAGAGAAAAATATGGTTATAAGAGTGTTATGGAAACTCCTAAGTTAGATAAGATAGTAGTTAATATGGGTGTAGGTGATGCTACAACTAATTCTAAATTATTAGAGGCTGCTATGAATGACTTAGAAATCATAACAGGACAAAAGCCAGTTGCTACTAAAGCTAAGAAGGCTATTGCTGGATTTAAAGTAAGAGAAGGTCAAGCAATTGGATGTAAAGTAACACTTCGTGGAGAAAATATGTACAATTTTTTAGATAAATTGATTAGTATTACATTACCACGTGTTCGTGACTTTAGAGGTATATCATCTAAAGCATTTGATGGTAGAGGAAACTATACTTTAGGTTTAACTGAACAACTTATTTTCTCAGAAATAGAATATGATAATGTTGTTAAAGTTCGTGGGATGGACATTGTGTTTGTAACTACTGCAAAGACTAATGAAGAAGCTTACGATTTACTAAAAGGTTTCGGAATGCCATTTAAGAAATAATTTATAGGAGGATTATATGGCTAAGAAAAGCATGATTGTAAAAGCTAGTCGTAAACCAAAATTCAAAGTACGTGAGTATACACGTTGTGAAAGATGCGGAAGACCTCATTCTGTATTAAGAAAATATGGGATTTGCCGTATTTGTTTTAGAGAATTAGCTTATAAAGGACAAATACCAGGCGTTAAAAAATCTAGCTGGTAGGATGAAGGGAGGATATATATGGGATTTGCAAATGATCCAATCGCAGATATGCTTACAAGAATTCGTAATGCAAATCAAATGCGATATAAAGAAGTTGAAGTACCCGCTTCAAAGATTAAAATTGAAATAGCAAGAATACTTAAAGAAGAAGGTTTTATTGCTGATTATAAAGTAAAGAAAAATGATGTTCAAAGTATTATTGTTTTAAATTTAAAATATGGAGATAAGAAAGAACGTGTAATTACTGGATTAAAGAGAATTTCTAAACCAGGATTACGTGTTTATGCGAAAGCTCAAGAACTTCCACGTGTTTTAAATGGTTTAGGTATTGCTATCATATCTACTTCTCATGGAGTAATGACTGATAAAGATGCTAGAAATCAATCACTTGGTGGAGAAGTTATGGCTTACATTTGGTAGAAAGAGAGGATTAATATGAGTCGTATTGGAAATAGAATTCTTACAATACCAGCTGGTGTTACTGTTAGTGTTGATGGTTCTAACGTAACTGTAAAAGGTCCTAAAGGTGAACTTTCTACTGTTGTTGATAAAAATATCAATGTTGAAGTTGAAGGAACTGAGTTAAAAGTTACAAGAAAAAGTGATAACTTTAAAACTGCTCATGGGACTGTAAATGCTAATATTCGTAATATGATTATTGGTGTTTCAACTGGTTTTGAAAAGAAATTAGAGGCTGTTGGTGTTGGATACCGTTTTGCACTTAAAGGAAATGAATTAGTAGTTTCTGCTGGTTATTCTCACCCAGTAAATGTTAAAATACCTGCAGGTATTACTCTTGAAAGTCCAAGTAATACTGAATTAGTTGTTAAAGGTATTGATAAACAAGCAGTTGGACAATTTGCTGCAGAGGTTAGAAGTATAAGAGAACCTGAACCTTATAAAGGAAAAGGAATTCGTTATACTGATGAACACATTATCCGTAAGGAAGGTAAGAAAGCTGCTTAATAATTAAGTAAAGGAGAGTTATTCATGATTAAGAAAGTATCTCGTAATCAAGCACGTGTTGCAAGACATGCTCGTGTAAGATCTAAAGTTGTTGGTACTAGTGTAGAACCAAGATTAAATGTATTTAGATCTAATGGAAATATTTTTGCTCAAATCATTGATGATAGCTGTGATAAAACATTAGTTAGTGCTTCTTCTATTGACAAGGAATTAAAACTTGAAAATGGTGGAAACGTTGAAGCAGCTAAAAAAGTTGGTGAATTATTAGCTAAAAGAGCTAAGAAAGCAAAAATTACTAAGGTAACTTTTGATAGAGGTGGTTACCTATATCACGGACGTGTTAAAGCTTTAGCTGACGCTGCACGTGAGAATGGATTAGAATTCTAGGAGGAAATTAGATGGAAAATAAGAAAAGAGAGCCACGTCAAAAACAATTTGAAGAAGAAATTGTTAATATTGGACGTGTTACTAAGGTAACTAAAGGTGGTCGTGATTTCCGTTTCTCTGCTACAGTTGCTGTAGGTGACAGAAAGGGTCGTGTAGGTATTGGTACTGGTAAAGCTAAAGAAGTACCTGATGCTATTAAGAAGGCTAGTCAAGCTGCTGTTAAAAATGTAGTAAGAGTTTCTATCGTTGATGGAACTATCCCACATGAAGCTATTGGTGTTAGAGGAGCTAGTAAGGTTATGTTAAAACCTGCAACTGCTGGTACTGGTGTTAAAGCTGGTGGTCCAGTTAGAGCTGTTCTAGAACTTGCTGGTGTTAAAAACATTTTATCTAAATCACTTGGATCAAATACTAAAATTAATATGGCATTTGCTACTTTAGAAGCTTTAAAGAGTCAAAGAACTATTGAAGAAATTGCTAAATTACGTGGTAAGAAAGTTGAGGAAATTAGATAATGAAATTACATACTGTTCATCCTAACGAAGGTGCTACTTTCTCTAAAAAGAGATTAGGTAGAGGTGTAGGTAGTGGATTAGGAAAAACTTCAGGTAAAGGTCATAAAGGACAAAACGCTCGTAGTGGTGGTGGAGTTAGACCTGGATTTGAAGGTGGTCAATTACCATTATTTAGAAGATTACCAAAACGTGGATTTAGTAATGCTAAGTTTAAAGTTAGATATGCTGTAATTAATTTAAGTGATTTAAACAAGTTTGAAGATGGTAGTGTTGTTACTCCAGAATTATTAAAAGAAATGGGATTAGTAAAGAATCAATTAGATGGTGTTAAAGTTTTAGGAAATGGGACTTTAGAGAAAAAATTAACTGTTAAAGCTCACAGATTTTCTGATGTAGCTTATGCAGAAATAGAAAAATTAGGTGGAAAAGCTGAGGTGATTTAATGTTTGCAACAGTAAAGCAAATATTTGCACCAAAGAATAAAGATATAAGAAAAAGAATATTATTTACATTGGCTGTATTATTTGTTTTTAGATTAGGAACTGCTATTGTAATTCCGGGAGTTAATGTATCAAGCATTAATAATTTAGGTTTTCTTGAATTATTAGATGTTATGGGTGGAGGAGCCTTATCAAATGTTTCTATATTTGCTTTAGGTGTTTCGCCTTATATTACAGCTTCCATTATTATTCAACTATTAGAGATGGATATTGTTCCATATCTAGCTGAATTATCTAAACAGGGTGGTACTGGTAGAGCTAAGTTAAATCAAATTACTAGAATTACTGGTATTGTTCTTGCATTTATTCAAGGTTATATGTTCTCATTTACATATATTAAAGGTCATGCTGTTATGGAATATATGTTATTCTCATTAGTTTTAACAGCTGGTACATGTTTTGTTATGTGGATGGCAGATCAAATAACTAGTAAGGGTGTTGGTAATGGTACTAGTATGATTATCATGGCTGGTATTGTTTCTGGACTACCTAACATGTTTAAGAGTGCATGGGTTGGTTTTACAGGTAATAGTGGTAATTTAGGAATTTTATTATTTAGTATTTATGTTTTAGTTTATATAGCACTTATTATTGGTATTATATATATTGAAACTTCTGAAAGAAGAATTCCTATTCAATATTCTAATAAAACTACAGGGACATTTAGTAAAAATCAAAATTATATTCCTTTTAAATTAAATTCTGCAGGTGTTATGCCAGTAATATTTGCATCAGCACTTATTACTATACCTGGTGTTATTGCTGGATTTATTAATAAACCTGGAATATCTAATTTTGTTGATACATGGTTGTCTTTGTATGGTGATAAAGCTAATGGTACTGGATTTATTATATATATTGTATTTATTTTTGCTTTTTCATATTTCTATACATTCTTACAAATTAAACCAAAAGAAATGGCTGAAAATTTGAATAAGAATGGTGGATATATTCCTGGTGTTAGACCTGGAACTGAAACTGTAAATTATGTTACTAAGGTACTTAAGAATTTAACTGTTGTTGGTGCTTTAGGTTTAGCAATAATTGCAGCGCTTCCAATTATATTTGGTGTTGTGACTAAGTTAAGTCGTAATATTAGTATTGGTGGTACTGGTATGCTTATCGTTATAGGTGTTTGTTTGGAAACTTATAAACAAATTGAAAGTAAACTAGTTAGCCATACATATAAGAAAGGAAGACGAAGAAATCGATGAGAAGTATTATTCTTATAGCCCCACCTGCTGCAGGTAAGGGTACTCAATCTGATTTACTTGTTGAAAAGTATGGTTTTGCTCATATTTCTACAGGTGATATGTTAAGAGAAGTAGCTAAACATGATGATGCTATTAAGTCTAAGTTAGAGAACGGTGAATTAATTAGTGATGATATTGTGTTTAGTTTACTTCATGACAGATTAGAATCTAGTGATTGTAATAAAGGATTTATACTTGATGGTTTTCCAAGAAATGTTAATCAGGCTATCAAATATGATGAAATGATTAAGGATATGGATGTTACTTCTAATGTTGTAATATTCTTAGATATTGATAAAGAAATTGCTTGTAAACGTATTGTTGGAAGAATTTCTTGCCCTAATTGTAAACGTGTTTATAATGATATGATTGAGGAATCAATGCCTAAGGTTTCTGGAAAATGTGATGATTGTGGCGAGTTACTTGTTAGAAGGTCTGATGATAATAGTGAGACTTTTGGTAAACGCTATGATGTTTATTATGAAAATACCGCTCCATTAATTAATTATTATGAAGAAAAAGGTATTCTTTATAAAGTTGATAGTGGAATGAGTAAGGATGTTGTTTTTAGTAATATAGAAAGTATCTTGGATAGTTTAAGTGATTAGATTATCAAAGAGTGTTATTTAAGAGTTGCTGGTAATAGCAGTTGAACCTATAATTTAGGTACTCCTAAGATTTATATTTTAGATGATGACTGGACAATTATAACAGCTTACGGTAAACCATCTGCCCACTTTGAACATACTGTACTTGTTACAAAGGATGGGTATGAAATTTTAACAAAGAGGTGATTTGATGGCTAAGGATGATGTTATTGAAGTAACTGGTAAAGTAATTGAAGCCTTACCAAGTGGTGAATTCAAAGTAGAACTAGAGAACAAACATGTTGTATTGGCTCGCGTTTCTGGTAAAATGCGAATGTATAATATTCGTATTTTAGTAGGTGATACAGTAACTCTAGAAATGTCTACGTATGATTTAACACGCGGGCGCATAACCTATAGGAAAAATTAGGAGGTAAATTATGAAAGTAAGAGCATCTGTAAAAAAGATTTGTCCAAAATGTAAAATTATTAGACGTAGGGGAAAGATTTATGTAATCTGTGAAAACCCTAAACATAAACAAAGACAAGGTTAATAGGAGGTGTTAATATGGCACGTATTAAAGGTGTAGATGTACCAAATAATAAGAGAAGTGAAATTGCTTTAACTTATATTTATGGTATTGGAAGAAGTTTATCAAATAAAATATTAACTGACGCTAAAGTTGATGTTAATAAGAAGGCAGGAGATTTAACTAATGACGAATTAGCTCGTATTCGTGATGAAATTAATAAGTATACTACAGAAGGTGATTTACGTCGTGAAGTTAATATGAATATTAAGACTAAGATGGAAATCAATTCTTATGAAGGTACTCGTCATAAAAAAGGTTTACCTGTTCGTGGACAAAGAACAAATAGAAATGCAAGAACTCGTAAGGGAAAAGGTAAAGTTGTTGCTAATAAGAAGAAATAGACCAAAAAAGGAGGTTATTTAAATGGCTTATAAATCAAGAAAACGTAAAGTTAAGAAGAATGTACCACAAGGTAAAGCATTTATTCATACAACTTTCAATAATACTATCGTTACTGTTAGTGATTTAGAAGGTAATGTAATAAGTTGGGCTTCTGCTGGTACTTTAGGATTTAAAGGTAGTAAAAAGTCTACTCCATTTGCTGCTGGTATGGCTGCAGAGGCTGCTGGTCGTGCTGCTGTAGATATGGGAATGAAAACTGTAAAGGTTTTTGTTAAAGGATTAGGTTCTGGACGTGAAACAGCTATTAGATCACTTCAAACAGCTGGACTTGAAATCGAGACAATATCTGATGTAACACCTATTCCACATAATGGATGTCGTCCACCAAAACGTCCACGTGGATAAAAGAAAAGGAGTGTTAAATAATGTTGAATTTTGAGAAACCAATGTATAAGATAACTGATTATATTGAAGGTAATAATTTTGGAAAATTTGAACTTGAACCTCTTGAAAGAGGATTTGGTACTACTTTAGGTAACGCTCTTAGAAGAGTTATGTTATCAAGTATGCCAGGAAGCGCAATTGTTGCTTTCAAAGTTGATGGCGTTATGCATGAATTTACAACTATCGAAGGTATAGTTGAAGATGTAACTACTATTGTTTTAAATTTAAAGAGTATTGTTGTTAAAAATAATACTGATGAGGTTAAAAAGTTAACTTTATCTGTTAATGAAGAGAAAACTGTTACTGCAGCTGATATAGTTACTGATGGAGATGTTGAAATTATCAATCCTGATCAAGTAATTTGTACTGTTTCTAAGGGTGGTAAATTAGAGATGGAATTATTAGTTGCTAATGGTAGAGGATATGTTCCTTCTAACGAAAATAAGTCTTTTGTAGAAGGTCAAAAGATTGGATATATTCCAATTGATGCATTATATTCTCCAATTGAAAGAATTAGCTATGAGGTTGATTCTGCTCGTGTTGGACAAGATGCAAGTTATGATAAGTTAATTATGAATGTTCAAACTAATGGTTCATTAAGACCAGAAGAGGCTATGGCTTTAGCTGCTAAAATTTTAATTGAACATTTAAATATAGTTACTAATTTAAGTGAAATCGCTGATATGACTGGAATTATGAATGCTAAACAAGAGGATAGTAAGTTGAAGAAATTAGAAACTTCTATTGATGATTTAGATTTCTCAGTTAGAGCTTATAATTGTTTAAAAAGAGCTGGTGTTAATACACTTGGTGATTTAACAGAAAAATCAGAGTTAGAAATGATGAAAATACGTAATTTAGGTAAGAAGTCTTTAAAAGAAGTTATGGATAAAATTAAAGATATGGGACTTAAATTCCGTGATGATGACTAGTTAGGAGGTATAATATGGCTTACAGAAAATTAGGTCGTACTAATAAACATAGAAGAAGTATGCTTGCTAATTTGACTAAAGACTTAATTAATAATGAAAGAATTGAAACAACTGAAACTAGAGCTAAAGAAGTTCGTAAGTTTGTTGATAAGATGATTTCTTATGGTAAGGATGGTTCTTTAGTAGCAAGAAGAAATGCATTAGCTTTCTTACAAAATGACAATAATACTGTTAAGAAAGTTTTTGATGACTTAGCTAAGAGATATGCAAACCGTAATGGTGGTTATACTAGAATCTTAAAGTTAAATGAAAGAAGAGGAGACGACGCTTTAGTTGTTATTCTTGAATTAGTTGAAGGAGATGCTAAATAGTATCTTCTTTTTTTATTGCTTAATAGGTAATATAATTGTAAGATAATATAATGGTTTGTTGTTTACATTGTATTTGTAAATATGATTGTTTTTGTAGTTGTTTTTGTTTTAATTTAGTTTTTGATGTGTTAATCTATATTTAGAAGATAGGAGATGTTTTTATGGATGATAAGAAGATGGATGAATTGAAAAAGAGAGCGGCTTCGCTAGGTGTGGCTGCTACTTTAGCTGCTACAGGTTTATCTGGTGCTGCTATGAAGGCTGGTGAAAAAGAATTGACTTCAAATATTGGGTATGTTCAGGATGTTGATGATGATTTTAATATCGAAAAGTCTGCTGTAGTTTCAGATGTTGAAAAGTCTGCTGTAGTTTCAGGTGTTGAAGATAAGCTAGGTGTTGAGCCTACTGTAACTGCATATGATATACCTGCTGTAACTACTACTAGTTTTACTGAGGGTGTTGCTCCAACTGTTCAGACAAGTGCGGTGGGAAATGTTAATGTAAATAGGTCTACTGTGACTATTCCTGCATCTAATAAGCCTACTGTAACTAGTAAAACTATTGAGGCTGGAGTTCGTGATCAAAAATCAATAGATTATGAATGCTATAGTTTAATGCAAGATGCAAACGCTTATGCTCTTGGACGATTTAGTTCTAAGTTTTCATCTTTAAGTGAGGCCTTAGAATCTAATGGTATTAAGTTGTCTGCTGAGCAGAAGGCTCGTTATGATACTATAATTGCGGATACGTATGAAGTGTATAAAAAAGGTATTGCCTCTTATGAAGCGGGTGATATGGAAGGATTTAGAAAGATTTGTGATGATGTATTAAATAGTAAGAAGTATTTAAATCTTGATGATTTAGTTGATATTATTGCGCTTAATATTAATATTCAAGGTGATTATATTAAGAATTCGGATAATTATTCTATTAAGGATGGTAAATTAATTATTGATGGTTATACTGTTGATGGTTTATTAACTTCTCCTAATTATGTTGATAATACTGATTTAATGAGTTTAATTAAATTTTATGGTAATACAAGTGGTAATGATAGATTAGTTTTAGATATTATGCAGGTTCCAATATTTGTTACTAAACAAGTTGTTAGTCCAACTAATTATACTTTGGTTAATAATAATTCTGTTTATGCGTATAATTCTGAAACTTTTAAGGATAAGATTAAGTCTATTAAGGACTATTATTGTTCTGTAACAGGTGTTACTAATTTCTATACTGATTATGTTGATGGTAAGTATGTTTTAAAGGGACGTGATCAAGATTCTAAGGAGGTAAATCTAAGTAATAGTGCATTTAATGCTGAGGTGCAACAGTATTTAGAGTATTATTATCAAGCCTTGAGGGCAGATCGTAGTAAGGTAGGATATTTTGATGGTGCTCAAATGAAAAATTTCTTAGCTCAATATGATAACAATAATACTAATATCAAGGTTTCTAGTGTTAATAGGGATCTAGGTATGGATGAGTATAATTGTTATAATTTGATGTTAGATGGAATAGGATTTGTATTAAATGGATATGAACGTAGTCATGGTTCTTTAAGTGAAACTTTGGAGGGGACTTATAATGTTCAGTTATCTCTAGAACAAAAGGCTAGATATGATACAATTGTTGAGGATACTCATAATGCATATCAAAGAGGTATTGATGCATATGAATCTGGACATGTTTCTGAATTTAAGAAAGTTTGTGATGAATTTGTAAAGGAGAAAAAGTATTTTAATCTAGATGATGTCGTTGATATAGTTTCTATTAATCTTAATTCACAAGGGGAACAAAAATTAATTAAGAATTCAAAGAATTATTCAATTTCAGATGACAAATTAATTATTGATGGAATCACAGTTGAAAAATTGATTCCGGATGATTATGATTGTGTTTTATCATATACTGCTTTATATAATGGTGCTGATGATCTTGATATTAAGACATTGGATATAATGCGTGTTACTTCTGAGGCTATTAAGGAGTCTATTAATCCTACATGTTTTAGTATAATGACTGATGGTACTTATTATGGTTATAGTAATAAGGTTTTAAAGAATAAGATTTCCGAAATAGAACAGTTCTTTGAGAATAGTACAGGTTTAAACAATTTAGGTTATGAGAAAGCTGGCGCAGAAGTAGTATTTTATGGTTTTGATGAATCTGGTAATAAGCAGATTGTTTCAAATGATAATGAGGATATTAAGGCTTTATCTCGTTATTTAACAACTTATAAAAATGAGTTAAATAGCGCTGCTAATAGTCGTGTAGGTAATTTTGATGGGGCTATGGTAAGAGATTATTTACAAGAGTATTCTACTATTGGAAGGAATATGTCTAGGTAATTATAAAAAAGATAAGTAATTTATCTTTTTTTCTTTTGATGTTATAATTGTTATGGTGATTGTATGATAAAGTATATTGATAAGAGTAATTGCTATATTGATGAAAGTGTTAAGATTGGTGAAGGCAGTATAATATATCCTGGTGTTGTTATTGAGGAAAATTGTGTTATAGGCAATAATTGTATAATTGGACCTGGATGTTTTATTAAAAATAGTAGAATAGGTGATAATTCTAGTATTTATTCTTCTCATATCTTTGATAGTGTTATAGAGAATAATGTAAGTGTTGGTCCTTATGCTTTTATTCGTGATGGTGTTAATGTTAGTCCTTATTGTAAGATTGGATCTTTTGTTGAGGTTAAAAATAGTAGTATAGATTCTTGTAGTAAGGTTCCTCATTTGTCTTATATAGGTGATAGTAATATAGGAAGTAATGTTAATATTGGAGCTGGTTTTGTTACTGCTAATTTTGATGGTGTTAATAAGAATAAGACTAGTATTGGTGATGGTGCTTTTATAGGGTCTAATAGTGTTTTAGTTGCGCCTTTAAGCATTGGTTCTAATAGTGTTGTTGGTGCTGGTTCTTGTATTACTGATGATGTATTAGATGATAGTTTAAGTATTGCTCGTAGTCGTCAAGTTAATAAGAATGGTTATTATAAGAAAAATATGTAAGTATGTTCAAAACTTTTGAATATACTTTTTATTTGAAATTGTGTTTGATTTTATTGTAAAAAAAAAATATTTATACTAAAATGGATATATAGGGTGGTAGGTAGAATGGATAATATGATTGTTATTAATAAATTATTTTTTA
>OCTX012197719.1_pt1 | contig 11173 bp, 12 predicted proteins | sample 1539691 | NCBI WGS metagenome assembly OCTX01 (sample SAMN02144231, study PRJEB22623) | gut metagenome | biome: sheep rumen | host: Ovis aries | place: New Zealand | reverse complement strand
GCAATGCTGCCCCAGCGTGCCGTTCGCGTCGTAGATATAGACGTCCGGCTTGCCGTTCTTGATCTTGGCCTCCGGCCACCAGTCGGCTCGGTCGAAGCGGATCGTACCGCCGGGCGCGAGCGTGCCCTCGCCGACCGTGAACTCGAAGTCCGTGCCGGAGACGCGGACGCCCGCCAGGTCGAGCGTGATCGAATCAGAGCAGTTGGTCAGGACGATGTATTCGCCCACATCGCCGTCCTCGGTCGCCGGCTTGGGCATGAGCTCGAGGACGCGGAGGTTGCGCGAGACGTCGGTCGGCTCGACGAGCTTGAAGACTTCCACGCCGGCGGCGTCCTTGAAGAAGAGCGAACTGACGCTTCCGTCGAACGCCGCGTTGCCGACGAGCATTTCGTCGGTGAGATTCGCGAGGTTCGCCTCGACGTATGCCTTGCGGTCGGCGGCGACGATCAGGACGCCGTGCGCGTCGATGACGGTGCCGGGCGCCATCGTGTAGCTCACGGAGCCGGAGAGGACCCAGCCGCTCACGTCGACGGCGACGTCGTTGTCGTTGGTGATGACGAGCGCCGTCTGATTCGCCGCGTCGAAGAGCGTGGATCCGCCTTCGTTGACGTAGGTGTTCACGACCGCGAAGCCAGCGCGGAGGGTCTCGGTCGGCGCCTGCGATTCGGGGATGCCGGCGTTCTTGTCCCAGGCGTAGCCGATCTGCCCCTGCCGTTGCTTTGCCCGCCGTTCTTCGTGTTCCAGAGGTCGCCGCAGTTGCCCCAGTCGCCGAAGTAGATCCGGCCGTCCGCGTGCGTTCCGCCTTCCGTGATGCCAAGCGATTTGAACCAGCCGGAATACGTCGCCACGCCGTTTACGGAGGCCTGGAACGCCTCGATGGACCCGACGTGGACATAGTGCCGGTTGTCGTTGTTCTCCTCGCAGTGGTAGCAGCCGCCTGCGAGCGAGCCGGCCGCGCCGAGCGCGTAGGCGTTGGCGTTGAAGATCGTCCCCGCGTAGCCCGCGATGGAGTCGGTCGTATTCGCTCCGTCGAAGGTCATGTGGAAGACGCTCTTGTAGTCCGTTCCCGTCCACGGGCTCGCGCCGTTCATGGCCTTGCCGGACTCGTCGCCGCCGTAGCAGAAAACGAACTGCGTCTCTGCCGCCATCGACGGAAGCCTCACCCACACGAGCGACTCGCCGGACGGATTCCACGTGTCGATCTCGTAGGCAAGGCCGTTGCCCTGCATGTCGATGAAACCGATGTCGATGTCGGCGAGATCGGTTGCCGCCGCGTTCTTCACGTCTCTATAGAAGAAGCCGCCGATGCCGGTGCCGGCCGTCTCGTCGCGCTCCGCGATACGCACGAGGACGGGAAAGTTCTCAAGCGTCGACTGCCCTGCGTAGCCGTCTACCGTCAGCACGGCACCCTTCGCAAATTCTACGCCCTGCGGCCACGGCAACGCGGCATCTGCTGTCGCCGCGAACGCAAGCGACAGTACCACAAGAATGCAGCGCTTCCTCATATGTCCAGTCCTCAGTACTCGACAAAACTACAAATGTACTTCTACCGTTTTGGCATTGTACCACTTGTGAGACAAAACTGTCAAGCCTATCTGCTCAGCTCAGCGCTGGCGGCGGAAAAGGTAGATGCCGACGGCGAGGAACACGAGATGCGGCAAAACCGCTGCGAGGATAGGCGGGAGCCAGCCGATGTCAGAACCGACCATACAGCCGATGACAAGCCCGTAAAACGCAAAGAACATCAGAAGCGCCCCGACTATGCCCTTGAACACGCTCTGGCGCCCCGAGGCGATGCCCGCCGGAATCGCAAAAAGCGTGATTACGAGGCAGGCGAGGGGGGCGAGCATCTGCGACCAGGTGTCGTAGCTGTACTTCCTGAGCATCTTCTCGGAGAGGTCTGGATGGTGCCTTATGTACCTGAGGCGATCGGCGACGGAATTGTAGGCCCAGTCCCTGTTCTGCATGATGAAATCGCTCGGGCGCTCCCCGAACTGAGGGAACGGCCGTATAGAGAGTTCGTCGAGCTCAGGCGTCGGGGAGGCGACTTCTCGCCCGGCGGCATCGTAGTGCTGGACGGTGACACCCGTCATCCACCATTCGCCGTCGAGATAGTCGGCACGCTCCGCCATGACGTTCATGAGCCGTGCGCCGTTGGGACGGTCAACCGTGACGCGCACGTCCTTCAAGTGCTCGCCGTTCGCGTCGAGCATCACGTCGATCGACCACGTCCTGTCGGCCTTGGCGTTGCGGAAAACTATGTTGTCGGCGCGCGCGGCCTTGGCGACGTCGAACCTCTCGTTGCGGAGCTGCTTCGCCCACTGCGCGGTTCTCGGCACATACCACTCGTCGACCCATGCGACGAAACACGCCATCGCGAACGCGACGACGAGAAGCGGCTTCACGATCGTGAAGAACCCTATGCCGTTCGCCCGCATCGCGATGATCTCGGAGTGGCGGCAGAACGTCCACATTGTGTAGAGCGTCGCGAGCATGAGCGCAGCGGGCGCAAGGTACTGGAAGAACGGCGCGAGATATCCGCAGAAATACTTTACGACGATAAGCGCCGGCGGCTTTGCGTCTGCGAGGCGAGAGAACGATCCCGAGAGCTCGAAAAGGACGTAGATCGACACGAACCCGCACAGACAGTAAAAGAGCGGGACGAGAAACTCTCGGAAGACGTATCGCGTCAGGATTCGCATGGTTTGGATATTATATCATATTGGCGGATTAGCGGCGGCCGATCGTGGCCTGGAGTTTACCTATTTTTCTCCTGACAAGAAGCAACTCCGAGCGTTAGGGCTCTCGCTACCGCTCCGCAGCTTCGCGATGTTTCAACGGCGACTCTGGATGTTGAATTGTCTTTTGGGGCTGCCTTCGGCAGAGGAGGTCTGGAGGACACTTCCTCCAGCTTAAAGACAATCTGTATCATTCAGCGAGATACGAATGATGGGCGCGGAGCAAATGAAATTCTGCGGAGCGGTAGCGAGAGCCCTGCTGATCGGAGTTAAATTCGGCGGGTTGGACGGGGTTTGGATTGGCTGTGGATCAAAACTGGGTAAACTCCAGATCGTGGCGGCAACACCTTGCGACACTAACTGACTTAAGACGCCAAGGCACCGGTCAAGTCGGAAACAGAGGCAAAGCCGTGGCGCTCGCAGTAGGCGACTACGCCATCGTAGACTTCTGCGACTACGCTTGGATTGGAGAAAGTCGCCGTGCCGACAGCAACGGCCGTCGCGCCGGCAAGGAAGAACTCAATCGCGTCCTTCGCCTCGTAAACGCCTCCCATCGCGAGAATCGGGAGCTTTGTCGCCTTGTGCGCGTCGTGGACAAGCTTTACGGCGGCGGGGTGAATGCCGCGGCCCGAAAGCCCACCAGTCACGTTCGCGAGCACCGGCACGCGCTTTTCTATGTCGATCACCATCGCAGGAATCGTGTTGATCATCGAAAGTGCGTCCGCACCGGCATCTTCGCACGCCTTGACATACGGAACGATCGACGGCACATTCGGCGCGAGTTTGACGATAAGCGGAAGCTTCGTCGCCTTCCTGACGGCAGAAACGACCTCCACGAGAACCTTCGGATCCTGCCCGAAAGTGTGCCCACCCGCCTTGACGTTCGGGCACGAGACGTTCATCTCGACGGCATCGACGGCATCGCCCATTTTTGCCGCGACTTCGGCATAGCCCTCGACGGACGCGCCCCAGATGTTGGCGATAAGCGGCACGCCCTTCACCTGCTGGCGATACCACGGCACAGTGTACTTGAGGAAGTGCTCTACGCCAGTTCCCTGGAGCCCGATTGCGTTTACGAGCCCGCCAGGCACTTCTGCATGGCGCGGGATCTCGTTCCCCGGCCACGGCTCGACGCGAATTCCCTTCGCCGTCACCGCGCCGAGCTTCGAGTAGTCTACCGCGCCGACATACTCAAACCCATAGCCAAACGTCCCGCTCGCCGTGGCGAGGAACGTCGGCATCTCAAGCCCGCCAAGATTGACAGATGTATTGATCATGCACCTATTATACCAAATCCTCGCCGTGCTGGCTTGCCTTCCAACGTGCGGCTTGCTTAGCTTCTTCTGTGCGCGTCTCTCCGGCGCTATCGGCTTTTCTCTACGATTGCGGATAGCTTTGCGGTACTCGGCATCTCCCCTGACAACATGTAAAGGTCTTTGTGCGACAGCGCAAACTGAATCACGGACTGGATTTCCTCGAATTTCTTGGGCGCTGCGCCAACAGCAAATCTCTCTATGGTCTTGTCACCCGCTCGCAATCGCAGATAATATGCCGTCGTATCTAATGGCAATGCGGACTGCCCCTCGTTGATTCTCGGCCATGCCTCGACATTCGCCTGCTGGACATGTTTCACGAGCCGCCGCCACTTCCAGCCATCCATCGACAAGTCCAGCCGCATTCCGTCAAACCGACATGACCCCCAACCCATGGCATCATGGAGTCCGCACTTAAACCGAAACCGCCGCGCTTCAAAGTCGATCCACATCTCCACCATCACCTCATCCGGCATCCTGCTTTCGTGGTAATAGAGCGAATCGACCTTCTCGCCGTTTTCGAGCACAAGTGTATTGCGGTAGGCGCATCCACCCACCGCCAGCAAAGCCAAAGCCATCGCGTGGCATTTCACTATAGGCAGCATCCCTTTCTACCCCATACTCGCCACACAAACCGAATTCTTACACGCCTATTGAACTGGAACATTCAAGACCTGACCGACACGCAGCGAGCTTAGCACCTTTACGTCTTTTCCGTTCATCTTGGCCAGCTTTGCCGGCGTAGTCTTGCACCTCCTGGCGATCGTCCAAAGCGTGTCACCCGCCTGGACGACGAGGTTTGTCGTCGCGCGCTCGCACTCTTCCGACTCTATCGGCCTGATGCCCCCGGGCGGCAATGGAAGCTCGTTCGGCGCCGTTTCCTCTCGATGGCGGTTGTCTTGCTGGACCTTATCGACTTCTTTTGCCTCTGCCCTTTCCTTAGGCGCACTGTCGGGCACGGCATCCTTGCTGGACGGTTCCTTGCCACAGGCGTTGATGCTCAGCAGCGCCAGAAGACCCGCCAGGTGAATCCCTGCGCTGACCAAAAACGCGATCAGGTTCTGCATCTTGCGATTTCGTGGATCTTGAAGTTCCATATCAATTACTTACCCCTCCGTTCATCTCCTACTCGCTTCCAACGCCAGAATCTGACACGACATTTCCACAGCTTCACACGGAAACTCCTTCACAAGCAGAAGCGCCATGTTCGCTCACAAATCAGCGCCTCTCAAAGTTATCTGGCCTTTGCGAACGATTTCTCCTTCACGGTTTATCCATATATCGCGCCATATCGCACCACGCCCGTCATCTGGGTCAGGATAAGATTTCTTTTCACGTACTAGAAGAGTGCCGTCCGGTTGCTCTTCAAAGGAGAATCTTTCGCATATGCCCTCTGCACAAGGCAATTGCCGTCAAGCAAGATGTTGATTTTTCTAATCTTTGAATACATTCCCGTGTCTCTAGTGATAATGAGTTTCATGGATAAGGCTCCCCTTTATTCAAACATTGTTTGTTTTAGCGGAATTCATTGGCTGCAAATTTGGTCAACTGCGTTTTGAACCAAAGTCTCTGCAAAATGCGCCGCCTTGCCAGACCGACTTCTCATAGCCACAGAATTATCAAAGTCCCTCTCTTCTTTGGGTGTTAGGCTGCAACGACAACAAACCGAGTTTGGATCATCATCTGATGTCTGGAAATACAACAAACATTCTCCCATATCATGCCCTTTACGAACAAATCTATCCATGCCAATTATACGACCTCTATTGCATGGATACCTTGTCCCCGGCAATGTGGCGAATTGGGCACCATCTTTTCGAGTTGCGCATTTTAACCACAATTCATCATGGATTGGGTTTATTATCTCGACAATATACTTAGACTCTGGTGTTTCTCCCTGAAATATCAAATCCCAAGAGCAAAATTGGTGCATTGTTGAACAATAGAATCTCGACATATTAACTACGCGTTCATCAACTACAAAACAATTATACTTATCTGGCAATCGTTTTGCCTTTGAAATAAAATCCTCCAACTCATTCTTGGTAAGGGGCACATAATTCTGTCTGCCATCCTTTGACCTCATAACAAGTTCACAAGCAGTACTATCAAACAAATTTCCCGTCCAAAGAAAATCATTGTACATTATTCTTTTACCAGACTCTAATACTACTTCCCCTGAATTAGACAATTCATAATCTTCGTGTTCAGTTTCGGGAACACTCCCAAAGGCCTCTTCTCTGATTTCTTTAAATGGTCTAAGTACCTCTTCTCTTGAAGAGCGCTTTTCTCGCTTTTCCAGCCATGTTGATAAGAGAGCAATTCCAACAAGCAACATAAATAACAGTATGCTGATTATGCCTATGCCCATATCTAACCTCCTTCTCTTAAGTGTATATTCATACTCTATCGCATTAGTTGAAGCAAGATATTTGACAAAGTCTGCCTTGCCGACACACTGTCAGCAGCCAAATTATCCAACTGAGTCAATTGGTCAAGAATATCTCTGCCTTGTTCCCGCACTAACATAGCCACTCTTGAAACAAAAGCGTTTTCTGAATAATGTAGATCTCGAAGTGTTTCTTTTATCTGCGGATGCCCACATCCCATTATGCCGCCGAACCAGCGATGCACATCGCTCTTCATTGCTGCTACCGGATCTTGGATAATCGGAGTGAAAAATCCTATGTCATTACTAATCATCGGAGTTTCCATTAGTTGCCCTTTCGCATATGATTGTAGTTGTCGTGCTGTGGTCGTGCATTATATCATGTCTGAATTAATACAAGTATGATGAAAATATTATTGTTGTCAAATGTCTTCTGGGCGAAGACATTCGATAGTGTCGGATTGCGACGGAAGCTGCTTTGCGCTGTATGACGTCAATAGCGAATTTACATCATCAACATCGAAGACACTTGCCGATATGCAGGCACAGACGATGATGTCTTCGAGGATGGCCGGCGAGAAGGCGAAGCCTGCTGCCTTGAGAAGACTGTCCGCCTCTGCGCGGGTAAGTTTGAGTGCGAGCGCGAATTGTACCGCCGTCTGTTTTGAGACCGGACGCAGCTCGTTTCCGACAATCGCGGAATAGGTCTTGCGACTCACTCTCGCGGCAGAATACACCTTGGGGGCATCCCCGCCAAACCGTTCGTTCACATACTTTATCAACATCGCGGCGAACGACGGATTATCGCTCTTCAGGTCGGGAAGCTTTCTCGCCTCGCGCGACGATGGCGGCGGCAGATTAGCCTTGTCAAGTTCTTTCCGGATGCGACTTGCGTTCTTCGGGTGCAGAGGAGACCAATCGGCAAGGCCAATGCTCGGCTTGCAACCATAATCGTCCTTGTCGAAATAGCCATATAGCGAAAGAGTGCTGTTCTTCCGCATCCAGTCGATATAACTTCGCGCTTTTCTCAGTTGGTCAGAATTCATTCAACCACCTCCCAGTGCCCGCCCTTGTCCGAACCGACGCGGCGGATGATGCCCAGGCTTTGAAGCTTCTTCATGTTCTTATTGACATGAACAAGTGAAATTCCAAGTTTACTGGCAAGTTCTGACTGTGTTATGCAAGGATTGCCCGAAACTATGGCAATGATTTTCTTTTGCCTTTCATTAACCTTTTCATTAACCTTTTCATTAACCTTGTTGTCTTTGCGTGCTCTTTCCTGTGAGCTATTCTCCACTGCTTCTGGACTCTCTCCCAACCCACTACCTGCAAGCGCGACCTTTGCCTCGAACGCGGTAATCAGCCGGAAGGAGAACTCCGCTTTGCCATTGCCGTTCGCCTCAAGCTCGTCCTGTACCATGTTTATGCCGCGGTTGTAGCAATTCACGTAGCCAAGCACCTTCATGGCCTCTGCAACTATCGGATTGCGGTAGTCGCTGACGTTCGGGAAGTTTTCGGGACGGGCGCGTCCGTAAAGTCCGCCGTGGTTGACTATCTCAAGGCGATCTGCATACTGGTAGAAGTGAATCGGCGCATTGCCCTGATAGTCGCGGTGCATGATGGCGTTCATCACAAGTTCGCGTATCGCGGCTTTGGGATAGTCGGTGCGGGTCTCTTCGCGCAATGCGGTCACGAATACGGGGCGCTTCCGCGCAACGGTCGTCTCAATGAAGAGATCGATTTGTGCGAGCATTCGCACAATCGGACCCTTGAACGGATGCTCGTTCAGGATGGTGGCCGCCTTGTCAAGTCCGCCGAAATTGACATACTGCACATACGCACCCGGAAAGAACCGACGAGGGTCCTTGCCGAAAAGCAAGACGGCCGCGTTTGTCGGCAAGCCATACACGCTGTTGAAGAACCTGAGGGATTCCAACTTGCGCTCGATTGGACGGTCATCCGCAGCAAGGACTTCTGCGTCCACCGCCTTGGGCAGATAATCGTGCTGGAAGAGGTCGATGTCGAGATCGTCAAGGGACGCGCCAAAGCATGGGCGAGCATCGAATGTCGTAAAGTTCCGTGCCTTACGCTCGGCAAGCATCGTCTCTTCGGCGGGCGAGGCAATATCCCGACGCGGCCCTATGCGAATCCAGGTGCGACCGCGATATCTGACAGGCGGCTGGTCAGAAGGCTGGACCTCCACGACGATCACATCACCGTCTGGGAAAGAAAACGAATCGACTGCGATGGACGGTATAGGCAGTATGTTGCCGTCAGAGCGGAGCGCGGCAAACTTCTGCAGAAGCACATCGGAAGCCTTAAGCCCGTTCAAAGAACCGTCATTGCGAACACCGATCAATAGATAGCCAGGCTTGCCCGAATCAGGCATGTCGTTAGCGAACGCACACACCGCCTCACCAAATTTGTCTTTGTCGGTGGTCGATACTGTTCGCTCAATGCGATACGTCTCTGTTGAAGCAAAGAGTTCCTGCAACTCATCTTTAGTTATCATAGGGCACTGCCTCTGTCGATATGCTCATATTATACCATTTCCTCCACATCAGCATCTTCTCAATCGCAATCTTGACGGTACGACCGGCTTCTTCTGGTGCGCGAGCGCCCAGACCGTGTTCGTCAGCACCGCCGGCGAGGTGCCCATGCCGGCAACGAGGATTTTGCGCTTTGATTCGGATTTCATGCGATGATCTTGGGCCTTTCAATGAAAGCCCGCATGGGCTTTGTCCAAGTTCATAGTAATTATACCAAAAACCATATTTGTCATGCTGAATTTTGTATTCCAGCGAGCGCGGAGGGGGTGTTTCGGCGGCATGCGTTTTGTTTTAGCCGCAAGGCTGTCGCCAAGCCGATAACCGCACCCCTGCCAGAGCATCCGCTTAGCGGACATCCTTCGGCTGGGGGATATGCTTGTCGGTGGTTCGTGCAGCTGCACGAACCAACCCGAAGCGAAAGCGAGGGCAAGCCGATGACCAAAGCGAAGCGCAGAGGCCGGAGAGCCGACTGTCGCCCGAGAGCACGTTTGCGGGCCCGGCGTGATTTTGACTGCCAGCGTAAAGGGCGCGCGTGAAGGCGCGCGCGTCAAAATCATGCCGGTGGGGTGCCCGCAAACTGCGGGTCGGACGAGCAGGTCGGGCGCAGGCCTCGTCATCGGGCGGCGCTTCTTGGCGCTACCAAATGAGGTCTTCAGCTGCGAAAACTGGGCCTTCGATGCAGCAGCGGGAATTGCCGCGCACCGTCTTCTGGATGCAGGCGTAGCACGCGCCGACGCCGCATACCATGTGTCTGTCCATCGAAATCCACCCCTTCGACTTCGTTCCTGTCGCGCGAAGCGCAACGGCCTTGAGCATCGGGTCAGGGCCGCAGGCAAAAAGCTCGAACTTCTCGCCCGCAGTCTTGATGCGGATAAGCTCGTCGTCGAGCGGATCGGTGACAAGCCCCTTCGTGCCGAAGCTGCCGTCGTTTGTCGCGGCATGAACTTCGACGCCAAGCTTCTCAAAGCGGTCGAGGGCGAGAAGATCGTCTTTCGTCCGGCCACCTACAAAGAGACTCGGCTTTACGCCAACAGCGATGAGTCGGCGGGCAAGGAAATAGAGCGGAGCAACACCAAAGCCGCCGCCAACGAGAAGCGCCGCGCCGTTGCACTTCAGCGGGAAGCCGTGCCCAAGCGGCCCCAGCACCGAAACGACATCGCCCGGCTTCACGGCATTGAGCGCAGCAGTGCCGCGGCCAATCGTCTTGTAAAGAAGCTCAAGCCGCCCTTCCTCGGCGTTGAAAATCGAAAACGGACGCCTAAGCGCACTCGGTTCAAGCGCGGGCACACGCACATGCACGAACTGCCCTGGCTCGGCCGTCTCGGCGATTTTGGGAGCCTCGAACGAGATGAAGCGGTAGCCGCTTCCAAGCTCGCGATGCTCGATTACCTTGCATTTCTCGTCAGTCATAAGATGTCTTGTTTATTATTTTTAACGCAGAGACGCAGAGGCGCAGAGAAGCGGAGACGCCTCTGCGCTAAAATTCATTTTGAGTATCCTATTCGCTGCATGACGCCCTTCAAGCTCGTCCACATATCGGACTTGATCTTCTTTACCGCCGGCGTCACGGTGCCGAAGCGAAGGATGTATTCAGGCGAATAGGTGACGAGAACATCCTCGCCGTCGCGGCCGCGAAGCCACTGGCCGGGGGAGCCGTGCATGCCTGGATACCACTTTTTCAGCGCTTCCGAGCCAAGGACGACATATATCTTAGCCGGCGGTCTCTCGCCATTGAACACGATTGGTGCAGACTCTGGCGTCTTGTGCATCGCCGTCACAATCTTCGCCATCATCTCTATGCCGCCAGGCGACAAGGGCCTGTCATGGAGGAAGGCGAAAGAGAGTGTGGACGTGGGGGAGTGGGGGAGTGGATCAGTTGGGGAGTGAGGAAGTGGGGGAGTGGGGGAGTTGGAGTTGGAGTTGGAGCGGGAGGATGAGTTGGAGGAAGAGGAAGAGTGGGAGTGGGAGTTGGAGGATGAGGCGGAGGGAGCGCGGACGGGAGAAGGGACTTGCGGAGTCGCCAGCAACGCCCTATCAAGCTCGACGACCCTGACGCCAAGCTCTCGCTCAAGCTCGAGCTCGGCCTCAAGGCCGTCTATCAGATATTCAAGCGCTGTCACGCCACCTGACTACTTAGCCGTTTTTCTTCGGCTTGTTGTACCCGTAGGGGTTCTTCTTCTGCCA
>OCTX012168267.1_pt1 | contig 11173 bp, 10 predicted proteins | sample 1539691 | NCBI WGS metagenome assembly OCTX01 (sample SAMN02144231, study PRJEB22623) | gut metagenome | biome: sheep rumen | host: Ovis aries | place: New Zealand | reverse complement strand
ATCCCAAAGAAATCCACGATGAAGTTTACTTTTGGCAGAAGGATAAAAAAGCTTACTGAACTGTATAAAGTAATGATCAAGGTTTCAGAGCGTCATAATATAAAGGTTCCGCAGGTAGCTATGGCTTTTTGTGCTACTAAGGGAGTTGTACCAATGTGTGGTTGCAGGAAACCTGATCAGGTTTCAGAACTTGCAGAAGCTGCTCGAGTAGTACTCACAAGTGGGGAGATAAAAAGACTGGAGGAAGCAGCAGATAGAGCAAATGTGAAAATAATGGGAGCGGATATATTCAGACCATTTGTACTTAAGTCTAAGAAGAGGAAATAAGCATTTTTATGAAACAAAGAAGAACTGAAAAGGAGATAGTTCAAAAAAGAGCCTTGGAGACAAGAGAAAAACTCCTTAAGTCTGCGCTTAAGCTTTATACTGAAAAAGGATATCACAGTACTACGGTTGATGAGATTGCAAAAAATGCCGGGCTGTCAACGGGTGTTGCCTATCGGTATTTTAAAAATAAGAAGGACATGCTTCTTGCGGCAATAACCTATGGATTTTCTGTGATAAAGGAGCTGGCTGGAATTGAAGAGGCGGATTTTTTTAAAACTGATCTGGAAAATACACTTACTGCATTTGAAAGAATACATACTGAGTATTATGCATTCCATGAAGAGCTGGAGGGGCTTAGACATAGTGATAGTGACGTAGGAAAACTGTATGATGAATTTACGAAAACCGCAATTCAAAATGTGTATGACAATCTTCCGGAAGAAATACGAAAAAAACCGGACTCGTTAGAGAATCTATATATTGCCATTGGGATAATGGAGAACTATTGTCATACATATATGCATAATAGACTAAGTAAAAGCCGACTTAAGGTTATGAGAAAAAATGTTATCAGAACAGTTGAAGAAGTCCTAAATTAACATACATCGATGCACCCTTACAGGGATGATGTAACAACAATAAGATGGCACTTAGGCTTATGATAAAGAAAATAGCTGATATAGTTATGCATGAAATATCTATTAATACATTAGCTGGGAACGTAAAGGCAACCGGAACTAAAACATCAACGGACTCTGACTCCGTCATTTGCGCGAACTTCTAGGAAAGCTGTCAATACGCTTGCGTAATTGACAGTTTGACGAGAAGCGCGACACCGTAGGTGCAAGGTTCGAATCCTTGTACCCCAGCACTTGGACCTCGTAAGAAACGAGGTTCTTTTTCTGATGACGGGTAAAAAGAACCTATGATATCCTCACAGCATTTTGATGCTCCCCAGGCATCTGTTGTCTTTTCTTTATACACCTTCATTGGACTGCTGTATTTATTCAGTCCAAGAATTGCTCCGACATCAGAACCACCTATTCCACTTTTTCGCAATTTCAGCCACTCCATTTCTGCTAATCCACTTATCTTTATCTTTTCATATGACATTTTTCTCACTCCTTTCCATATTTTATTTATATGTTGCGCTCTTGTTGCTAGTTGAAGGGTATAATGTTAAGAAGATTGGGCGGAGACGTTCCCTGTCTTCCTCGAGATTTATCACATAAAAAGGAGAAAATTATGGCTGATTTAAAATTTGATAATGTAACACCTGAGCAGTTTGCACTTAACCTTCGTCAGCTTAAGAATGAGGGTAAAGTTAATGAGCTTGTTGATATGATCTACGAGGCTCATGCGGATTATTATAAAGGCGGTATGGGAAATGAAGGAGCAAATGCCCGCCTTTTAGAAACCGAAAATTTTATCAAGGAACTGTCACCTGTAAAGGAAGGTGAAGAGGCAAAGAAAGAGGGTAAAGAAATAAACCCGGATAACGTTGCATTTCTTAATCAGATCATGCAGGCGGTTTCGGAGAAATATTATAATGCGGTTTACGATGCAGGTAAAAGAAGAGATTCCTATGATGAACAGATAAAGAATGGGAATGTAAAGGGAACTGAACTGGTAAAGGATGAACCTAAGACAGTCAGGAAGATTGCCCATGATCTTGTGATGAGGGATGATGGGGTAGCTTCGGATGCTTATGTTCATTTCTACAGAACCCTGCATAACTCATTGGAAGGAAAGATCATTAATGGTAAAGATGCACAGGAAATAAATGTAGAGACAAGCGAAAAGGTTATTAAGAGTATTGAAGAAAAAGAGAACATTTCGCATGAAAAAACTCTTGAATATACGGAGGAGTATGAAAACAGAGACTATAATAATTCTCTTGGTTTCAGGTATAAGCAGGGCGAGCTTGCTCCCGGTGAGTCACCATTTGCAGATGTACCAAAGCATCTGAAGGAAGTACAGTCCTGTAAGTCAGCAGAAGAACTTGAAGCACTTGAGGATTCTCTTAATTCTGTAATTGATCAGCATGATCATTATGAAAGACAGATCAGATCTACGGTTAAGGTTGCAAACCATCTGTTAAATGAATTCGATTCCATTGACTGGCCGGCTGAAGATAAAACAGTTACATATGAAGATACTCGTCATTGCCTCGAACACTATACCCATCTTGGTAAAGATTACAAGTATGAAACGGTGGAAATAATATCTGATAAGAATCGTGAGGTTGAGGCAAAACTCATGAAAGCGGATAAAGATATTTATCCTGCAAGGACCAATAATGCTACTGAATTGATAGATAGATCGCTGAGTAATATGTTTGATCAGGCGGCTGAGAAATATGAGAATCTTAAAGAAGATGGGATGACAGATTCTCCTGAGTATAAAACAGCTGAAAAGATGGTCAAAACTGCGCAGAATATATTTCAGATGAAGGACACTGCTGAAAAGATCACTGAGGCACATGCCAATGCTAATGATGGCGGCAAATTGTCAAGGGTAGAAGATGCAAAGCTGAAACTTAAATATATTGAGAAAGCGAAAAAAATGCATAAGCTGACAGTTCTTCCGAAGATCGAGGATGATGCTTATGTCAGATCTATAGATGACACGCTGACAAAGCTTTCGGATTCGCTGGCAGACTGTAATGTAAAGCCGGATGAATCTAAGGGTTATTACGATAAACTCGCCACTTCACTTATGGAACATAAGAGAATCTATAAAAAGATAAGGGCGGCAGAGAAATTATCGGATGATAAATTAAAAGAAAAATATACAAAACAGCTGGTGACAAATACTTCTGAGATAAAAAAGGCTATTAAGAATTGTAAATCCTTTGAGAAATCTACAAAAAAAACTGAAGGAATAACTGGAGGAAAATCAAACCGTACAAGCGATTTGAATGAGCTTTCCGGCAACCTGGAAAGTACTGTTACCATTCTTAAGAATTCTGCTGCTGAGGTCAGTTTTGATAAATATATCAGACTTCATTCCGGTAAATATTCCGGAAAAACCGTTGGTGAAAAGAAGACAAATATCGCCAAGGTTATAGCAGCGTATTCTCTGAAGAAGGCAGGCAGGAAATTCAGTGTCGATGATATTCATAAAGCTGCAAATGAGATTGAGGAGTTTTACTGTATCAGAACCAATCCGGACTATAACACCCAAAATGGCGGTAAACAGCGACTGAAAGATGCTACCAAGGATGAAAAGTCAATGATCCACGAAGCTGTCAATGTGCGTGTTGGTCTGTATGGTATAAAGAACGGAAAATATGATGAGTTTGTTCGTGATATGAATACACTTAAGGATTCTATGAGAACCTCCAAAGGAAGAAGTGACGAGTATAAAAATCTCTGCAATGCAATTAAGGAAGCATCTGAACTGAATGAAAAAACTGCCAATATGACAGAAGAAAAAAAAGCAGATGCCTTTGCAAATGCAAATATAAAAGTCGTAATGGCCGTACAAAAATATGTCAAAGGAAAAGAGACTGTAAGAATTCAGGATAAAGGAAATGATGCATTTGCCAATTCCATGGATGCACTTTCAATTGTTTCAAAATATACGCGTCATGAAGGCCAGGCAATGAATGAAAGCATCATTAAGGTTGTAAATAAGATCAATAAAGTGCGAAAAGATAATCTTCTCTCAGATGCAAACAGATTTGCAAAAGGTTTCGGAGCCGAGAGAGCGAAGATGGCATACGACAGAAGAACAGCCGCCGAAAATAGTAAGAAAAATGTAAAAGAAAACAAGGCTCCCGGAAGGAGGTAAGTTATGCCTGGTTATAAATTTCCAACAAGAAAAGAACGCCTTGAACTGCTTGAAGAGTTAAACAGGCTGGAGGCAGAGAATGGGGCTGAGCTTACAGATAATGATATATATCAGAAATATAAAACTGCCTTTGCTGAGATGGATAAAGAGATGGAGAAGCTGTCCGGTCCGGGTGAGAGGACCCAGGACAACCCGATGGGGCTTACTCCGGAGCTTACAAAGGAAGGAAAAGAAAGGCTTCTAGGTCTTATGGTGGAGGCCGGAAAGACCGGTGAGGAATTTCTTGCCCAGATGCAGAAGGAGAAAAAGAGCCTTGGTCAAGGTGTTCCCGGAGTAGTTAATAAGCTTCAGGGAATCATGTCCAAGGACTTTGATGCCATTTCCGAATATGATCCTGAGACTAAGCTGACTCTTCCTGAGATTCAGGAGAAGGCAAGGACAAGAACTATAGATATGATGGGCGAGACCCTTTCAAAGCTTGGGCATCTGCAGTCCTCACGTATTCCGATGACTGTGCTGGGTTCCCGTGGCGAGAAGAGGAAGGGTGTTTTCACCAAGGCAAATTATAATACGGTAAAATCAGATTTTAATCATATGCTTGAGGCGGCTGCTGAGGAGTCTTCTCCCGAAGGACGAAAGGAAATAGGGAAAATACTAAGCAGCTATAAAGCATTTCTTATAAAAAAGGGAGCAACGAAAAGAAATGGTGAACTTATAACAGAAAAAGTATCCGATGATTATCTGATTGGTCATATGAGAAAATTTCTGCTTACTAATTATCGGGACGGTATGATATCCAGTGACACCAGGGATTTTCTTAAGGATGAACTTGGGCTTAACACCAGAAAGATTTCAAACGAAACCATAAATATACTTACCTACGGTCTGAACGGTCTGAGAGATGACGTTGGTACGGAGATATCCAACTGGAATCTGGAGCTTAAAGAAGGCGACAGAGTGGATAACCGTAATTCCTGTATGAGTGCGGTGGCAAGTCTCCTCGGAGCATCAAAACTTGTGGCAAGATCTGACAGCATGAACTATATCGATGATAATGGAAATGTAGTAGAAGGCACCTTCATGGATTTTGGAAAGGGACTGGATCTCGCTGGAAATAGGAAGCTATTTAAGCATGTTGGTGACAAACCTTTCAAAAAGATGAATCAGTTACTTAAACAGATAGCTGACCTTCAGGTGATTGATTTCTTATGTCTTAATGTTGACCGTCATTACGGAAATATGATGTATCAGGTTGATAAGGAAGGAAATGTCATAGGTGTGCAGGGAATCGATAATGACAGCTCCTTCGGAACAAGAGATTTAAATCCTAACGATATTCTGAGGCTCCGTGTCGTAAGTAAGAGTATGGCTGAAAAGCTGGACTCTCTTACACCTGAAATGCTTAAGTTTTCCCTGAGAGGAAGAGGCCTCTCAGAGGAAGAAATGAATAAATCAGCTGAAAGACTGACCCAGATTAAAGATTATATCAAGGCAGAAAAAATCAAAGTCGTTGATGATAAGGAATTTAATAAGCTTGATCTTGCTGTACTGAAACCTCCTAAAAAATCTAAGAATGTATTCGATTCCGTCAGCAAATTCATTTCAGAGGGAGTGAAGAAGGCCAGAAAATCAGACATTACTTTTGTTCCTCTTGAAGAAGAAAAGGAACCGATGCTTAAAGCTATAAGCGCTACGGAGAGAAAAGGAACTGTAGGAGGTGTAGAGGATACATTTCGTAAGCTGGTTGTCTATGATATCAAAAATAAGGAAGGGCTGGTCACAAAAACCCGTGGTATGTCGGACAAGTTCAGAGATCTTCTCAGAGCAGTTGATAAAGCTAAGGAATTTCACACAAAGCTGTCCAAGAGCAAGGAATATGATAAAAATGCCATGCTCACTGAGATGGAGGCAAGAAGCGTCCTGAAGGATTCTAGTAGTAACATGGGAGAAATCATGGATAAGGCTAACGAATATCTCAAATTTAAGATGAAAGAGAGGGGCGCCAAGTCTCTGGATAAGCTTAAGGGTAAAAATACATATGAACAGAAGCATATAGATTATGCGAAGAAAATGCTGAAATTTGTCGAAGAGTATAATGAGCACCTCGATGGTCCTAAGAATGACAGAGAACGTCAGGAAACCATGGCCAACTACGAGAAGCGAAATATCGATATGAAGAAACAGGCTGCACAGCAGGTTAAAACGATGGGAAGATAACGGCTGATATAACATTAACGGCAACCTATGCATTACCTGTTGATGCTCCTCTTGCAACAGTAAATCTTATATATGACGGCACGGAAAAGACTGGAGTATAGCACCTAAAACAGTTACTGAACCAGAAATAACCTCAAAGGAATATAACGGAAGTAAACAGATAGCAGATGTACCTGAAAGTAAATTCTATGAAGTAACAACTAATGAAGGCGGAACAGATGCAGGAAGTTATGATGTTGTACTGACATTAAATGATCCAACTAATTATAAGTGGAAAGATAGTGATGAAGAAACAAAGACTTTGACATTTAACAACTCAAAGGCTGCCGAAGCACCAAATGCACCTGAAACAAACATAGATGTTGAGTATATAACTAAGAAGGTGAGTGATGTTACACTTCCTGAAGGATGGAATTCTCTCGAATACCAGGAACAAAAGATGATGTTGGGGCTTTTATTATTGAAAATGGGTAGTTACTATCTTATAATCAAAACAAAAGAGGAAACTCCTACTTTTAAAGCAATAATATGTGAGGTGAACATATGTCAGATAAAATAATGTCTATAAACGAAATAATATATATTGTAAAGCCTCTTGCTGAAAAGTATAAGATAAGTGAAGTTTATTTATTTGGTTCATATGCCAGAGATGAGGCGAATCCTGAGAGTGATGTGGATCTTTTGGTATATGGAGGAGATGACTTTAAACTTACTATGATATTTGCATTTGCTGAAGAATTAAGAAAGACTATGAATAAGAATGTGGATGTATTTGAGATACATGAAGTAAATCAAGACAGCGACTTTTATAAGACTATTATGAAAGAGAAGGTGCTTGTTGAATGAAATATACGGATGAACAAAGACTTCAAAAAATATATGATAATGCTATAAAGCTTAATCAGTACTTAAAAGAACATAGTATAAAAAGAGAAGATTTGCTGACAGATTATTCATTGCAATGGTTGGTGACAACGCCACTTTATAATATTGGTGAGCATGTTTATTATTTGTCAGATGAATTTAAGGAAGAACATAAAGAAGTAGAGTGGAATATGATTGCAGGGCTTCCCTGAAGATTTTATGTTTCAATTAACTGATGAAGAGGTTGAATTGGTGTGGTCGCAAAATGCGACCGCAAATATTAATCGTAAAAGCAGATCTAATCCTTATGTATATACAGAGCAAGGCACATATATGCTTGCAACGGTTCTTAAAAATGATATTGCTGTGACTCAAAGTATTGCAATAATGAGAGCCTTTCGTGAGATGAGGCATTATATTCGTCAAAACCAGCAGTTTGTAACAAAGAATGAATTAAAACTCTTAATGGAAACAACTGAAGTTGATACTAAGTCGCTTGTTGCAAGACAGAATGAGATGGAAAATCAGATTGCCGCAATACATGAAAGTATAAATAAGATTAATGAGAATTTCGTTCAAGATACGGAAATCAAGAATTATGTAATATACAAAGGGCAGAAATTTGAGGCTGATAAGGCGTATATAGAAATCTATAAAAAAGCAAAGAAAAGTATCTATGTTATAGATGATTATGTGAATATTAAAACTTTGCATTTGCTGTCTCATAAAAAATCAGGTGTTGATGTAATGCTTTTTACTGAGAATAAGCGTGGACGAAATGGAGCGCTCACAGCCTCGGAAGTGACAGATTTTAATAATGAATATCCGACACTAAGATTAAAACCAAATCCTGATTGCCATGATCGTTTTATTATCCTGGATTATGGTTTAAGCACTGAAAAGGTTTATCATTGTGGAGCTTCAAGTAAAGATGCGGGTAATAAAGTGTGTGCGATTAATTCAATAGACAATACAGCACTTTTACATCCGATTATATCGTCATTACTTCAAAATCCGGATAAAGATATATAGGTAGAAGATAGATATCTTTTTGAAGTATAATAATAGGTAGTGTATCGCATAGTGTATTATTTACTGTGTTTGGATAATCAATGTAGTATTTTAGGGGCCTGGCGGAGATTTGCATCAGTTCTCTATGATCGAATATACTGCTTATGCGGAAAATGCGTAACTGTTGTTTAGATTTCGGCGAACAAGGAAGATATTTTCAGATTCCTTGATAAGATAATTCATAAAAATGATTAATTCCTAGTTTTCAAACGTTGTTTTATTACAGTTTCATTTACAAAAACAAGGGCATTTAAGAGATATCTTAGATGCTCTTGTTTTTTTGAAAAATTCTTATCATGTCATAGTATAACAAAATATGGAAAATGTATCAAAAAAATATATATGGATACATTGTTGATACAAAGTATGAGTATATTTATGGAGTGATATTAGTTTTTTTCTAAACAAATCAAAAGATTATGATTTGTATGAGGAGCTTTTGAAAGATACTGAGAAGACACAGTCTTTGTTCAGGGTTCTCTCTGACAAAGATAATATTTCAATAATCGCTTTTTTGTACACACTTAAATCCGGTGAGTATATGTATGTATAATAGATTTTTCAAAAAATGGTCTGAATCATTAAAGATAGGTTTTATTTTGTTTCTTGTGGTGTCATGTACTATTTCACTTTGTGCTTGTGGAACTGAGGATTCGACTGATATCACTTCCGGACTTGTCTATGATGAAAATGATAATACCTGGTCTTCAGAAGATGAGAAATTGAAACCGCTTGCCAACATAATGAAAAGAGAATGTGGAAAGTCATCTGATATTAAAGGCTCTTATATTCTTGGAACGGACGATAATATTATTTTTATCGGTGGTATAAATGCGACTGATGTAAACGGTAATAAAGTAGATGCCTTTACAACATACGAAATAGGTTCGTTAACCAAGATGTTCACTGCTACTGCGGTCTTGCAGCTATGCGAAGATGGAAAGATTTCCCTTGATGATACACTTGATAAGTATTTCCCGGAATTTAAATATGGAAAGGATATAACAATTGACCAGCTTCTTCACATGCGTTCAGGTCTTAGGAGGGACTATGTAACCGAGGAAACATTTCTTTCTGAAAACGGTGAAAGAAATATTGAGGAATGGAAAAGATATTACTACGACGGCTTTACAGATGAGGAACTTCTCGATATGGTCTTTGATGATGAGCTGATGTTTGAGCCTGGAACAGAGTTTTCATACAGCAATGTAGGGTATAATCTGCTTGCAATGATAATAGAAAAGGTAACTGATAGACCCTATTCAGATTACCTTCAGGAAAACATTTTTGATGTATGTGGTATGACGCATACAAGCAGCATGAAAACAGGAGATGTTACCAGTGTTCCTGAATTTGTTCCAAGTAAGGATGCCCCAGATGAAGATCCTTATGAATATGTGGATACACTCTATATGCAGCTTATAAAACCTGAAAGAGGGGTGGGAGATATACATTCCTGCGCCTATGATATGCTTCTTTTTGATAGAGCCCTCATTTCCGGAAAACTGATAAATGAAAAATCGCTTACGGAAATGTTTGATACGGATGGCAGTTATGGATGCGGCTGGATGCAGTATGGTGAGCTTCAGCATCACCCTGTTGATGGTATCTATTTTCACGGAGGAGAAACCTGGGTTTACAAGGGATATAATATGTATTGCAATACGGAAAAATATGGCAACGTCTATCTTATACAACTTCATCCGACGACAGCTGGTGATGAATATTCAGTTGAGTGCATGCAAAATATAGTTATGAGCTTGAAGTAAAGCAGTTTAAGGTTTCTAAGGAGGAATTATATGGAATGGCGTGATCTTAACGATGAGGAACGAGTATTAATAAAAAAGAAGTTCATATCGAAAGAGCTTTTTGTTATATTGTTTGTTGGATTATTTGATTTGGGAATTATTATATTTACGATATATAGTATTATTTCTGATATTAAAGCACCGATTTATGCTAAACCCGCACTTGGAAATTCAATAGTGTTTTATGGATTTATTGCGTGTGTTTTATTCTTTACATTTAGGGGAGCAGGTAAAACCTTTGTAAATTTCTATAGTTTTCATAAAGGAAAGGTAGCAGTGGCAGATTGCATAATCAAGGAAATGGATATGCACTTCATGGGCAGGAGAACACTTGTTAATTTAACTGTTGTTTCAAAAGATGGAGCAAGATTTACAAACAGCTTTTCGGCTATGAATTCTCATAAATTGCATAAAGGTGAAAATGTACTTTTGGTCCGATTTGGAAATATGAAAGAAAATGAATGGAAGCTGATTGTACCAAGCAAAGATCACTTATAGGATAATTAACTGGCATTGTCATATTTCCAGGGAGATGCTGATAGACTGTAATTCTCATGTAAAAACATGGTGATAGCCGAATATATCAATGATATGTTTAGATAATTAGCCGTGAATAAATAAAAAGAGCGTTGACGGCTAGTTATCAAAAGGTTATAATCATTTTTGTATAGTTGTGTATCTAAGTGAAAATTTATGAAAGGATAAATGATGGTAGGAAGAGAAAAAGAGTTATCGGAACTGCTTGAGAGATATGATTGCAATGAGGCACAATTTGTTGCTGTTTATGGAAGGCGCCGCGTTGGCAAAACTTACTTGATTGATGAAACATTCAAAGGGCGTATAACATTTAGGCATGCCGGAATATCACCTATAGAATCAGGCGATGAACCAAAGGGTAGACCCGTTAAAAAACAATTGCAAGCTTTTTATTATTCATTAATCTCTCAAGGTATGAAAAAAGATCATTGTCCGAGTGATTGGCTGGAAGCTTTTTTTATGCTTGAGATGTTTCTACAAAAAATCGATGACGGATCAAGACAGTTGATTTTTCTTGATGAGTTACCATGGATGGATACACCAAAATCCGGATT